>Ga0247609_10006847_pt1 | contig 10932 bp, 10 predicted proteins | sample 172DNAGHGlowgp2_FD_193487 | JGI IMG/M metagenome (GOLD analysis project Ga0247609, IMG submission 193487) | Sheep rumen microbial communities from Palmerston North, Manawatu-Wanganui, New Zealand - 1728 DNA GHGlow gp2 | ecosystem: Host-associated > Mammals > Digestive system > Stomach > Rumen ...
CAGTTAGAGCAGACCAATATTAAAATACCGGAGATGGAAGAGCTGCGCCCCTTCATGGGGGCGCGGGGCGGTGTATTGAAAAGGCAGACCAGAAGCAAGAAGCAGAAGGAAGCATTTAAACAGGCCGCTGCCGGTGTAACGGGGATCCTGGGAAGGAAGAGCAGCGCAGCCGCAATGCAGAAAGCACAGAAGGAAGCAAAGTTCGAGCAGCAGCGGAAGACGGCAGGAAGGAACGCGGCGACAAAGGACGCACAGAAGCAGCACAAAAAGAAACCGGAAGAGGGTAAACCTCTAACCAAACGCGCGCGGCAAGTAGCAAGGGAAGCAGAAGAGAAGTACAGCCGCATGGTGGATATCCTGGATAAGGGAAGCAGGGATCTGCTGTCTGCAAAAGTGCGCTATGAGATCTATAAGGTGTTGGATGAGGAAAACGTAAGCGATGAGGATATCGAGGAGTTCATAGACAAGCTACTGGATACACTGGACGATATACCGGAGGAGGCCAAAGAGTTAAACCAGCAGGATGACTTTTACGAGGTGCTTTTATATCTGCGTGGAATCGGCGTAGAAGACAGAGAAGACTTAAAATCTATGTTTGTTATGCTGGTGGATCACCCGGACGATCACGACAACGTACTGGATGCTATAGATTACTGGCAGGAACACAATAACGGCATGGGATTCACTCAGTTTTATGATGAGCTGGAGCAGTACAATGAAATGTGGGAGCCGGATAACTGGGCGGAGATCCTGGGAACGGAGGAAGAAGACACATGAGTGTAACGGGAGAGCGGAAGCGATTAAAAGAGGGAATTATTAAAATACTTACAGAATGGCTAATGATGGAATATTATGGAGACTATGAGGAAGTGGCAGCAGATATCATGGCACTGGTACCGAAGCCGGAAGCAACAACATTTCACATTAGAGAAACACCAACTCTGCATGTGCGTTATTACGTCTGCGGAAGATGTGACGGCAGAGTGTTGGAAGCGCCGGCGCGATATTGTACTCACTGCGGCCGTCGTATTATAGCCACGGAGGATGACACACTATGTCAATGATACCATACACAGATTTTATAAAAGCCGATAAAAAGGATAATATATGGAAGCCGGATATCTACGAAAAGAAGCGTAAGAAGGAAACGAAACAATATTGTGATGATATCATTTGTTTTGATACAGAAAGCTGTAATTTTTTCGTATCTCCAGAAGGCAAAGTATATAGTATCAATGATATCTTCGAATTATGTAATTATGACGTGCCGAAAATAGAAGAGTGCTTCCAGAACTTTAAGGCCGGAGCACTGCCTTATATCTGGCAGTGTTCCATAAATGACTGGGTATTATATGGGCGCGAGCTTCCGGAGTTCAAGAGCATACTTAAGTATATTCAGGACAAGACAGACGGAGCGGAAACACATTTCTGGATCCATAACATAAGCTGGGAGTATCAGTTCTTACGGGAGATACTGACATTTACAGATAAGTTTTTTACAGAAGCCAGGAAGCCCTTAAATCTGAAAATTGATAATATGATCTTCCGGTGTTCATATCGCTTAACAAACTTGTCCCTTGCAAAGTGGGGTGAGCAGATCGGTGTCGATAAGGCCGTGGGTGATCTGGATTACCACGCGCTTTATACGCCGCGCTCCGAGCTGGGAGAGAAACCCATGTTTTACTGTGAGCAGGATCTCCGCGTCATGATCGCCGGTATTCGGAACTATAAAAAGGAATACAAACATATCGCAGATATTCCATTTACGCAGACGGGGATACCGCGCCGCGATATCAAGAAGCTTGGAAGAAAGACACGGGGATTTACTGCGAAAGTTGCAAGGATGCAGCCGAAGACAGCCGAAGAGTGGAAAGTATACCATGCGACTTATGCCGGAGGTCTTACGCTTATTAACCCTGATCATGCAGGGATCCTCTACCAGTGCCATACACCGGATGCACCTGGATATATTAACGTGTCGAGTGATCCGGATAACCCGATCGCTCAACGCAGCGTTGACAGAAAAAGCGCATATCCGGCCGCTATGCTTGAAAAATACCCTTGCACAGAGTTTTTAAAAACTTCCAGCGCGCCGGACTGGGAAGACGGGAACCATCATTTATGTCTGTTAGAGTTCCGGAATCTGAAAGCACGTTATGATGTAACCCCATGGAGTGCCAGCAAAAGGATAATGATACAAGGCGCAAAATATAACCCGGATGGACTTTCTAAAAATAACGGTAAAATAATACGGTGTGATCGCTACGCTGGGTACTTCCTGGAAACAGATTACAAACTTCTGAAAATGTTCTATACGTGGGATGAGTGCATCGTGCATAGTCACCGCGTGGCCTTGTCTGACTATATGGATAAGCATGTCGTGGAATATATGTTAAAACGATATGAGGCAAAGACACTAAGAAAGACCGATCCGGATCCTACGTTGTATAATCTGGAGAAGCAGAAACTAAACAGCATATACGGCATGTGTGGTACCGCACTAATACACGATGATATTATGGAAGAGGGATGGGAGTTCCACACACGGCATAAATCCGACGATGAGATACTGGCAGATCTTAAAAAGCTACAGGATTATGATTACAATAATGTACTGCCGTATATCTGGGGATGCTACGTGACAAGCCACCAAAGACTGGCGCTAATGACCACACTTGCACGGATCGGAAAGACACCCAAGGACGCGCTGGCCAAACTGTCATATACGGACACGGACAGCGGGAAGGGATCCTATACGGACGCGGATATGATGATCGTCGATCAGATTAACCAGGAGATTATATCGTGGACAGAAAAGCGCTTGAAAGATCAGGGGATAGATCCGGAGCTTGCGCGGCCAAAAGATAAGAAGGGACGGCCGCAGCATTTAGGAACATGGGAAAACGACGCTAACTATTACGAGATCTTATATCTACGTGCGAAGGCCTACGCCTATAGATTGAATGAAAACGATATAACCCACATTACACTGGCCGGAGTTCCTAAGGCTGCTGGAAGCATATTACAGTCGCCGGCAGATCTGAAAGAAGGTTTATATTTTGATATCTTCCAAAGTCGGAAAAACTTATGCCAGTATATCGATGGAGACAACCCGCAAGTGATCATGCCGGATGGTTACCGGGTTACTAATAAATGTGGCTGCGTGATCCGGCCAACGTCATATACTCTCAAACTGGATAATGAGTATAGGCAACTTATTAAATACTATATCAATCAAAAAAACCATTAAATTGTACAAAACTCGCTTTACATAAAGCGGGTTTTTTGTTATATTCAAGTTGACTACACAAGTCAATAATATAGAAGGGAGAAGACATGAAAAAAGAAAATATCTTTGATCTTTATGCTGCGCAGCACAAAGACGAACCGGCGCGGGACGCGGAACGCATGCCGGGGGAAGTGAAACCGGAAGACGTAACACCGGCCCCGGAAGTCAAGCCGGAACCGGAACCGGAAAAGAAACAGGAAACACCACCGGATCCGCCGCGGGATCCGGAATCGGAAAAGCAGGAAGGAGGTAAAGAAGATGGGGTTTAATACATTTCCTTGTAACCCGTATCCGATCAGTACGAACGAACTTAACAAGGGCAACAATGATGATCTGAATGCCCGTGTTGCTGCGCTGGAAAGTGATGTAAGCGATCTGGACGAGCAAAAGGCGAACCAGATAACGATAGCGCTGTCTTTTAATCCGGAAACCACTTACGAGGTGGGCGATCTTGTATACTACAATGGTCTGAGCTATCGATGCACCAACGAGCACACCGGAGAGTGGGACGCGGACGACTTCGCGGGTACTACTATCGCTAATGAGCTGAGTGTGTTAAAGAGTGGTTTAACTGGTAAGCAAAATATATATGGAACCGCTGTTAAGATAGGAGAGATTGCAGTTAGTGATACAATAGTAGGCGTTACAGCAACCAAAAACGGCTATATCTCATTAGTATATGAGATGAACTCAGTTAATATGGACATCAAGGGTAAAATCAGAGATAGCGATATGCCACAGTTTGGAGTCTCGTTTGACATTGTGGCAGGCGCATATACTAGTGAACCCATATGTGTGATACCTTGTAATACAGGGCGCACTTATTCGGTGGAAGTTAAAGCGGGGCATAATGGTATATCTGTCTATCAGTTTTAGTTAATTAAAGGGCAGATACGGTATTCACACAATAGCGTTTGGTAGGGTGATGTAATGGATGGTTGGCTCCGTTTTTGCTATTTAATCAATTAAAGGGCAGTTTCGTTAAGGAACTTTACAAACAAAAAGGAGGAAAAACAATGGCTTACAATCAGGTTTATGCAATCGTTAACGCAGCAACAAAACAAGCACTCGGCGCTTCCGCAGTGGCGGTGGTGGATACTACCACACTGGCCCAGGTAGGCGGCCAGGTGCTCGACAGTCTGAACCCGGCGACGTTTCCCGCGTTCGTCTATGGACTTATGGGAGTTCTCAACGAAACCCGTATTAAAGCAAAAAGCTACGAAGGCGCCAGCAGGGTGAGCGCATACCGCAATCCGCAGGACTTCGGATTGTACATGCGTAAGATTCAGATCGACAAAGTGCAGGACGTAACGGAAAACAGCAGCTTTAAAGCTCAGGACTGGGATTATTACGACGGTGATCTGACTACCAACTGGACCGATCGCCTTTTCGGGCTGATCTCCGGTTTTGAGACACAGCCGCAGATCATCAGCAGAAAGAAGTTGCAGCGGTGCTTTTCTAATCCGGCAGACATGGCCGCATTTATCGCAATGCTGGACACCGGCCGCATGAACGACATGCGCGTGCATATCGAGAGCACGGAGACACTGGCCAGAGCTACGGCCATGGGCTCCTGTTTTGGCAGTGCAAAGACGGCTATTGACCTGGGCGCGCTGTATAACACAGCAACAGGGAAGGCCACCAGCCCGACGTCCTGGCAGTATGACGCGGATCAGATGCGTTTTGCACTGGTAGAAATGAAGCGGATCATTGCAAGGCTGGACAAAATGAACCGTATCTATAATAACGCCGGCTGCGATCGGTTCACCCGTCCGGATGAAATGGTGATCGATATCCACAGCGACTTTGTAGCGAGCATGACCGGTTACCTGGAGAACACTCTGATCGAGAAGTTTATCGAGCTGCCGGGCTACAATGAGGTTTCCAGATGGCAGGGCGTTGGTACTTCCTACGGTGATACCCACAAGCTGATCGTTCAGAACGACAACTTGGGTGTTGATACGACAGCCTTTGCTTCCCTGACCACGGACGGCAAAGATCTGACTGTGGATGGCGTAGTGGCATTTGTACACGACTTCGACAAGTACGCCCTGACTATCGCGGACGGTCCGCGCACAGTCTCCGCTGTCAATGAGCTTCAGGAAATGATTACCACTGTTACAAAATTTGATACTGCGTATGCAGTGGATCCGTCCGAGCAGGGTATTGTATTCTACTTCGGTACCCACAGCGCAACCTGACAACACATTCCTGTTTTACCCTTTATGTGGGCCGTGTTCTTTTATGGGCGCGGCCCATATTTAAAATTTGGAGGAAAATATGAGAAACGATAATTTATTGAATCTGTACAGTAAGTCAGACCAGTATTACATGCGACTGCTGGCCGGTAGATCTTTAGGCAGGGAGATAAACGTGTGGGATATCTTCCGTAATTACTTCGAGCATTTTACCGCGATGGGCATGAACTTATTTAGCTTTAACGTAGACGATTACAACGGACTGGATATACCGGAGCGCTTTTTTAAACAACTGGAAAAAAGATATTTTTTCTTTGGCCGTTCCGGTATTGTAACACGCAATAATGAGCTTGTGGCCGTGTCTGCGTCCGGGTATGGGGAAGACATTTACAACGAACCGACAGACTTTAATTTTGTTTTCGGCGGCGGTATTCCTGATCCTTCCATCACACCGGAGCAGCGCGTAATACAGGAAAGTGGTGTTTACACGAAAAACACATTTACCGCGTATCCAACAGCTATGGTAGCGGAGCAGTACGCGCTTATGATCGCACATTGTGACATGTCCATTATTGCTGAGTTGGTAAACAGCCGCTTTATGGATCTCTTAAAAGCGGGAAACAATAAAAGCGCGGAAGCGGCCGCAAAGTTCCACAGGGATCTGTATAGTGGTAAACTTTCCTATATCTATGATGCTACGGAAGAGCTGGAAGTGGATCGCTCTACAAACAGAGTCTCTAAGCTGCGCGATTATGTTGACACGAAAAGCAGCCTTTTAAAAGAGTTTTACGCACTCTATGGTATCAACAAAACCAACGAGAAAAGGGAGCGCATGATCACGGATGAAGTAAAAGACAATCAGGAGCTGCTGCAGTTCAATGTTAAGGATATGCTGGATCAGCGCATGAAGATGTGTAAAGAAGTTCAGGACGTCTTTGGTTGTAAGATCACCGTTAAATGTCATGTAGATATCGACGGCGACGGGAAGAAGGAAGACGAGGGAGAGCTGGAAAAGGAGGGCGGTAATAATGACGTTTAAGGACTATTTCAACGCGATTGACAGCGAGCACGTGACACACACCGGTTTCCTTCAATCTATGGATCTGAGCGCCTACACGGATATTACGATGCTTAACGACTTAACTATGGTACTGATGGACGCATATCTGTTTAACGAGCTTTCCAGCGCCGTAGTTATGAGAAACTGGCGTAAGTATTTAACATACGACCGAAACAGTCACGCGTTTATTATCGATCCTGATTTTTACGCTGCTTTTACCGCGGCATTATATGGGTATCTTGTGCGGAGTGAACGCTGGTATCAGCTTACGAAGACAGATTTTACCAGTTTATCCGCAACCGAAATAAAAACCATCGAGCATGGAAAACAGGAAAAGCAGCTTGACTTTGGAGCTGGCCAGGTGTCCAGAGCTTACGGGCAGGATGAACTTTCAAAGGCGTTCGGAGCCACCCAGAAAACCAACCAGCACGGCGCCCAGACGATCACTAGAGACTATGATCGTGTAGTCGTTGGGGTGACCCGGGGAAATGATACGCACATTGTAGGGGCCTCGCATACGGAAGGATCAAACACCACAACGGGCAAAATATACCCGCTCGGAGCGGCCGCTTATATTGACGATACACAGCAGATACAGCTTTCCGAGCAGGACACAGACCAGCAGACAAACACAGACACATACGGCAACCAGGAAAGCACGACAAGCGCAAGATCTGACGAGGAAGGCCGGGCAGCTTATTCTGACACAGAGAGCACGACTGCAAAGACCGACACAGAAACCAGAGCGGCCAGAACTGACACAGAGAGCACAGCGGCAAGACAGAATAAGGAAGAGGTAAAGGCATACACCGACACAGAGCGCCGGACAAAATACATATTGATATCACCGGATAAATACTACCAGATCGAAAAGGAACTTGTAAGCCTCGGGGCTTATGATCTTATGAAACAAGCCGTAGCTGACACGATGCTCTTAAACGTTTGGGAAGGTGGTGAGTGTTATGACGATCACATTATATAATACCACGGACGACTACAGGAAACTGCAGAAGACCGTAGGCACGCCACTGGCAACCTTAACCGGCGACCTTCACGAGCGTGTTAGCGATATCCAGCTCGTTGTTCGTGTTCCGGGATCTGCGGCCCTCAGTGTGGGAGCGGCTAATTATGCCTTTATCGATACGCTTGGAAAATATTACTTCAGGGAACAGTTTGAAATTGAAAATAATACGCTGCTGATCCATCTGAAGGAAGATGTAAGAATGAATTTTGCCGCGCAGATCCTTGCTACTGAATGCACTGTGGCCCGAGTTGAGGACGAGAAAAAAGCGAATGCTTACCTTCTGGATCCTGACTATCAGGCAAAGGCATATAAAAAGCATGTGCAGCGCAATTTTCCGGTAACATTAGACGATTTTTCTTACATTCTAATGACTGTGGGGTGATGAAATGGCTTTTATAAATGGCTTTAAAAACGTTGGCGGCTTGTGTCCCGCTGGCATGTTTCTGTCGATGGTAGACGCGACGGAATACGGCGGAGAGTTCTACCAGGGAGCGTATCGTTGGGACAGCAGCAACAATAGCAAAATCGCTAATATCGGCGGTATTGAATTTGAAACACAGGGGCTTGTGGATGGGAACACATACGATGTATATGTAGTCGATGTTTCGGACGATCCAAAAACGCAGCTTGTATTAAAAGCGGAATATGTTGATCTTGGAACACCCAAACGATTAACTTATGATATATACAAGCGGATATACACAGACGAAACAACATATACAGACTATCGGCAGAGTTATATATCTAACTTTTTGCAGGTACTGATGAACTACCCGGAAGAAAGCGTTAATACTATATCAACATATGGCATATTTACTACAGTTATGCATGAAGGTGTGCAATATATGGCATGTGGTATATCGCAGAGTATACAAACACCGCAGGGTATCTTTGCCGGTTTTTCCCTGCGCCTTGTGTCATATGCTACTTTCAAAGAATGGTCTGGGGAGATACCAGAAGTAGAAAACTTTTCGCCGGAGTTCGGGCCTGGCGCGGGGCCGGAAGGATACAGCGGCGGATCATTCGATGATCACTCCGACACTGTTGATTTTCCCACCGATCCGCAATCAATACTCAATCTGGGATTTATTAACGTGTACAAATGTGATGCTGGATCATTGATCGACTTCGGCGCGGCACTTTTCCCGGAAATAACATGGCCGTCCTCAATCACAGAGGTTGGTGATGTTTTAAAATCGCTCGGTGAGTCAATATGGAATAGCAAGTTGATAGATTATGTTATTTCGGTGCATTGTGTCCCGGGTGATGTTCCCGCGGGGAGTCCGGTAGATATTCGCATAGGTGCCAGAAATATGTTAGGTATACGGGCGCGGAAGGTATTGAAGGAATATGTTACCTTTGACTTTGGAAGCATCCAAACAGATCGTATTTTTAGAAACTATGCAGACATTATGACCGGCTGTAAGGTATTCCTTCCGTTCTATGGATATGTTCCGCTTCCGGCGGAATACTGGAACGGCTGCACATTGCATTTAAAATATAAATTCAATGTGATAGACGGTTCATTTATGGCATATCTGAAAGCTGAAAACTGCTACTATTCAAAACTGGACGGAGTAATAGGGCAATACTCAGGGACCGCATGCATACATCTACCGATCACAGGGACGAGCTACGCAAGCATGTTTTCGGCGTTAATCGGTTCCGGCGCTTCCCTGGCTGGTAGTGTCGCAAGGGGAAATGTCACCGGGGCCGCTTCCAGTTTGGCGTCCATTGCCAGCACAATAGGATCAGGTGGAGCTGATCAGGGCAGCGGAAACTATAACGCTTCCAGCAGCTTTATGAGCATGAGAACGCCGCATTTATTAATTGAATTACCCGTACCGCAGTTTCCTACAAACTACGCGCCGGAAAAGGGCCTACCGGCTAATATCTCTTATATGCTTGGATCGCTGCGTGGCCTTGTGATCTGTGACAGCCCTAGAATCACGTTTGCATGTACTGAGGAAGAGCAAAGAGAGATAATAGCAGCACTTCAGGAGGGTATCATTATATGAGTGTGAGTTTGAAACAATACACAGGAAATAAGTTTTATAACGGGGCGGCGCTGGTGAGGATCGGCGCGCCCTGGAACTGTATCCTGAGTGAAAGAGCAGCCGGAAAATCACTGTACTATCTGAAGGAATGTGTTATAGACTACTTCAAAAATGGCCGCATGTTCGCGTATGTGCGGAGATATGACGAGGACACTAAACCGAAAAATGTGGATCGGTACTTCCAGGACGTTAATTTTACTGAATGGCTACGCAAGGGATCCGGTTATGATGGTATTATGTGTTATCAGGAAGCGTTGTATTTGTTTCATTATGGAGAGAACGGGAAACCGGTAAAGGCCGATAAGATCGGGTATGTGTTCGCACTGAATATAGCAGAAAAGAGGTACAAGTCACTGCATTATGACGGCGTATACAGCTATCTGTTTGAAGAGTTTATAGGCGCCAGGTACATAGAAAATGAGTTTAACGTGTTCAACCATTTAATCAGTACAGTAAGCCGAAGAAATGAATTCAAAATTTACATGATCGGTAACACCATAGCAAGAGACTGTCCTTACCTTAAGGAAATGGGCATAGATCTGTATACCATAAAACCCGGAAAGATTTACCAGCAGACACTGCTGCAGCAAAACGGGAATAAAATACTATGCGCGTTTGATTATGTAGCCCCGCAGGAAAAGACAAGCTTGTTTTTCGGTAAAGCAGAAAAGACCGTTGTAAAAGGTGAATGGGATGTGAACGAAGTACCTCATTTATTCTTTAAACTGCAGGACGCGGAACTGATTTATACATGCTATTTTGTCTGCGAAGAACTGAAAAACGCGTATAAGATCAGAGTGGTATTTTATGATGATAATAAATACATGTATGTGTATCCGTATAAATACGCTGATATGGAATATATACATGACGATATCTTTACGGACACGCCGGACTTTTTGAGGAAACGTTTTATACATCCCGAAAAGAAACGGCATGCACGGCTGCGCGAACTCTGGAAAAGTGGCCGAGTGCTGTATTCTGATAACTTATGCGGTACGGAGTTCAGAAGAGCTATGAAGAAATACAATCCTTTTATATGATCGCGTGAGCAGCGAGCGAGCGAAGCGAGCGAGCCGGGCGTGCTAGGGCGTGCTGAGAGTAGCACGTGTTAGCACGCCTTTTGTTTTGAGTAGCACGGAGTAGCACGGCAGGGTTTTTTGAGTAAAAATAACCGTCTATTATATCGCATCTTTTTATTTTTGTCAATACTTTGGTTTACATAACTTATCCACAAAGTTATCCACATTTTGGGGGAACATGTGTTCTTTTGGTTTACATAACATAGGTAATAGGAAGACTTT
>Ga0247609_10006848_pt1 | contig 10930 bp, 1 predicted proteins | sample 172DNAGHGlowgp2_FD_193487 | JGI IMG/M metagenome (GOLD analysis project Ga0247609, IMG submission 193487) | Sheep rumen microbial communities from Palmerston North, Manawatu-Wanganui, New Zealand - 1728 DNA GHGlow gp2 | ecosystem: Host-associated > Mammals > Digestive system > Stomach > Rumen ...
ATCCCCATATAAAAAAATGTTCTAATTAAAAAATTATTTTTTGAATTATATTAAATATATGCATTTATTTATAAAGATGTATTATATTTAATTATAAATAATTTTATATAAACCCATTAATATTATTATTATTTTTCATCGTTCTTTTGCTGGCCATAAACAATGAAATTATTTCAATTTATGCTTATTTATTTATACTTCTAAGGGAATATTTCTTAGAGACTTTTGCTTTTAATTGAAATTTTAAAATTCCATAAATTAGATTCACTTCAAAATGATTTACATTAATATATATATAGTTTACAATAGTGTTAATACAATACTAATATCTAAATATCATTATTATTATTATTACCTTATTATTTATCATTTACCAAAATGATATATTTATATTTTTAATAGTTTTTTTATTTTTGACTCTCTTTACTAGAATCTTCTTTCTTATTAGATTTACTATTATCCTTATCTTTATTTTTATCACTTGAATTAGAATTTTCTTCTTTTTTTAAAGAACTACTATTTTTGCTTTCTTCTCCTCCATCTCCACTAGAACTATTTTTTTTGCTATTATTATTATTACTATTACTTTTGCTATTGTTATTATCATTGTCATCATCATTACTACTACTCCCACTGCTTCCACTACTATTTTCATCATCATTATTACTACTATCAGAATCTCCCGAAGAGTTAAATATTTCACTTTCTTTTGATTCTTCTAAATGTTGTAGAAGTTCCATATTTTCTTTATAATAATTAGTAAAAGTTTTCAAATATTGGAAAGATAATTTATAATATAAAAAAGATGTCAAAGGATTGAATTTTATTAAAATATTTTTTTGATCATTTTTACACTTTTTAGAAATATATTTATTAATCATGTTTTTTATTTTCTTTTGAAGAATTTTCTCAGTTTTAAAAATCAAATTATTTTCAGGATTAGCCCTATCAATTTGAGTCCCCATTTGTTTATAAATAATTTTAAAGATAACATCATGATAGTATACATAATCATCTTGATCAATATATAATTTTAAATCTGTTATGTATTTTTTTATACTTTCAAGTTTTCCTTTTTGGGGAAAATTTAATTTTCTCCAATTTAATTCCATGAAAAATTGTGATACTAAATATTTCTTAATTCTGAATCCACTATCTTCTTCATTTGAAAATTTATTCCATGCATTATTGAAGTCAGCTAAAAATGAATTGAATTTATCTATTGGATTATACTTTTTATTTCTGAATTCATCATACTGCTGTAATGTAACCATAAGCAGAAGATTTAATAATATGATGGCTGTAAAAAAGTTGCTTAATATGAAAAAAGCAAAAGAATATGGTTCTTCTTTCCCTTCATTTCTGTATGCCATTTCCACCATTATATTATTCCAGTTTTCCCCTGTCGAGCATCTGAAAATTAATAAATATGCATTGTAAAAATTATCAAAATTATAATATTCATTGATGTAGACAAATTTATCTTTATAATTTTCATATCTATCTCCATCATAGAGATTGCAGCCTATTAATGCTATGATGCCAAATGTTAATATCATCAAAATTAGTATATTGACTAGAGCTGAAAAAGACCATTGAAATGTTTGAATAAGTTTCTCCAGTTCTTTCAAGGTTTTAACCAGTCTTATCACTCTAGTTACTCTGATTACTTTTAATACACGGATTATTTGAAAAGTTTTTAAGAAACTTGCATCTATTCCATCAAAGTCTGCAAATACTATATCTAATATTGATACTATAACAATAACAAAATCGAATTTGTTCCATGAAGAATAAAAATATGGTTTTATCCCATATGCAATTAATTTCAATAAGCATTCAAACATAAAAATAAAATTAAATAAATAATTCAATGATTTAAGGAAATTGCTATAATTCTCAGAGCATCCTTCATATGTTAAAGCCATTACAATCATATTAAGAAATATTAATACCATTATTGTATTTTCAAAAGTATCACTATCAACAATATTTCTTAAGAAATATTTGTAAGTTCCCTTCATTGGTTTGTTCCATATTATATAATCACTTTGAGCTCCCATTATTTGTGTTAAAAAATCATAATATTTTGGTGCCTTTTTATCATCCTTTGCAATCTTTTGCTCTTTCTTATAAGCTTCATTAAAATATTTGAATAAAATTCCTGTAAATAGATTTAAAAAGAAATATGCTACTACTAAATTAAATACTATAAAATATATTCCATAGTATTCACTATATATTCTATAACTATTCATTATATTTGGCCATTCTTCCATTGTTGAAAGTATATATGATGTTATAAAAGATGTTTTTATATTTGAAAATTTAAAAGCAGGACCAGTATCCATCACTCCATTAAATTTATCTGCACAAAAACTAGATATTAATGTAATATCATTTTTAATTTCATATTGTGCCAATTGATTATTAAATGAATCAGTTGCCAAATTGAAAGTGCCATCTAATTTTAAAACATAGCAATCATGATAATGAGAATAAAATAAGGAGATTCCAATAATGCTAAACATAAATAATACTATTAATAGGATAAATAAGGCATTTATTATAGAAAATATTGAGTCAAATAAAGATGTGATAACCAATTTTAATTGGACATTATGAGAAATAAATCTTAATGGCCTTAAAGTTCTTAATAACCTTAAAATTTGAAGGAATTCAACAGAATTTGAAAGATCATTTGAATAAAAATATTTTTCAAAAATAGTATGATATTCAAAAAAAGAACAACAAACAATAAGAGCATCTATCTTGTTCCAATTATCTGTTAGATATGAACCATCATCAAAACAAAATCCCATTGCACATATTTTAAATAAGGCTTCTATTAAAAAAACAAAATTAAAAACCGTATCTAATATATCATAGATTAGAACTGATGTATATCCATTAATAAAGGTATCAGATACCAATCTTATTGTTGATAATATAATAATTAATAATATAAAATTATCAAATGATTTTTTATTTATTAATTCCATACAAAAAATACGAAAGCCATTTTCTTGAGGAATGAAAAGTAAAGAATTTTCACAATCATTATTTTTGAACAATTTATTAATTTTTTGCCAATTTTTTAATCTTTTATTATAAATACTATTATCCTCATTAAAAGTTTCATCATAAGTTTGGGAGAAAATAATTGATTTTAATTCACTATTTTCATTATTTTCATTGTCTTCATTATTAGAATCATCCAAAAATATATTTGAAGTTGAATACTTTGATATTATATCTCTTGAGTTTGCAAAAACATTTGTAGATGAATAATTAGCTTTATAATTTAGTATTTCTCTATTAACTATTTTTCTTTGGGCATGTATTTTTGCTAAGTTTTTATCTGATATTTTGTTTTTAATAGTAAATAAATAGTCTGGAAGTGTATATAGTTTTTCGAACTGGTCTTCCTCACTTAAATCATCTTCTTCTTCTTTTTCTTTTTCCCCGAAGGATTGTACGAGTATAGATATGAATAAATTAAATAAAATATAATTGCCCAAAAAAATCCAGACTACAAAATAAAAAAAGCAAAAATGATTTAAAGGCCACATCTCAATAAAAAGCTCATCCCAATTCTGCAAAGTTAATGATTGATAAGTTGTATAAAATCCTTCTAAAAAAGACTGGTAGTGCCTATTTTGGCTCATTAAAGACATACCTAACAATTCAAAAATTAATATAAATAAAACAAGAATACATACAATATAATAAACACTTGTTAAAGATTTTTTTATTGATACAATAATCAATCTCATTGATTTTAATCTTCTTAAAACTTTTGCTAATCTAACAACTCTGAAAATCCTAAAAACTCTTAAAAAAGATAATTGTGAGCTAAATGATTTTTTTGAACCAACTATTTCATCAGTATTTCCAGGAGTAGCCATATCTAATATACCGAAACAAATTATAACTGTATCTAAATAAGCAAATGCATCAGAATAATAAACTAAAGGAGTTAATCCTATAAATTTTACAATATATTCAAAAATAAATATAAAATTAAAAATATAATTTCCTATATTAAGTTTATTCGATATTTCAGGTTTTAAAAGATTCCCATCAAGAGCTAAAAAAACTGAATTTATCATTACCACGGATAATATTGTATAATCAAAATAATCATTAACTGCAAAAACATAAAACGCATATCTTATTTTTTGAAAATTTTTTATATAGTTATTTTCATGCCATATAATTATATTAAAATCTTCTAAAGAACTTATTATTTTATTCCACTTTTTTTTATATTCATCTGCATCAGAATGATATAATATTTCATCCCCACTCCACTTTACATATATACTTGAATTTGTTTTGTAATCGAATAACTTTATATTTTCTACTTCATTTTTTACATTCAATTTATTATATTTTATTCTATTTTTTTCTTTTTCATTTTCTTTAAGTTCTTCTCTTTTTTTTGGATCAATGAATTTAAAAAATAATTTTTCTTCATTAAGAAAATAATATGACAAAGTTAAATAATTAAATTCATCAATTTTTTTATATATTTTTTCGAAAACATTTCTCTTTAGTCTAACTTCATCTTGAATTAAAAAATTGTCAGTAAATGCCGAACTCATCATTAAGGAACCTTTACTTCTAATTTTATTGGACTTATTTCTCCCACTTCTAGAATTATATGAATTCAGTTGATGTGTATTAGTTTCTATTTTACTCATAAAATATGAATCAGGTCTACATCCTAATGTTCCATTATTTATTTCTTTCTTAGCAACATATTTCCCAAAATTTCTAAGTCTTTTAGGCGTTAAGGCTAATACATTTAAAGGGAGATATTTCAATTTAAGAGTTAGATATGATAACTCGCTTTCATCATATGTATTATCATTAAAATAAACATAATTATATTTTTTTAATTTTAAATTTTTATTATTAAAAACAAAATATGCTTCTGTTCTTTCAGGCAAAGGTTTCCTTGTGATTTTTTCAACTTTATTTCTTAGAACTTCATCTTCCCAATGATCAATGAGAAAATTATCTTTGACTTTTACATCCTTATCTTGAATATTATATAAATAATTCATATAATATTTTTTTCCTCTCAAATTAGAAGGAATCAATTCTTGTTTAACTGTTAGAGGATCAGTATATTCTTTATTTTCTTCTTTGACCAAATATTTATTTGAATTCTCAGTCGGATATTTATTTATATTTTTATCAATACTTTTTGCTTTAAAAATAAAATAATTTATTTTCTTATTCATAGTTCTATTTCTATTTAAATTTTTGTAATTTCCCTTTTCTTTTGAAAGAATATTGTCATTATCATTAATTAAATTATCCATTTTATTTAATCTCAATGATCTAACATATTTTAAGCTATTTTTTTGATTATCTTTACTTTTAACTGTTCTATTAAGAATTTTCATAGTCTGCTGTTTATTTAACAAAGGTAGTTCAGAATTTTGTTCATTTTTATTAATTAAATGGTCAAAAATGATCTTATTATTAGAAATTTTTTTTCCATCATCATTATTCTCATTACTATTTTTCTTTTCTTCATTTATTTTTTGGTTAATCTTTTTTGGGCTATTACTAAGACTAGCTATATATTTCTCTCTGTTTTTCTTTGGACTACAATTAGGACTTGTTATATATTTCTCTTCTTGAGCTTCCCCTTCATTTTCTTCTTCTTTTAAAGAATTATTATTAGAATCTTGCTCAGTTGTTTCAAATACTTTTATAATTTTATTAAAATTTCTATCTTTCATGATTCCACTTATATTTAAATTTGAATCTTTTCTTATTCTTATTTTTCTTTTGTTTACATATAGAAGCTCATCCAGCTTTTTATTTGCTCTTTCATAAAAATTTTTAAGTTCTTTTGATGTTAAATGAATATTTGTATTAATACTTTCCCTATCAAATACTTCTTCTCTAATTTTCTTGATCAATTTATTTGATTCTAAATTTTTTTTGATATTATCATGGATTAAAAACTCATTTTCATATATTCTGTTTTCATTTATCTTTTCTGGGAGTAAATCTATATCTTCAACTAAAGCATTATTATTTCGGCTCAAATATGAATCATCACTCAAAAAATGTAAAGAATTTTCATTTGAAATATTTTGATTTAAATTTTCATTATTTTCTTTATCATTTAAAATCATCTCTTCCAATTCTTTTAATTCTTTTTGAAATTGGGTATATTCTAAAAAGCCTAGAAAAGATTTTCTTTTATCTTTATTAAGAAATTCATTATCTTTTTCAGCTTCTTTTTTAAGATATTTATTTAAATTAAATTTAATGGTTTGTCCATTGAATTTTTGTTCATCTTCACATTTTTCTATAAAGTTTAATGTTGAATGAGGTTTTTCAAATTTTGATTTAATGAAAATATCATCATCTATTAGAACTTCTTTTTTATTAACTATATTCTTTTTATCAGTGAAACTTTCCATTAAATTGTTGAAATTTTCTAATTCAGTATTTTGAATATTTACACTTTTCCTATTTTGTCTACTAAGTTCGAAAGTATTATTATTTATAAAACTCATATTATTTAAATTATACTTATAGTCATCTACTATTAATTTTGTTAAAGACATATTATCAGTTCTATATCTAATACTTGTATTGCCTTTTTTATATTTTTTTTTGGCACGAGCACTATTGCTTAAAGAACTTTCACTTAAACTTGATAACGATAAATCGTCAATAAAAGATATCTGTTTATTTATTAAAACTTCTTCATTCATTTGATTATTTAATTCTTCTCCTCCATGCTGAAATATATAACTCATTTTACTTGTTGATTTATTTTTAGACTTATTTAAAAGACTTTGGTCAAAAAATCTTTGATATTTTGTATATCTTCTTTTACCTCGCTCTATCACTTTTTTTTCTTTTTTAACTTTGTTTTTATTATTAATCTCATTTTCAAAATTAGTATTTTCAAAAAAAGTTATTTGATTAATATTCTCATTTTCATTATCGTTTTCATCTTTCATCTTCACTTTAATTTTTTCTTCTTGTTCCTTTGTAAACAACTTTGTCATATTAACAATTTGATCTTTAAAATATTTAATTGTATTATCAATAGATATTTCTATTAAGGTAGAATTAATTTTATCTTTTAATTTAATGATATCTGATAACTCAAGGTTAGGGACATCTTCTGGCTTTAAATTCTTACTCATTTTATTAATGGAAATATTTTTATTATCTTCTCCACTTTCACTTCCATTATTATTGTTCAAGTAAATGGCTGATGTTTTATATTTATCAGTCATTTTTGATTCTTCATTTTTACTATTTTCCTCTCTTTTGCTTTGGGATTTTTTGATTTTTGCCTTATTATTCTTTTTTGATTTTTCTTTTGATTTTTCCATTTCTATTTTCTTTTCTTTTATAAGTAATTCTATTTCTTTTTCTTGTCTTTCTATATCCAAACATAAACTTTTCTCTTCATTTTTAATTCTTAAATTTTCCATATATAACTCCTCTGGGTTATTATTAGCCATGATATATATATCTTTAACTGTTGAATAAACTTTAGGTATATTTCTTTTATTTTTATTAATGTGAAAAGCTCCTTCACTTACTTTACTATATAGTTCTTTTAATGTTTCGTCACTTTTTTTATTGTTTTGGTTTTTTAATGCTTTTTCTTTTTCTTTTCTTTCGAGCTTTTTCTTTTCCTTTATATCATATTTACTTTTAATCAATTGCAAAAAACTTTTTTTTTCGCATAGTTTTTCTCTATTTTTTTCAATATTTTCAAACTCTGAGTTTGTTACTGCTAAAAATAAATTAATTAAATAAAATGCTCCAATATATATAAAAGCATGAAAATAAAAAAATATTATAATTGGATTAATATATATTTTATCTTTAAAAGTTTTAGATACATAAGTAAATATATAGCTCCATCCTTCTTGAGTTACCATTATAAAAACTGTAATCAAAGAATTCACAATACTATCAAAATTAATAGCTCCATCATTAGGGTTTAAATAGCCTTTGGCACATATGAAAAATTGGCCAAAGGAATTTAAATTTTCACAATTAGAATCAAAGGAGCACATATATTTATCACCTGTTGTTGAGACAAAATAGCCATAATTAATATTCATGCATCTTCTATAAAAAAAACCTTGCCACATTTGTAGTCCAGCTATAGAAAATACTAAAAAAAAGAAAAATAATACAATTAATGTTTCTCCAAGATGCCCAATTGATGCTAATAAAGCAATAACTAATTTTCTTAAGCCTTTGAATCTTTTCAAAGTTTTTAATGGTCTTAAAATCCTAAAAGCCTTTAACCCAGATAAACCTGATATCTTAGTTCCACCCATTGATTTTTCAACAATAAAAGATATAATACCTATTATAACTACTAAAAGATCTAAAATATTCCAATAATCTTTAATATATGCGTCTTCGGCAGTAAAAAGTGAAAAAGTAATTATTTTTAATATTGCTTCAAGAGTATAAAAAATTAGAAAATAATTATCTGTTTTATTTTCTAAATTATCTTGATCAGTTGGATCACTAATAAAAATTATTATACTATTAATAACTATAATTAATAATGACAAATTATTAAATATAGAATTATCTATAAAATATCTAGTAACATATCTTGAATAAACTAAAACTTTATTGATTTTTTTTCTTTGTTCAAGACAAAAACAATAATCAAAATATCTTCTTGTTACTTCTTCCTTTCTCAAAGGTTTAAAATCAATTATCTCTTGGGCTCCTAAATCTTCTGGACTTTCCAATGCAAATTTTGGAAAATCTTTTTCTTGTTTATTTTCAAAATAAATATTTAAAAATTTACCTTTATTATAATATTCTTGAGTTGTATCTATATTTAGCTTTATTTTTTGTTTGGTTACTTTTTTTAGTTCCTTATATTTTTCATTTAAATCATTTATTTCAGCTTGAAGGTTTTTCGTATCTATTCCTTTTAATTCCATGACTTCTTTTAATTTTTTTTTTTCAATCAATTGACTTTTTATATTGAATTTATTCATTTCTTTATTAATTTTCTCAGTTTCTTCATCTTTGATATTTTCAACATCATATCCGAAAACATCATTTTTTAAAAACTGTTCTTTATAAAAAATATCATACTCAACTAATTTATTCTTATTATCACAATTAATATTCTCATTTTTAAATTCATTATTTATACTATTTGCATAACTAAAACTGTCATCTTCTTCTTCTTCTCCTTCTTCATCATCTTCATCCTCTTCATCCTCCTCATCATCTTCTTCCTCTTCATCTTCTTTGTCTTCATCTTTATTTTTTTGGTTTTCCATATTCTCAGGAACAGAGGAAATATCATTTTTTTTTGTTTCATTCTCTTCTTCTTGATTATTTTTTGAAGGGATTGGTATTTTACTTTCTTTTTTTTTATAATTTAATCCACTTAGTTTGAAACTTATTCTCAAATTCTTTCTACTTTCTGGCTTTTCTAATTTTTTTGTATGGAAACTTTTAACTGAATTCCTCATCCAATTTGGATCAAGTTCTTTTTTTGATTCACTTGTTTTTTTAGTTTCTTTACTTTTCTTACTCTCTTTACTTTTCTTACTTCCTTTACTTTCATTACTTTCTTTTTCACTATTAATACTATATAATTCATCATCTTTAATTTCTTTGTTTTCTTTATTTTCTTTATTATTACTTTCTTTCAGTTTTATCACTTCATTAATAGTATTATTACTACTTCCATTATCATTACTTGAAATAACCTCAGACAAAGAACCATCCTTTTTTTTAATCATTCCAATTGAGCCTATTTCACTTGGTGATTGCCCTGAAAAAAAGCTGGAATCTTTATCCTCAGATTGCTCATTTTTACTAATATTTCTTTTGAATATACTATTTGCATGATTGAAGCTTTTTTTCTTTACTACTGCCTTTGAAGAATAATGTTTCTCCTTTGAATTGAAAGTATTTGTTTTTTTTAATTTTTGATCCATATTATTAAGATTACTTATATTAGATTTCCTCATTTTTTCTTGTTCTATTTTTTCCAAAATTGTATCAATGCCATTTTTTTTGTTTCCATATTTTTTTACTACTAATTCAACTTTCATATTTTTATTTCCAGGCATTTTAAATCTTTTTAGTTTTTTCTTACTTGCTCTAGAAGAGATTAATAAACTTTGATTATTAGTTTTATTTAATATTTCTTTGTAATTGGTCAGTTGCTCAAAAAACATGTTGGAGTATCTTTTTATAAAAATATGCATCATTATCTTTTTAAATTGTTGGAAAAAAATAAACATAATTTTTTTCAAATTTAATGCATTTTTTTTTGAATTTAATTTTTTTAAAAATTTTCTTATTTTTCGATGTAAATCAATATTTTCTAAAATATTTAAAGCTTTGTTGATGTTTTCTAAATCTTTCTTTTTAAGTTTTTTTTTTATTAAATTTATATTATCTAATATATTTCCTCCATGCTTTTTCAATATGACTAATCTTATCATTTTTGTTTCTACATCTTCATCGACATAATCCTTTGAAGAATCATCCTCTTTTATTCTATATTCACTATAACTTCTTATGTCCAATTCTTTTTCTATTTCTGATCTGGTTTTTATGAATTTATCTTTATTATCTTTTTTATTGTCTTTTTTATTATCTTTTTTATTATCTTTTTTATTATCTTCATTAACTTTTACTTTATTTTTTGCTTTATTATTTTCACTTTCTGTAATCTCTTGTAATTTTTTTTGTGTTTGGCTATTACTGAATATTGACTTTCTTTTCGTTTTCATTATTAATATTTATTTATTTTAATATTCTTAATAATTAATATTTTTTATAATTCCTCTAAAATTAGATAATACTTTTATTAATTAAAATTTAAATGGGGATTGGGGATTGGGGATTGGGGATTGGGGATTGGGGATTG
>Ga0247609_10006850_pt1 | contig 10930 bp, 9 predicted proteins | sample 172DNAGHGlowgp2_FD_193487 | JGI IMG/M metagenome (GOLD analysis project Ga0247609, IMG submission 193487) | Sheep rumen microbial communities from Palmerston North, Manawatu-Wanganui, New Zealand - 1728 DNA GHGlow gp2 | ecosystem: Host-associated > Mammals > Digestive system > Stomach > Rumen ...
ATAATGAAATTTAATAAAGCAAAATTATTTGAACTATATAATTCATCGTTTGGTGCTATAAGCCCCGCTTGTTTTAATAATACTTCAATGTGTGTATTTCCTGATTCTGATAATTGGACACTTTTATGTTTTTCATCAATTTCATAGTCTTCTTCACTTAATTTACTAACTAAATTATCAATAATTACATATAATCTTGGGTCATGTGTTGTTGGTCCCGATATAATCAATGGTGTTCTTGCCTCATCTATTAAAATAGAATCAACTTCATCAACTATTGCGAAATTAAATCCTCTATTTATCAATGACATCTCATATATACTTGATTTCATGTTATCTCGTAAATAATCAAAACCAAGTTCATTGTTTGTAACATAAACAATATCTTTTGCATATTCATCTTTTCTATTTTCCATTGGTGTATCATCAGTTACACAACCAACTGAAAGACCTAAAAATTTATAAATTTTTCCCATTGTTTCAGCGTCTCTCTTAACAAGATAATCGTTTACAGTAATAACATGAACACCTTTACCAGTTAAAGCATTTAAATATGCAGGTAATGTAGCAACCAATGTTTTACCTTCTCCTGTTTTCATTTCAGCAATAGAACCATCATTTAAGACCATTCCACCTATCAACTGAACATCAAAATGTCTCATTCCAAGAACTCTTCTTGACGCCTCTCTTACAACTGCAAAAGCCTCTGGTAAAATTTTATGTAATTCTTTGTTTATAGCTTCATTATTTTCTTCATCTGTTTTATTTTCCTTGATAACTGACTTTATTTTTTCCTTAAATTCATTAGTTTTTTCTTTCAATTTTTTATCCGTCAACTTCTTAATTGTAGGCTCTAACTCATTTATTTCCTTAACAATTACTTCATATTTTTTTAATGCCTTTTGGTTTGCATCTCCAAAAATAAAATTTAATATTTTTCTAATCATTCAATAAAAAAAATAATAATTTTTTTTTATTTTCAAGATTTAAATTGACAAGTTAAAAAAAAATGACATAATTTTTATGTTTTAAAGTTAATTTTATGGGAGAACTAGATGTTAGATGTGATATATATAATAAAAACAAAATTAAATTTAATGGTAATACATTTGATGTCAAAAATAAGACATTTAATGATGTAGAACTTGACCCTGAAAATGAATTTTTTGTTTACGATGAATTGTTTATAAATGATTTCTTTCCTAAAGATGGAAATCGTTTAGCTTTAGAAGATCCAAAATTATGTATATGGTATGGAGATCCTAAATTTGATGTCTATCTTAATGAGAGAGAAAAACTTCCATTAAAAAATGACCCTACTAATCCTAATAGAAAAAATATTCAGTTAGATTTTACATCTTTATTTGAATTAAAACAAGTTGATGGTCATTTGTTTAAAAAAAATGATTTTTTATGCAATAAACTAGAAGCGCTTTACACTACATCATATAATGATACAAATGATATTTTAGATAGAAAACAACATGTATGTTTTTATCTTGAAGACATCAATGAGAACAACAAAGCAGAATATTTAAACAATTTACAAAAAGAAGATACAGAAAACAAAGAAAAAGAAAAACGACAAATAAATAATCAAATTCAACTTGTAAAAGCTTTAAAAAAGATAACAAACAAAAATATGAAATATTTAAAGTTAAAATATGATGAAAGAAAACATTGTTTATATTCACTTGATAAAAATTTCTTAAGAGAAATCAAATTATTTTTTGATAATGCAAACAACTTAACAAAAGTAGAACAAATTTCAGCAATTAACATTGGTAGTTCTTTGAATAATACCAATACAGACTACAAAGACTTAAACTATATTATAGTTGATAATAAAATTTTAGTAAGCAACAATAAAGATATTGTTATTTTGGATAAAAAAACAAAAAAAGTAGACGAAGTCAAACATATTAATACAGGATGTTTTCAATATTATTTGGATATAACTAAAATATCAAAAACAGATGATAAAAAAAAGCTAAAATTAGAAAAAGTTTCATTTCCATTTGTATCTTTTAATAATATTGAAACAAAAAAAGATGATTTTTTCAAAAAAAAAGTTAAAATCATAAAAAGAATTAACAATCAAGAAGTTGAGTTACCTCTACGAGAAAAAGAAAATTACTGTAACATTTATTGATTTTAGCAACTCTTTTTTGTATTTTTTATACTTTTTGGTTTGCATTACAAAAAAAATTTTTTAATCTTTAAAATAAAAAATAATAGTTTTTGTTTTAAAGATTAAATAAATTTTGTTTGTTTTTTTTATTTACTTTTTTTCAAAAAAATTTTCTCCTAAATATATATTTTTTGCAAAATCATTATTTATAAAATCATATTTATCTCCATAAAAAATTGCTTTTCCATCGTATATTAAATATATTTTATCAGCCAAATCTATAACTTCTTTTACATTATGATCTGTTATTGCTATACCTATATTTTGTTTTTTTAATGCAAGTATAATGCTCTTTATATCATTTAATGCTATTGGGTCTATTCCTGCAAAAGGTTCATCAAGTAATAAAAATTTTGGCTCTAATGCTATCGTCCTCGCAATTTCAAGTCTTTTTTTTTCACCTCCTGATAGTAAATACCCCATATTATTCCTAATTTTATCTAATTTAAAATCATTTAATAAAATATTTAATTTTGTATTTATATCTTTTAAATTTTTATGTTTTAATTCTAAAACTAATTTTAAATTATCTTCAACAGATAGATTTTCAAAAATAGAATTTTCTTGTGGTAAATATCCTATTCCAAGTTTAGACCTCATGTGTAATGGATAATTTGTAATATCTTTGTTATCTAATAATATTTTTCCAGTGGTCGATGGAATAACACCTGAAAGAATATAAAAAGATGTTGTCTTTCCGGCACCATTTGGACCAAGAAGTAAAACAATCTCACCTTGTTCAATATCAATATTGATATTACTTAAAATTGCTTCTTTTTTTATACTTTTTGATATATTTTTTGCAACAAGTTTCACAAACAAAAGTTAAATATTATTCTTCTGGCTCAATATTGTTTTCAGGATCTTCTACATTTTCTTCTTCACCTTCAAGTTTTATGTGCCCCGCTTTTGCTCTAATTTGATCTTCAATTTCTTTTGCAACTTCTGGATGTTCTAATATATACGATTTAAAATTTTCCTTTCCTTGTGCAATTCTTTCACTCTTATATGAATACCAACTTCCTGCTTTTTCAACAATACCTGCTTGCTCTGCAAGATTTACAAGTTCACTTTCTTTTGAAATTCCTTTTCCATATATTAAATCAACCATAACTTCACGGAATGGCGCTGAAACTTTATTTTTAACAATTTTAATCTTTGTTTCTGCCCCAACTGCTTTTTCTGCGACTGTTATTGTTTTTCCTTTTCTAACTTCCATTCTAACTGATGAATAAAATTTTAAAGCGTTTCCACCTGTTGTTGTTTCTGGATTTCCAAACATTACACCAATTTTCATTCTAATTTGGTTTATAAAAACAACAATACAGCCTGCCTTTGAAGCATTACCTGTAATTTTTCTAAGACCTTTGCTCATCAATCTTGCCTGTGAACCCATTGCTTGTTGATCCATATCGCCTTCAAGTTCTGATTGTGGAATTAAAGCAGCAACACTATCAACAACTATTATATCAACCGCATTACTTTGAACTAAATCATCAACTATTTCAAAAGCCTGTTCTCCGTAATCTGGTTGTGAAATCAATAAATTATCAACATCAACACCAAGATTTTTTGCATATACTGGGTCAAGAGCATGTTCTGCGTCAATAAAAGCCGCTGTACCACCAAGTTTTTGACAAGATGCTATAAAACCTAATGCAAAAGTTGTTTTTCCTGAACTTTCTGGACCATATATTTCAATTATTCTTCCTTTTGGCAAACCACCGACACCTATTGCCATATCAAGCGACAAACAACCAGTTGGCATTGTTTCAACATTAACTCCATTGTTTTCGCCCATTTTCATTATTGAACCTTTACCGAATTGCTTTTCAATTTTTTTCATTACTGCATCTAAAATTTGTTTTTTATTTACACTACCTGTTTCTTCTTTTGACATATAAATTACATTTTAAAATCAATTTTATAATTTAATAGTCAAACAAAAAAAATGAAATAAAAATAAAATTTTTGATTTTAATTTTAAAGTTAATTTATTAAATTGTTTTTATAAAAATGTTTGATAGAAATACAACAAAAACAATATATATTATAGATGGTTATGCATTTATTTTTAGGGCTTTTTACGCTGTCCCAAATTTAACTTCAAAAACAGGCGAACCAATAGGTGCCGTATTTGGTTTTTTTAAAATGTTAATTAGTTTAATAAATACAGAAAGACCTAATTATATTGTTGTTGCACTTGACACAGGAAAAAGAACTTTTAGAAATGATATTTATGATAATTTTATTGAAAACAAATCAATAAATGAACTATATTCTTGTCAAAATTGCAAAGAACATTTTGATAAATTTAATATAAGTTTAGAAGAAATTAAAAATTTATCATCAACCGAACTTATTGATCGATTAAATATTGATAAAGATAAAGTTATTAAAATATGTGAAGAATTCAATGTAGATTTTATAAATCCTCCAAAAGTTTTAGTTCTTCTACTATTTTTAGAAATGGGAGATAATATTAAAGTTGAAGATTACAAAACACAATATAAAGCAAACAGAAGGGAAACACCGGTTGAATTAAAAAGTCAATTTAAAATAGTAAAAGAGCTTATAGATGCAATGAATATAAAAACAGAATCTGTTATTGGCTATGAAGCGGACGATGTTATAGCATCTATTGCAACAGAAGCGGTAGATAAAGGATACAAAGCTGTAATTGTAACGGGAGATAAAGATCTATGCCAACTTGTAAAAGACGATAAAATATCTGTTTTTGACCCTTCAAAAAAAAAAGTTTTAGATGAACAAGGTGTTATTGAAAGATTTGGTGTAAAATCAAATCAAGTTTGTGATTATTTATCAATAGTTGGCGATCATAGTGATAATGTTTTTGGTGTTAATGGTATTGGGCCAAAAGGTGCAATTAAGTTATTAGAAAAATATGGAAACATTGAAAATATATTGCTTCATTTAAACGAATTAGATGACAAAACAAGACAAAAATTTATAGATAGTAAAGAAGTTTTAGAACTTGCACATAAGTTAATTTCTCTCAAATATGATGCGTTGCAAATTGATAATTTTGAAAAATATTTATTTAAGTTGGACGAGCAAGGGCTAAGAAATTTTAGAGAAAAATATGGTTTCAAAGATATAGATAGTAATTTAAACCATAGTGGTTTTAGAAGAAAAAATAACAATAGTGAAAAAAAAGAAACAGAAAACACACTTGATTTTGACGATAAAAAAGATGAAATTGAGAATGATAATAAAAAAAATGATGATAAAAAAATAGAAAATAAAAATTTATTTCAAGGAAGTTTATTTTAAAGTTTTAAATTTCTAAAACTATCATTGTTTTCAATAATTTCTCTTGCTAAAATCATAACTTTTCTATATTCATAACCAGCATATTCACATACTTTTTTAACATCTTGTTTATTTTCTTCGTCCATAAACCATTTATATGCTTCTTTTTTTGCAGAATTATATTTTTGTTTCTTTGATTTTATCCTTAAATCTATCAAATGTTGTAGCAAAACAGCACGCCATAAAGCAACTTCACCACATATACTCGCATAATTTTTTTCTAAATAATTATTATAATCACCATAATATGATTTTTCAACCATTTCATCTGTTATGTGGTTTTGTTCAAAATCAATAAAATTGCTTTTCATAATTGTTCCGTAAAATATTAAATAGAAAGTTTTTTTACATATGGAAGGCAACAAAAAAAATGTTTCTTTTTTTGAAACATTTTTTTAAATTTTGATATTTTTTTACAATTTATATAATAACTTTAATTATTTTTTATTAAACTTTTATAATCAAAATATATTTAAATATATTTATATATAAAATATAATTAAATCAACAACAATTAAAAAAGTAAAATTATTATTTTTTTACTCTTTGTTCTCTTTTTGTTATAAAAGTTGATTATTTTATGATTGGAGAAAAAAAGAAAACGAAAAAGATAAAGAAGAACAAAAGAAAAATACAGATGATGTAAAAACATATAAAATAAAACTAAATAATGAATATAGAGACAATGAAGATAAGAAAGAATATGATATTGAAGATAACAACAAAGAATGTGATAAAGAAGAATGCAAAAGCAGCGAACGTAAATTAAATGATAATGTCAATAAAGAAAAAAAATACAAATAGCGAATATAATACACAAGAGCGTATAGGGAACAAAAGAGTACCAGTGCATAGTAATAGATGTTGTAGAGATTGTAATATATTTTAATTTGTAAATAATAAAATGTTATCATTTTAAAAAACTTGACAATTAAATAATATTATTATGCTTTCTTTGTATGGCAAATTTAAAATCTTCCAAAAAAGATGTTAGAAGAACATTAAAAAGAACTATTGCAAATAGACAAAAAAAAAGTAAAGTAAGAACTTTATTGAAAAAAGCAAAGTCTTTAATATCAACATCAACGAATTTTGAAGAAGCAAATAAGGCACTTGTTGCATATGAAAGTGTGGCAATGAAACGTTCAAACAGAAAATTATTTAGTAAAAAATCTTCTGCACATAAAGTTTCAGCATTAAGAAAACAAATTAAAGAAAAATTTAAAGATGTTGCATAACATTAGTTATTGTATAATTATTTAAAAGTTTTTTTTATGGGCCCGAGTGGTTTATTTATTTCAATAGCAATCTTGATATTGTTATCTACTTTTTTCTCATTAGCAGAAACGGCAATTACATCAACTCCTGAAGAGAAAATTTTTAAAATGAACCAAGATGGAATTGTAAGGGCAAAACCTGCAATGAAAATTCTATCAAATAAAGAAAAAATTATAAGCATAGCATTACTTTGTGATAATTTAGTAAATATAGCCGCCTCTTCATTGTCGGCGGTATTTTTTGCTCAATTATTCGGCGAGTTTGATGAAATTGGAATTTTACTTTCAACGATAATTATGACAATATTAGTTTTTGTTTTTGGTGAAGTTTTACCAAAAATGATTGCTTTAAGACAGCCAACAAAAATTACTTTAATTGTTTCTCCTATATTCTTACTTTTATGGAAAATTTTATATCCAGTTGTATGGATAATAAATAAACTTATAAATTCGTTGGTTAATTTTTTACATATTAAAAATGAAGAAGACTTTGACAATGCAGATAATTCAATATTAGGCGCGGTAGAAATGTATCATCAAAAAGGAATGCTTGAAACAAATGAAAAACAAATGTTAAGTGGTGTTTTGCATCTCGATGATATTGATATGAAGGATATAATGAAACATAGAAGTGATATGTTTGCAATAGATATAAATGAAAACATAGAAGAAATTATAAAAAAAGTTTTTTCAACAAAATTTACAAAAATACCATTTTATGATAAATCGGATGATAAAATTATAGGTTCTTTAAAAGTTATAGATTTAATGAAAGAATTGCACAATAAACAAAATGATTTATCAAAGATTAACATTCGTAATTTATTACTAAAACCTTGGTTTTTGCCAGGCGATTCAAGCATTGGGAAACATTTGCAAGAATTCAAAGACAATGGGAATTCAATAGCATTTATTGTAGATGAATTTGGTGGTGTTATGGGGATGGCAACACTTGAAGATGTATTGGAAGAAATAGTTGGTGATATAAATGGAAAAGAAGACAATGAAAGTGATAAAATCATACAATCAAAAGACGGAAGTTTTATAGTTCAAGCAGATACGAATTTACTTTATTTAAACAGCAAAATTGGAAGCAACTTTGAAGACAAGGAAGTTTCAACAATAGGAGGTTTTTTGTTAAATAAAATTGATAAAATACCAAATAAAGGCGAAAAATTTGAAATAGATGGATATAAATTTGTAATATTAGATGCAACCGAAACAAATATTGAAAAGATTGTAATTTTAAAGATTGAAAATAATTTTTTAGAAAATAATAAAAATGGTAAAGTTATAAACAATGAGAAAAAAAAGTAATTTTTTAAAAAAACATATAAAAGCAATTAAAATTTTTGCATTGTTATTGATTATTTTTTATTCATTATCTTTATTCGTTGCAAATATTTTTTACTATAAAAACGATGTAAAAGAAATAAAATTATTTCCTAAAATAAGTTTTGGCATTGATATAGTTGGAGGTAATCAATTAACCATTGCAATAGATACAAGCGATGCTTTAAAAGATCAAATATCAAACAACAAAGAATTTATTGAAGAATATTGTAAAGACAAAAAATTAAATTGTAAAATGGAGTTTAAAAGTAATGACATCTTAATTGATGTTTTACAAAATAAAGATGAAGTTGAAAAAAATAAAAACAATAAAAAATATTTCAAACAATTAAAAAATGAAAGAAAAATGTTTATAGGACAATTAAGACAAGCATTTCAAAGATATGATTTAGAAGTTCTAAAAAATGATGATTTGAATTATTCAATATTGCTAAAAATGACAGATAAAACACTTGAAGGAATAATTGCAGACATAACAGATAAAGCTATAAGTATATTAAAAAATCGTGTAGATGGTGTTGGCGTTAAAGAAATATCAGTTCAAAGATATGGAAACGATAAAATTGTTATTTTAATACCAAACGGAGTAGATGTAAATAATATAAAATCTATTATAAATACAACTGCAAAATTAAATTTTCATCTAATGGATAGAGTGCATATTTTTAACTATAAACCAAAAGAGATTGCAAAAAAACATGTTTTATATCCTTCATATAAAGAAGACGAAAGAACTGGAACTACAACATATTATCTAATGGAAGAAAAATCTGTTCTAAGCGGTGATTGTATGGCAAATGTTCAACCAAATATGGATGGAATAGGAGTTTCAATAAATTTCCGTTTAAATTCAAAAGGAACAAAAAAGTTTGGTGATATAACAAAAAATAACATAGGAAGATTGCTTGCAATCGTCTTGGATGAAAAAGTTTTAATGGCACCAATGATAAATGTTCCTATTTTAGGAGGAAGTGGAAGTATTACAGGTAATTTTTCAGTCCAAGAGGCACAAAATCTTGCAGTATTATTGCGTTCAGGGTCTTTACCTGCAAAAATATCAATAATAAATGAAAGACAACTTAGTTCAATATTTGATAAAAATGTATTATCATCTGCAACAAAATCTGTTTTAATTTGTATGTCATTAGTTGCTCTTGTTTTAATAATGAGATATAAAAATTTTGGTGCAATAGCCTTTGTTGCTTTAATATTAAACTTCTTATTCACAATTACAATAATATCATCTTTTGGCTTTACTTTAACTTTACCAGGAATAGCAGGTTTTGTCTTGATGTTAGGAATGGCAACAGATGCAAATATTTTAATATATGAAAAAATGAAAGAACTAAAAAAACAAGGAGTTCAACAACCTGAAACAATTATTAAAAATAGTTTTTCAAAAGCAATAGCGACAATATTAGATTCAAATATTACAACAATAATTGCTGGAATTGCTTTGTTTGGTTTTGGTGGAAGTTTTATAAAAGGATTTTCAATAACTTTAATATTTGGTATTTTATGTTCAATATTTACATCTGTAAATATTACAAAAATGATTATAGAAATGATATATAAAAATAGTAAAAGAATAAATATTTAGTTTTTTTATTGGTGTTTATGTTTGATATTAACAAAGTTGATAAAACAATGTCCGGCTTAACAGAACATACTATTCGTAATTTTTCAACTTTAAAAGTTGGCGCTGCAAGAGTTGATTTCTTAGATACAATACAAGTTGAAGCATATGGGCAATTTATGTCATTAAAACAAGTTGCAACAATTAGTGTTTTAGATAATTTTACTTTATCTGTATCACCTTTTGATAAAAGCAACAATAAAGCAATAACAAAAGCAATACAAGATGCAAATTTAGGTGTTGGAGTAATTGCAGAAGCAACATCGATAAGAATAACTATGCCAAAAATTACAGAAGATAGAAGAAAAGAATATGTTAAAATATTAGGAAAGTATGCAGAAGAAGGAAAAATTGCAATAAGAGGGGCAAGGAGAGATGCAAACGATGAGGTAAAAAATGCAAAAAAAAATAGTGAAATATCAGAGGATGAGGCAAGAAGATTAGAAAACGAAATACAAAAACTTACAGATAAATTTATAAATGAAATAGAAAAAGCAGCTGAAAAAAAAGAAGCAGAAATTTTAAAAGTATAGCATGAAATTAAAATTATTCAAAGCAATAATTATTTTTTCTGTTTTTACTTTTAACATTAATAATGAGTCTTATTCTCATGGTTTTTTAAAAAAAAAGAATTCATTATCTGTTTCAAACACAACGATAATAAGAAATGATGGTAAAGAAGCATATGGTTTTAGAAACGACACACTATTAAAATACGGGATAACAGATTGGTTTACATTAGCATCGACTACATCAATAATACATGCCGAATCAAATAAATTAAAAGATACTTGGGGACTAAATTATCAACAACTTGCAACACAATTTCAAATTTTTAAACATGATAAAAGCGCTCTTTCTCTTTCATTATTTGCGAGAACTGGAAGCTATTACAATGGCAATGCTGGTGATTTTTTTGCTAGTAAATTATGGAAAATCGGTTTAAGATTTGGCTATGATTATAAAATTACATCAAAAGATACAATAATGTTATTATTTGAATATAGATATTTTTTTAAAGATGATTATATAAGATTAAAATTATTTATAGATTATAAACATAATTGGAATGATAAATTAACAACTTCTTTTTTCTTTAGAAATTTTTTTTATATTGATATGGAAGAAGAAAAATCGAAC
>Ga0247609_10006851_pt1 | contig 10930 bp, 5 predicted proteins | sample 172DNAGHGlowgp2_FD_193487 | JGI IMG/M metagenome (GOLD analysis project Ga0247609, IMG submission 193487) | Sheep rumen microbial communities from Palmerston North, Manawatu-Wanganui, New Zealand - 1728 DNA GHGlow gp2 | ecosystem: Host-associated > Mammals > Digestive system > Stomach > Rumen ...
TCAACCGTATCGACCCCTCGGCTTTCGTCTCCGTAAGCAAAGTGCAGGGCGTGTATGGTAAAAACTTTGATAAAATTAAAATATGAACAACCATCTAATCTCCCCGTCGCTGCTCTCCGCCGACTTCGGTAATCTGGCACGCGACATCGAAATGCTCAACAACAGCGAAGCCGACTGGATCCACGTCGATGTGATGGACGGCGTTTTCGTGCCTAACATCTCTTTCGGCCAGCCCGTGGTGAAACATATCAAAAAGCACGCCCGCAAGCCGCTCGACGTGCATCTGATGATTGTGGACCCTGCCCGTTACGTGCAGTCGTTCCGCGACGCCGGTGCCGACATCCTCACCGTCCACTACGAGGCCTGCAACCACGTCAACCGCACCCTCAATGCAATAAAAGATGCCGGTATGAAAGCCGGTGTGGTGCTCAACCCGCACTCGCCCGTAGGCCTGCTCGAAGACACCGTGCAGGACTGCGACCTTGTACTGCTGATGTCCGTAAATCCCGGCTTCGGCGGACAGAAATTTATCGAAAACACCTATTCCAAGGTGTCGGCCTTGAAAGAGCTGTGCCTGCGCAAGAATCCCGCCTGCCTTATCGAAATCGACGGTGGGGTGAACTTCGCCAACGCCGCCAAGCTCTACGCTGCCGGTGCCGACGTGCTGGTGGCCGGAAACAGTGTGTTTTCATCGCCAAATCCGGCACAAACCATAGCAGATTTGAAACGTCTTTAACCACTTTTTATGACCTATGACTGAACAATTGCCCCTCTACTACCTTGGCGTTGATATAGGCTCCACCACACTGAAAGTGGCCGTGGTGGACAAAAACGGCGACATAGTTTATTCCGACTACCGACGCCACAACACCGACATACGCGGCACCGCCCTCGAAACTTACCGCAAGATGTACAAAACACTTGGCGACTGCAATTTATGTCCAACCCTCACCGGCTCGGTCGGCATGGGCTATGCCGAATCGGCGGGCATCGACTTTGTTCAGGAGGTGGTGGCCTCGGCAGAGTTAATCAAAACCAAATTTCCCGAAATACGCACTTTCATCGACATAGGAGGCGAGGATTCCAAAATGATTTTCTTCGAGGAGCACAAGTCGCCCGACATGCGTATGAACGGCAGTTGTGCTGGCGGCACCGGAGCTTTCATCGACCAAACGGCAACCCTGCTCAACGTGGACACCAAACAGCTGGACGACCTTGCCAGCACCGCCGAGACGATATATCCCATCGCCTCGCGCTGCGGAGTGTTCTCACGTACTGATATTCAAAATCTTGTAAGCCGCAAGGTGAGCAAAAACGACATTGCCGCCTCGGTGTTCAACGCCGTGGCCATACAAGTTATATCATCGCTTTCGCGTGGCACCGACGTGCTGCCCAAGGTGTTTTTCTGCGGCGGACCTTTCGCTTTCCTACCCCAGCTGAAAAAGGCTTTTGTAAACCAGCTCAACCTCAAGGAGGAGGACTGCGTGCTCTCCGAATATGCCAAGTTCGTGCCTGCTTGGGGTTCGGCGCTTATATCGCTGAAAACCGACCTGCCGGCACGCCAGCTCTCGAAAGTCATAAAATCCATCGAAAGCGACGGCGGTATGCTGCTCAACGCCACTTCGCGGAGGTTGCCCGCACTGTTCCGCTCCCACGAGGAGTTCGAGAAATGGAAACGCGACAAAGGCAGCCATCAGGTGCCAAAAATCGAATGGGAAAAACTCGAAAGCCTCGACTGTTTCCTCGGCGTGGATTCCGGTTCCACCACAACCAAGATTGTGCTTATTGATAAAAACGAAAACGTTGTCTTTCAGGACTATAGCCGCAACAACGGCGACAGTTTCACTGCCTTCTGGGAAGGACTGAAGCGTCTCCGCGACGAGGCCCGCAAACACGGCAAGGACGTGCGTATAGTAGGCAGTGCCACAACGGGTTACGGCGAAAATCTGATAAAAACCGCCTTCGGGCTGCACCGAGGCATCATCGAAACCATTGCCCACTATATGGCCGCCCGCAAGATAGTGCCCGACGTGAGTTTCATCCTCGACATCGGCGGACAGGACATGAAAGCCGTGTTTATCGAAAACGGCATCATTAAACGTCTGGAAATCAACGAGGCCTGCTCGTCGGGATGCGGCTCGTTTATCGAAAATTTTGCCAACATGCTCAACTATCCTGTGGCGGAGTTTGCCCGCATGTCGTGTTTTGCCAAAAATCCTTGCGACCTCGGCACCCGTTGCACCGTGTTTATGAACTCCAAGGTGAAACAGGCTATGCGCGAGGGCGCCGAAGTGGACGACATCGCCGCCGGCTTCTCCTATTCGGTGGTGAAAAACTGCCTTTTCAAAGTATTGAAACTCAAGGATGTGAAGGAGCTCGGCAAAAATATCGTGGTGCAGGGCGGCACTTTCCGCAACCTCTCCATTGTGCGTGCCTTGGAACTGCAAACGGGCGTGGATGTGGTGTATTCCGACATCCCTGAGATGATGGGCGCCTACGGGGCGGCTCTCTACGCTTTGGAAAACCATTCGGCCAACGACAAGTCCATCACCCTCGACGAACTGGTGGAATCGCGGCAGTACGAGTCGCATTTCGAGGTTTGTCCGGGCTGCGAAAACAAATGCACCGTCAAGATTTTCCAGTTTGCCAACGGCAATAAGTTCTTTTCGGGCAACAACTGCGAGAAAATTTACTCCAACAAGTCGGAGAGCAGCCGCAAGGGCGTAAATCAGCATCATGCCCGTTACCAGATGCTTTTCGACCGCGAAAAAGTGAAAAATCCCATCCTGAAAATAGGCATACCGCGCGGACTGGGCATGTATGAGAACTATCCGTTCTGGCATAAGATGTTTACCTACTGCAACATACAGCCAGTGCTCTCGCGTCCGTCCACCAACAAGTTATACGAAAAGGGCATACATTCCATAATGTCGGACAACATCTGTTTCCCCGCCAAGCTGATGCACGGCCACATTATGGACCTCATCGAGCGCAAGGTGGACCGCATTTTCTACCCTTACGCCATTTTCGAGACCAAGGAGGACGCCAAATCGAGCAACAGCTACAACTGTCCTGTGGTGGCAGGCTATTCCGACGTGATAATCAGCTCCATAGACCCGCTGAACAACTACGGCATTCCGGTGGACAACCCCACCACGTCGTTCAACAACATAAAACTGCTGAAAAAGTCCTGTGTGGAGTACCTCACATCGCTGGGAATAAGCAAGAAAACCGCCGGCGAGGCTTTCGAGGCCGCCGTGGCCGAACAGCACCGCTATGTGGTTACCCTCGCCGAGCAGAACCGCCATATCGTGGAACAGGCCAAGCTGGAAAACCGTATGGTGATAATGCTCGCCGGACGTCCCTACCATATCGACCCGCTGATACAGCACAAGATTTCCGACTGCATCACCGATATGGGTATCGACGTCATTACCGAAAACATAACCCTGATGGACGGCGACGATGTGTTCCGCGAAATCAACGCCATCTCGCAATGGGCTTACCCCAACCGTGTGTTCAAAGCAGCCAAATATGTGGCGCAAAGTGCCGAAAATATTCATTTTGTGCAGCTTACATCGTTCGGTTGCGGCCCCGACGCTTTCATCATCGACGAAATTAGCGATGTTTTGAAACGTAGCGGCAAAAGCCTCACCCTGCTCAAAATCGATGACGTAAACAATATCGGCTCCCTGCGTCTGCGCATACGCTCGCTGGTGGAGAGCCTGCGTTTCAGCCACACCCGCGCCGACTACCAGCCGCCAATAAAACTGCCTCTCTTCACCGAGCAGGAACGTCATCGCACACTGCTGGCACCCTATTTCGCCGAAGGCTACTCCGAGTTTCTGCCCGCCATCTTCGGACTGATGGGCTACAATCTCGTCAACCTGCCCATGGGCGACATGGAAGCCGCCGAAACGGGCCTCAAATACTCCAACAACGAGGTGTGCTATCCCGCCACCATCGTCATCGGAAGCATCATCAAAGCGCTGAAAAGTGGCAAATACAACCTCGACGACATCGCTGTGGCAATGACACAGACTGGCGGACAGTGCCGCGCCACCAACTACATCGCCCTTATCAAGGACGCACTGATTTCGGCCGGATACAACGTGCCCGTCATCTCCGTGGCTTTCGGCAACGACCTTTTCAACGAACAGCCCGGCTTCCAGCTGAAACTCAAAGGCAATATCTCAATCACCGTGTATGCCTTGCTCTACGCCGACTGCATCTCGCGACTCTATTTCGCCTCCGTGGTGAGGGAGAAGGAAAAAGGTATGGCCAAGACGTTGAGATACAAATATATAGAAAAGGCACTGCCCTTTGTGGAGAAACGCGACGGCAAGGCGTTGTTGAAACTCTTCCGCGAGGCCATAGCCGAGTTCAAGACCATCATACTGCCCGACGTGAAGGCTCCTGTGATGGGCGTGGTGGGCGAGATTTACGTCAAATACAACTCGTTCAGCCACAAGAACGTGCTGGAGTGGCTTTCGGAGCAGGGCGTGGAAGTGATTGCTCCGTCGATGTACAATTTCTTTGTCAACAGCTTCGTTAACAAGCACATAAACCGCGAACACCATATCAAGGAGGAGAGCGTGCCACTGATTGTCACCGACGCCATCTACAAGGTGCTGCGTATGGTGGTGCGCAAGTTCGACAAAGTGGGGGCGGAGTTCCCGTACTACAGGCCGTTTGCCGATATTTTCCACGACGCCAAGCTGGCTTCGCAAATCATCAACATGTCGGCCAATTTCGGCGAGGGTTGGCTGATACCCGCCGAGCTTGCTAGTTTCGCCGAAAGCGGAGTGAACAACGTGGTGAGTCTGCAACCCTTCGGATGTATCGCCAACCACGTGATTTCCAAGGGAGTGGAGAAACGTGTGAAGAGCCTCTATCCCAAGATGAACCTGCTGTTCCTCGATTTCGACAGCAGCACCTCCGACGCCAACGTCTTCAACCGTCTGCATTTTATGGTGGACAATGCGAAAAAGGAATTGTAATTTGCACTTCTGATTTTAAAATGCCCCTCGTAGAGACGTTCTGCGAAACGTCCCTATGGCCTGTGGCGTGTTTAAATAATTCGCAACAATAATGAAATCAAATATTTACGTTTTCCGTCCATTGCGATTGTCGAGTTAGTATCTTTTTTATGTTGATAATTATTTTGTTAGCGACATTATTTCCATTTTGAAATGATGTATTTTTGCAAAAGGAAAACGCATGCCGTGTTTCCCTGTTTGACTAATGATTTATACGCCGTTATGGACGACCGTCGATTCGAAAAAACGAACAAAAGGACAAAAAGGCTGGTGCTGGATTTTGAGAAGAATCCCGGCGTATATCGCGATTTGGACGATTTTCTCGACATCATCGACTTCTATCTCGGCACCGACGACCCCTTTCTTTTCGCCCACGACAGCAAACTGTGTCAGGCGGTGAGTGTCGCCGAAAGTATTTATCCCGACAGTACAGACATCAAAGTGCAGCGTGCCCATATCTATTTCATGCAGGGCAATACAGATAGTGCCAAGAATATCCTCACGTACCTCGAGCAGGTGGAGCCCGACCATGTCGGGGTTCTCTTGGGCCTCGCTGACTGCTGTCTTGTAAGCAACAGGCTGGAAAAAGGCTTGGCCTACCTGAAACGTATCATTGAAATTGATCCCAACGACATAGAAATCTACGACCTTATTATTCACCAATGCCTTGTGAACTGCAAGGTGGAGGAGGCTTTCCAATATTTCAAAAAACGTATCGCCCTGAAATCCGACGACGACGATGAACTGCTGGGTTGCGTCAACGACGATTTCCTGAATCTGCCCAAGCTTTACGAAGCCATACGTTTTTACGAAGCCTTCCTTGAGAAAAACCCTTATTCCAGCAGCGCTTGGGCGTATATGGCCATGGCCCATTACGACCTTGAACACGACGACGAAGCCCTCGAAGACTGCGAGTACGCCCTTGCCATAAATGCCCAGTGTACGGTGGCGTATCTTACTAAATTCCAGATAACTAACGACAGGAAAGTGCTTTACGAGGCTCTCAACAATGTTCAGGAAAAGGAACAGTATCACATCAACGTGCAGCTTGGCGAATCTTATTTCCGCAAGCACCAATATTCCGTTGCGGCCCCGTATTACCGCTCGGCACTTAAATACCTCGACGAATCTCATTCCGACGACGATTATAACAAATATCTCACACGCAACAAGTTAGCCAACTGCTATATGCGTATGAGCGACCCCGTTTCCGCCGAGAAACTGCTTGTGGAGAGTGTGGCTATAAGCCCTTACAACCCATTGTCGTACAACGATTTGGAAATTCTTTACAAATACGAGTTCCGTGACGCCGAGCGTTTCGAGCAGATGTTTACCTTCCTTATCAAAAAGTTCCCAAACTGCATCTATCCCTGCTTGATTTACCTCGGTTTTCTCGTTCAGCAAAAGCGTTTCGACGATGTCGTCGCCGTGGTGTCCGAAGTCGAGAAAAACCTGCCAGACAACGACGATTTGTACATACCGCTCTCCGTGGCCTACTTCAACACCAACCGCAAAAACGAGGCATTGCTCTTGCTCAACAATATGGACATCGACCCCACTTTTCTTGAAGATATGCTCCGCAAGTACGACAACGAGATGCTTCTCGACAATGATGTGATGGACTTACTTCTGCAGAAACGCGACGAGTCGGACACCGACAATTATTTCGACGACAACTACGATCCAAACAATAGTTTTACCAAACCATCTTGACCAAATAACGCCGAAAAAAATGACTGCCTACACCATCGAAACCATCAGCCGGACTCTTGCGCCTTTGTCGGTCAGCATAGCCGACAAAAATGCGGAAATAACCACCTTGCTCACCGACAGCCGTTCCCTCTCGTGTCCCGACACCACTCTGTTTTTCGCAATCCCCACCAAACGCAACTCGGGTTGCCGTTATGTTGACGAACTTTACGGCAAAGGGGTGCGCAGCTTTGTGCTTCCCGCCAGCGAGGGTGAGGCTTTCGCTAATCGCATTGCCGCTCTCGAAGGTGCCAACGTGCTGGTAGTTAATGATGTGGTGGCCGCTTTGCAGACTTTGGCCAAGAGCCGTCGCCAGCAGTACCGCATTCCCGTGGTGGGAATTACGGGCAGCAACGGCAAAACCGTGGTCAAGGACTGGATTGTGCAGCTGCTCTCGGAAGAACACAACATCGTGTCGAGCCCCAAAAGCTACAACTCGCAGATTGGTGTGCCGCTCTCTGTTTGGCAGATGAGTCCCGAAAACGACCTTGCGGTGTTCGAAGCGGGGATCTCCCAACCCGGCGAAATGTCTCGTCTGCAGGATGTTATGCGTCCCACAATTGGCGTGCTGACAAATATCGGCCAGGCGCACAACGAGAATTTCCCCAGCCTTCAGGCTAAGATTGCCGAAAAACTGCGTCTCTTCGCCGATTGTGAAGTGCTTGTGTGCTGCGAGGACCATTCCGACATCATCGACACCCTCGAAAACAACGAGGAATTCCGCTCCTTGAAACGTTTTACGTGGGGCAGGTCGGAGAAAGCGTCGGTGCGACTGCTCAATACCGAAACGACGGAGCATAACACCACGTTTACAATAAGTTACAAGGGCAACAATTTTATAACCAACATTCCTTTTTCCGACAACGGCTCGGTGCAGAACGCAATGCACTGCATCACGTTGCTGCTTTACTTGGGCTGGGCTGTGGCAGACATACAACGCAAAACCGAGCGTCTGCTGCCCGTGGCCATGCGTCTCGAAGTGAAGGACGGCATCAACGGCTGTCAGCTGGTTGACGATGCCTATAGTCTGGATATCAATTCGTTGACGATAGCCCTCGACTTCCTGCGTCAGGAACGGCAGCACAAGAAAAAGACTTTGATTCTGTCGGACATAATGCAGTCGGGATTGCCCGAGACGGAGCTGTATTCCACAGTGGCCCAGCTGGTTAAGCAACGCGGTGTGGCCAAGTTCATCGGCATAGGCGAGGCACTTTCGCGCAACGCCGACAAATTCGACAAAAACAGCGTTTTCTTCCGCGATACCGAGGATTTCATCGCCAACTACTTGTTTTCCAACTTCCAAGACGAGACAATTCTGCTGAAAGGCGCACGTGTGTTCCATTTCGAGAAGATTGCCAAGCTGCTCCAGCGCAAGTCGCACGAAACCATTATGGAGGTGAACCTCGACGCTCTTATCCGCAACCTCAACTATTTCCGTTCGCGCATCAGTCCCAACACCAAGCTGATGGCCATGGTTAAGGCGTTCTCCTACGGAGCTGGCAGTGTTGAGATTGCCAACGCGCTGCAAACCAACAATGTGGACTATCTCACGGTGGCCTATACCGACGAGGGTGTGGACCTCCGCCAAAATGGCATCACACTGCCTATAATGGTGATGAATCCCGAAGAGGAGAGTTTTGAGAGTATCATTAAAAACCGCTTGGAGCCAGATATTTACAGCCTTCGCATCCTAGACCTCTTTTCCGAGACTTCGCACTGCTACAACCACGAGCCGTATCCCATTCATATAGAGTTTGATACGGGGATGCACCGACTTGGCTTTATGGAAAAAGATATCGAACCTTTGGCACAGAGGCTCAACGAGTTACGCGATGTGGTGGAGGTGAAGTCCATTTTCTCGCACCTCGCCTGCAGCGAAGACCCCGAGATGGACGACTTCACCCGTCGTCAGATAAGCAACTTCCGCCAGTGGAGCGGACGGCTGAAAGAGCAGCTCGGCAACGAGAAAATCTGCTGTCATATCCTCAATTCGTCTGGCATCACACGTTTCCCCGAGGCCGATATGGACATGGTGCGTCTGGGCATAGGACTATACGGCATCTCGCCCGAGCCAGAGGTGCAGAAACATCTCACAGCCGTGAGCCGCCTGAAAACCCGTATCTCGCAGATAAAGGACATCCCCGAGGGCGACTCCGTTGGCTACAACTGCCGCTGGGTGGCACAGCGTCCCTCGCGAATTGCCATAATACCAATAGGTTACGCCGACGGACTTAACCGCCGACTTGGCAACGGCAACGGCAAAGTGGTGATAAACGGCCAAGTGGCGCCGATTATCGGAATAATCTGCATGGATATGTGCTTTATCGACGTTACCGATGTGCAATGCGCTGAAACAGATGAGGTTGTCTTGTTCGGCGATGCCAAACTTTTGCAGGAAATTGCCGCTGACTCTGGCACCATCACCTACGAAATCCTCACCTCCATCTCACACAGGGTGAAAAGGGTTTATTACAGAGAGTAGATTTTTCTAACGTATTGTTTATTAGGGGATAAATAGACAGCTGTCGCCGTAGCTGAGGAAACGGAATCCGTGGTCGAGGGCGTAACGGTAGCAGTCTTTCCAACGATTTCCAACAATAGCCGAGACAAGCAGCAACAGGGTGCTCTGCGGCTGGTGGAAATTTGTTATTATTCCATTGATTACGTGGAATTTATAGCTTGGTGCGATAATCATCTGGGTGTCGCCTTCGAGCACCTCCAAGCCATGTTTTTTCATAAAAGCAAGCACGTTTTCGAAAGCCTGACGTTTGTCAATGGCCTGTTCTTCAAGCTCGTAGCTCTCCCACTGTCCGAGGTGCATGGCTTCGAGGTCGGGGTTGAGTTGCAGCTTCACACCAAACCAATACACTGATTCCAAGGTTCTTACAGTTGTAGTGCCGACAGGTATTATGAATTTGTCGCACTGACTGGCGATACTTTCGAGGTTTTTGTGCGAAATCACTATCTTTTCAACGTGCATTATGTGTTCGCCGATGGTGTCGCTGCTTACCGGTTTGAAAGTGCCCGCACCCACGTGCAGGGTGATAAACTCGGTGGTTATGCCTTTGGTATTCAGATTGTTGAAAACTTCTTGTGTAAAATGCAGTCCGGCCGTGGGTGCTGCCACGGAGCCCTGCCATTGTGCGTAGATGGTCTGGTAACGCTCGTTGTCGCTGGCCACGGCGTCGCGGTGCAGGTAGGGTGGGAGGGGGATGACTCCCGCCTGCTCGATGATTTCCGCGAAGGAGAATCCGCCCGTCCAGTCGAAATCCACCACCCAGGCGTTGGTGTAGGCCTCGCGGCGTGTGGCGGTGAGGGTGATGGCCTGTCCGTTGATGTCCAACTCTCTGGAAATCACACCGTTTTTCCATTTCTTATTGTTGCCCACAAAGCATAGCCACGAGCAGTGGCTGCGTTGCTCGAAGGCGGTGGAGATGGCCATCCGGTGCGGCTCCAGACAGAAAATCTCAATCAAAGCCCCAGTCTCCTTACTAAAAAACAGTCGTGCGTGTATCACCTTGGTATTGTTGAAGATAAGAAGTGTGTCGGCAGGCAGGATGTCGGGAATTTCCTTGAACACCCTCTCGCCGATTTCGCCGCCGATGCAGGTGAGGAGTTTCGACTCGTCGCGTTTCTCGATGGGGAATTTGGCTATCCGTTCGTCGGGTAGGGGATAGTTAAAGTCTTCAATAGCAATGTCTTTCGGTGCTTGCATGCTGTTTTTGTATTGTCGTTTCGGTTTTGCAAAATTACTCAATTTTTTTCGATTGTAGTGGATTATTTTTTTGTGCATTTGCTCAATCTTATTTGCATTTTTGGAAAAAAAGTCGTAAATTTGCAGTTTATTATATAAGTGATTTAGAGGTATGAAAATATATTCAAGGATGAGTGCAAAAAGTTGTGTCATAGCTTTTTGTGTAATGATTTTGTCGATGCTCCAGAGCAATTTGCAGGCGCAGTTGTACGAGGATTTTTCCTCGCCCGCTTGGCCGTACCCCGGTTGGGTAGGCGACACCGCCAATTTCGGCACCTCCACGGGACGGTTGCAGATTCCGGCACGGACCACCGAACTTTCGTCGTATGTGGCTGTGCCATACGCCTTTCTGCCTGGCGACCTCGCCTATCCGCTCCAGTTCGATTTT
>Ga0247609_10006854_pt1 | contig 10928 bp, 1 predicted proteins | sample 172DNAGHGlowgp2_FD_193487 | JGI IMG/M metagenome (GOLD analysis project Ga0247609, IMG submission 193487) | Sheep rumen microbial communities from Palmerston North, Manawatu-Wanganui, New Zealand - 1728 DNA GHGlow gp2 | ecosystem: Host-associated > Mammals > Digestive system > Stomach > Rumen ...
CAATCCCCAATCCCCAATCCCCAATCCCCAATCCCCAATCCCCAATCCCCAACTAAAAATAATCTTTAAAAATAACTAAATTTACTTTCTAATTGTATCATTCTTTATTAAAAATAAATAATATATCTATAGAAGATATATATAAACAAAATATAATTAATATAAAATATAGTTTTAATGGCTTATATATTTATTTATCTATAGAAACAGGAATAGAAGAACAAATACTAAGTTGGTATTATTTATTAACTAAAAATTATCCAATGGCTCAAACATTATTATTATGTAATAAAAAAACCTCATCAGATGAAATAATATCATTTATGTATAGAGCAATTTTATGTCCATATAATGTATTATTTGTGATGGGAAAAATAGAAGAACTTCCATCTGAACAATGCCAACTATTATCTGACTTAATTTCAGAATTATATACAAATAAAGAAAAATCAATGAATTCTTGTTTAGTTTTCATTTATGCAAATAATAGTTCTGAAATTGTAAGACATATACAAAAAATTCATTATTGTGAAGTTTTAAAACATGATGATAAAAAAAAAAATTTAGAGGAAGATATTTTTGAAGGAGAAGAAATTGAAATTTATTATTCTGATAAAGCAGGTGTGGGAAAGTCAACAAAAATAGAAAGTGATGCTAAAGAAAAAGGTAAAAATTATGTTTATTTTCCTATAGGAGGAGAATTTAATAAGAAAGAAACTATTTATAGATTAAAAGAAAATAAATTGTTAAATGACAATAAAAATATTGTTTTGCATATTGATTTATTTGATACAGAAAAAACTGAATTCATGAAAGAATTTCTTTTTTCTATATTAATTACTAGGTTATATGGACAAAATGAAGAAATTTTTTATTTAAATAAAGAAGTTGAAATTAAAATTGAATTACCATATGGATTTATTGATTTTTTTTCAAAATTTCCTTTCTTAAAAATGTTTAAAAATAAAATAAAAATATCAATTGAAGATTTGCCTCCATTAATAGTATCAAAGGAAATTGATTCAGATATACAAATTATTTGTAATTATTTAAAATTATTTAAAAACAAACAAATTATAGATAATGATTTATACATTCCAAATGTTTCTAACAATTATATAAAAGATTCAAAATCTAAAATAAATGCAGAAATTATTTCAGATAAAGAGTGTAAAGATTTAATATATGAATATTTAAATATTGATTTTCCAAACTATTATCAAATTACTAATTTTATAAAAATATTATCTGGCCAATTTAAAAAAATAAGTTTAATAAAATCTTTGAATACAAATATATTAATTAAAACTGGTAATAAGATAGATAAGAAAGATTTAAAGAATATTAGATATATAATTTTAAATAACATAATAAAAAACACAAGAATTTTTATTTCCAGTTCATTTGAAAAATTATTAAATTCTCAAAATATTTCATACAATAATATTAATTTTAATATTGATGGAGAATATGATGAAAAAAAGCAAAATGATTTAGCAATAGAAGCTTTATCTATGCAAAGTGATATAATATCATATGACAATATTAAATCACCATTAATATTTTTCCATGAAGGAATTAATCCTTATTTTACTATAGTTTCACCCTACTTACCAGATAAAAATGATTATCAAAATTTATTGGATTTAGAAAATCTACATTCCTTTATATATGATAAAAAAACAAAAAAAACTTTAAAAAGATATGAATTATATAAACCTGAAGATTTCTATTTTGAATTAAAGAGAATATTAGCTTTAGCAAATCCAATTAATAAAAAAGATACAAGTGAAAATACAAATAATTTAAATAATATTAAAGATATTGTGGGATATTATGTTATTACACCAGATAACTTTTTAAAAATGCTTTTAATATTATTAAGAATAAGAGAAAATGTTCCAGTTATAATGATGGGAGAAACAGGATGTGGTAAAACATCATTAATAAGAAAATTATATGAATTAATGAATGATGGAGAAGATAATATGAAAATATTAAATATTCATTCTGGGATAACAAACCAAGATATAAAAGACTTTTTATTTAAAAAAAAAGAAACTAATAATAATATGAGTATTATAGAAGAAGCAAAAGAATTAGAAAGTATTGAAGAAATTACACAAAAAGAATTTTTGAAACAAGGAAGAATATATAATAAAAGAAAATTATGGGTTTTTTTAGATGAAATTAATACTTGTAATTGTCTAGGATTAATAAGTGAATTATTATGTAAGCATTCTTGTGATGGAGAAAAACTTCCTGATAATATAATTTTTATAGGAGCATGTAATCCATATCGTTTATCAAAAATTGAAGACTTTGATGGTTTAAAAATAAAGCATGATAAAAAAAAAAATTCCAATTTAGTATATATAGTTAATCCTTTACCTCATTGCCTATTAAATTATGTGATTAACTTTGGCTCTCTTTCTAAAGATGATGAAAAAAAATATATAGAGAATATAATTAAAGAACCAATTGAAAAATATTATTTAGATGAATTAGAAAATAAAAAAATTCAAGAATCTCAATCTTTTTTTTCTTATTTTAAAAATTTAACAACAAACTTTATTTCTTGGAGTTTCGGAAGTAAAAAAGTTGTTAAAAGAAATTATGATATAAATGACTTATCATTAGAAAATAAAGAAGAATGTTTATGTCTTACTGAAGCTGCTAATGAATCAGTGACTTATGCTCAAGAATTTATACGTAGTAAAAATGATATTTCTTCTGTTTCTTTAAGAGAAATAAGAAGATTTAGTATTTTTTATGAATATTTCGTAAAATATTTATCAAAAAAAAAAGAAAATGAAAAAGATAAAAAATTCAGTTATTTATGGCTTAAAAAATTTTTTTATGAAAAATTGAATGATTTTCAAATATTTCAATATTCAGTTATTTTGAGTATTTTTATTTGTTACTATTTCAGAATTAAAAATAAACAAGATAGACTTGAATTTACAAAAAAGATGGATAGCATTTTTAAAAAAAAATTTAATATCAATTTTTTAGATATACCCATTAGAGAAGAAAAATATATTATAAATAATATAAAAATACCGGTAGGTATAGCCAAGAATTCAGCATTATTAAATAATTTATTCGTTTTATTTGTATGTGTAACATCAAAAATACCTTTATTTATAGTAGGTAAACCTGGATGTAGTAAATCATTAAGTGTTCAATTATTATTTAAAGCAATGACTGGAGAAAGTTCAGATAGTATTTTATTTAAAACTCTTCCAAAATTAGTTGTTAATTCATATCAAGGTTCTTTAACTTCAACATCTCAAGGAATTTTAAAAATTTTTCAAAAAGCAAGAGGAATTTTAAAAAATATGAAAGATGAAGAATTAAACAAAGTTATATCAATGATATATTTAGATGAAATGGGATTAGCCGAAAATTCACCAAATAATCCCTTAAAGGTACTTCACTCAGAATTAGAATATGATTTAAATGATGGAAGAAATAAAATATCTTTTGTTGGTATTTCAAATTGGAAATTAGATGCAGCTAAAATGAATAGAGGTATTTATTTATCTATACCAGATGCTGATGAAGATGATTTAAGAAATACTGCAGTTATTATAGCTGAATCATATAATAAACATTTAACAACGAAAAATAAAGATTTATTCCTTGATTTAGCAAGTACTTATTATGAATATAAAGAATATTTAAAAACAATTCCTGATAAACAAGAATTTCATGGCTCAAGAGACTTTTATCATTTAATTAAAATTGCAGCTAAAACACTTTTTAATAAATATCCAAAAGGTAATGTGGATAGAAATATTAAACAAAATATAGCTATTAATAGCATTGAAAGAAATCTCGCTGGTTTAAAATTTGATGATCAATCAACTTCTTTAGAAAAAGTAAAAAGAATATTTCAAAAAAAATATAATACTTGTGATGCTTCTAATAAATATGAAGTTTTAGAAAAAATACAAGAAAGTATTAATAATTTAAATAATAGATATTTATTATTAATAGTAAATTCCTCAATAGCAGAATATTTGATAAATTTAATATTATATAATGAAAATGATATTAATAATAATTGTTATATTAATAATGAAATAATGCCCTTTATACAAAATAAAATAAAGAGTAAGCCTATAGTATTTTACATCGGAAGTAGATTTATTCAAGATCAATGTTCTGAAGAATATACATTAAAAATGATAAATAAAATTCAAATTCAAATGGAAAAAAATACTATACTAATATTAAAAGATTTAGAATCCATATATCCTTCATTATATGATTTATTTAATCAAAATTTTACTGTTATTGGAGAAAAAAATTATGCAAGATTATCAGTAGGATATAGTAATAATACGTTTTCATTAGTTAATGATGAATTTACATGTATAGTTATTGTGAATCAAAAAGATGTTATGGATGAAGAAGCCCCATTTTTAAACAGATTCGAAAAACATATAATTGATTTTGAATATTTATTAAATAATAAAGAAATTGATTTATCTGAAAGAATTATGAATATTCAAAAAAATTTAAAAGAAATCAAATTATTAAAAGGAAAAAGACTAAATTATGATATTAGTAAATTATTTATTAATTATAATAAGGAAGAAATCCAAGGAATAATATATTATTTATCTAAAAAAGAAAAAAGAATTGAAGATATAGAAGATTTTATCTTTGAAAAAATATCTATGGTTTTACCTCAGGATTTAATATTATTAATGAATTATTCAGAAAATGTTAATAAATTTAAAAATGAACATGAAAAAATAATAAAATATTACAATAAAATAAAGCATACAAATTTAGTTAAATATCTTAAAAGCATGGAAAAAAATAAAAGTATTATTTATACATTTAGTAATATCTTAGATCCTTTATTTTCTAATATTGGAAATAATAAAGATGATATTATTATAGATACTGAAATGTTTGGCAAGTTAAAAAAAAAAAATATTAAAATATTATTAATTAATTCAATTAATTCAGAAAATGAACTTGAAAATATATTTGATAATTTTTATGAAAATAAAGATGAAAAATTACTTATAATAAAATTTAATCCTGATGAATGTGAAATAATGGATTATATTAAAAATTTTATAGAGGAAAAAGAAGACAATAATAAAATACTTAAATCAACAAAAGCCTATATATTTATTGTATATTTCAAAAGAATATTTAATAAAACACAAATTGAAAAGTATGAATTGGATGAAACGATAACTTTTATAAATGAGGAATATTATCAAATATTTATTGATAATTTAAATGGAATAGATCTAAATATTACTGAATTAATGAAATTAAAAAATAAAAAAGATTTAATTAAATCCTGCCTTGTTAACATAAATAATATATTATTTAAAAATATATATAGTATTTTTAGTTATTTTAGATATACATTTAAATTTCAAATTGAAAACAATGAAATAAACAAAAATAATTATAGTAGATATATAATTGAATATTTGACCCAAGACAATTACTTAAAAAAAAAAATATTAAATGAAATTTTAAATCTAAATTTAAATGATAAAGATGATATAATAAAAGAACTATTTATAAATAATCATATGAAACCAAATAATATAGACTATATCTCAGTAATAACAGAACATTTTATGAATAATATCTTGCAATATTTGACTCAATTTATATTTAAAAGTGAATTAAAATATATTTTATCACCATTTTTATCTCATTTTAATGATATTAATAATAATAATAATAAAAAATCTATTTTTAATAATAAATATATCTCTTATACAATAGATAATGCTTTTCAAGAAATAAATACTGATAAAGATATAAAATTTATCAATAAAATAGGAAGTAATAATATAAATATATTATTAGGTATTAAAATTCCAGGAATAAAAACTATTATAGATAATTTAATCTCATTTATAAATGATAAACAAATAGGTGATTTAAAATTATCAGAAGATTACTTTGAAACTGAAAATGAAATAAGATTAACTTTTAATAATGATAATATTGAATATATCAATGAAATTAATTCAATTAAAAAAAAATTAAAAAATAAAGAAACAAATTTATATGAATTTTTCAAATCTATTCCATTATTAAAAAAAATAGCATTAGAATTTGAACAAGAAAAATATAATAATAAAGAAGCATTAGAATTTTTAAATCTATTTTTTAATGATTATTTATTAATATTTTTATCAAATAATTTTGATTTGTCTAATACTGATATATATAATTGTGATTTAATATATAATTTTATGAAATTAATAAAATATCTTTTAAAGATAAGGTTTGAAGAATATGATGAAAATGTAAAAGCTGATGAGTTATTACAAAATATATCAAGAAATATATTATGGATTGAATCAAATAATAAATATATAATTTTAACTTTGATGATATATCAAAAATTATCTTTTATTCAATTATTAAATGATAAAATGGAAAAAATAATTGATAATAAAGAAATAAATTATGAGTTTGGAACTAAAAGATCTCCTTCTGAAACAAAAATAGTAAATGAATGCTTTTATTTATTAATTGAATCAATGATTAAAATAATATTAGATGAAAATAATTTATTTAATAAAATTATGCAAAAATATAATAATATATATAATTTTATTAATATCATTAAAGAAGTTTATCATTATGCTTCTCAGATTGATTATGAATTAAGTCTTTTCTCAAAGGATTTATCTAATTTAAAATCATTTATTGATATAGAAGAAATTTTCAATGAATTAAAACTTGATAATGAAGAAAATATAAAAAGATTAATTGAATTATTAATTAACAAAAATAAATTAAAAAAAATTGATGATTTTAATAATGAAGAAATTGATTTGATGATTAATAATATAAAAAATATATATAATTTTTTGAATTCAAAAATTGGGTCTCATAAAAATTTCTCAAAATTAATTAATAATTTATTCTATGGAGAAATGAAAAGAATAAGAGAATTACGTTATAGAAGTGCAATTATTGAAATAATATTAAATAATAAAGAAATAATAAAAAATTCTACTATTAATTTTATAATTGTTTTTAGTGAAATTTTAAATATTAGTATAGATAGTATTGAAATTGGAGATGAAAAAATTAATGAAAATAATACATATACTGAATTAATTGAAGATACTCTTAATAATAATTTAGAAAGTAAAATAATATTAGAGCAAGTTTTATTAAATTTGTTTGAAAGTTATTTCCTTATATTCTTTGATTCTATAAAAAATTTAGATGATGATGAATTAAGGGTATATTATGAAAAATATTATGAAGAAAAAGAAAAAGATAATATAAATGATACATTTATAATGTTAGATTTTTCTTTAAAACAATTAAAAAATAAATTATTAAAATTAGAGAATATATTTTATAATGAAACTGAAAGTAGTTCAAACATTGATTATGATATCAAAAATACCAATCTATGCAAATTATATTCAATTGCTTATGTAAAAATATATTTATCTAGAGCTATTCATTTTATTTTAACAAAAAAACAAGAATTTATATATTTTGAAGATGAAGTCATGAGAGATATAATTGGTGAATCATTAAATAATTTTAGAAAAATTATTAAAATTTATTTATTTAAATTATTATATAATTCATTAAATGATTATCAAGAATTTCAATCATTTCATTTTACAAGTTATGGATTTAAATATATTGAAAAATTTAAAGAACAATTAAATGATAAAAGTAATGAAATATTAAATTATTTTATTTTGCCAAAAGATCAAAAATTCATAATGTATGAAGAATGCTTAAAAGATTTTGAGACAGTTATTGAAAACAAATTTGTGTGCAAAACTGAAAACTTTGAAAAATATATAACAGAAGAGAATATTGATATATTTTATTCATTTGCAGCAAATAAAATTTTATCAAATATAGATTTGAATGATATTCTTTTTAAAAAATTTAGTACATTCTCCAAAAATTTATTTAATAGTTACAAAAATATTTCAGAAAGAACAAAACAATTATTATTTTTATTAATAGATGATAATCAATTTAATTCTTTAATAAGACCTAAAATATTATTAAATGAAAAAGAAAGCCTTGTTTCAATCAATTATAACATTTATGAAATAATCTTAAATAGTATGAGATTTTGTTTACAAATTATTTATAATAAAAATAATGAAAATAATTTATATAGCAAATTAATTAATGATAATATTATTGAAAATATTAAAAAATTATGCCTTCCTGGAATTGATGAACCAATTAATAGATTTATAACTAATTATTATTTATTAGAAGAACATTTAAATAATAAATCCTCAGATTATGGAGCTTACGTTTGTTCTTGTGGAACTTATTATAGTATACCTCCATGTGGTTTCCCTATAGAGTCATATAAATGTATTAATTGTAAACAATTAATTGGTGGTCAAGACAGAAAACCAGAAGAAAAAGGTTATCATAAAATGATTATTAGAAAAGGACATTATCGTATATTTAAAAATGAAAATGATAAAATTAAAGAATTTAATAGATTTAATGATACTGATGAATTAATACCAAACATGCTATTATCTGATTATAAAGATAGAATTATTTCTCCTTTATTAAAGAATATTTATTATGGAATATCAAAAATTGATAAAGTAACTTTTTATCAAAAAAATAAAAAAATTAGAAATTTATCTCAAGTTGGATATAGATTGCTAAATTATATATTATTTTCTTGTCTATTTTTTAGTGATTGTTTAGGATTTATAAATAAAGAATTTAAAGAAAATTATTCATATGATAATATGAATTATATAGAAATATTAAAAATTAATTGGGAATTATTAGGAGAAGCTTTATTTAATAAAGGTATCACTATTATTCAAATTTTCTTAAATTTTATATTTGAAAAAATTACCATTTTATTAAAAAATTGTCCTGAAATTACCAATATAGAACAAAGAAATGAATTTGAAGATAAAGTTGAAAAATTGTTACAAGAAAGTTATAAAGAATATGAAGAATACTCAAAACTATATTTAGATATTAACACAAAATTACATAATACAAATAAAGAAAATTTAAAATCAATTATTTTAGAGTTATATAATCCTGATGAATATTCTGAAAAACAATATCCATTTTTAAAATATTTTATAATTACAAAATATCCAACAGAAGAACACTTTATTAGTGAAATACATAAAATTTCAAATTATAATAATTTATATCCTCTTTTAGCTTCATATATAAATCCAGATAACGATAAAATAGAATTATTAAAATATTTACCTAAATATAATCAATTTGTTAACTTTATGATTAATCAATTTTCTTATAAAATAAGCAGAAATGAAGCAAATAAAAAAAAAATATGTGATATTGATTTATATGTAAATGATAATAATAATTTTAGAAAAAAGGTTGATGAATTTTTGAAAATATGGGATAAATTAAAAAAATATAATATTCAATATAAATGTCATAAAATGGAGGAAGAACTATTGAATGTAAAAATGCCTTTATCAAATTACTTGATAGATGATGGGGAAATTGAAAAAGGAATGTATTTAGCCGCTGGTTATGAAAATTTTATAGAATGGCAAAATTCATTCTTAGAGCCTATAACAAATGCATTAGATAATAATAAAAAAGGAATTTTATATTATTTTAATAAAAATTTAAAAAATAGAATTGATGTTCAAAAATCAAGTGATAATGAAATAATTAAAAAAGATTTTCCTGATAATTCCATATATATTAATTTTTTGCATCTAATATGCTTAAATAGTTATAGAAATATATATTATAAAACCAATAATAATGAAGATATAAATAATAGTAAAACAAAATTGAATTTTTTAAATTATAATAATTTCATATATGATTTTGATGCAATAGAAGAAGAATTAGGGAAAATAATATTAACAGGAAAAAGACTATTTAATAAGGAAAATATTAGATTTGTAACATATAATTATGAAGGTTTTAGAGGTGAAAAATCAAGTACATTAATTGACTTTATAAAATTATATCCAACAAAAAAATTGAATGAAGAAGAAAGAAATCAATTATATGATTATATCATAGATAAAAATACTTATAATACATATGATTTTACGCAACTTATGTTTTCTATGCAATTATTAATTTATTATTTAACACAAGAAAAAAAGCCAATAGATTCAAAAATAAATAATATTATTTCTAATGCTCCAGAATATTTAAATATATGTGAAGATTGTAAAAAATTCTTTGAACATTTTTATAAATTTAGCATTGACAATTTATTTGAAATATTTTCATTTATAGAATTATTCAGTTTTGATTTAATATGTAAAAATTTAAAAGATGAATTCAAATTAGATTTAGATGAAAATTTAAAAGATAAAATTAATATATATTTTAAAAATGGTGTACAAAAATTAATAGAAAAAATAGATTTGGCTTCTGCTTGTAGAAAATTGATTTCAAGATATTTAATAAGTACAAGAGTTGATAATGATATTAACCCTGAAAATTTGTTATCTTTATATTTGGAGAAAACAGATTTATGGACATTGGATATAATACAAAAATCTGATTTTTTTGAAATAGAATTAAATAATATCAAAGATTTTAATATTAAAATAGGACAAGTTTATAAACTATGCTCATTTCTTGATCCTGATAATATTTTACTAAAAGATATTAATCTTAAAATTGCTGAAAAAAAAAAGAAAGAAAAAAAGAAAGAAAAAGATACTGCAAATCAAAACAAAAAAAAGATAGGCAAAGAAAGAAAGAAAAAATTAAATTTTTGATAATAATAAATTTTAGTTATTAACTATATTAATAAAAAATACTACATAATTATTTAAATTAAAATTATATTTAATGTTTTTTTTTAATATTATTAATATTAATTTTTATTATTAATTATTATTATTTTTTATTAATTAAAGAATAAAATAAAAAATGGGGAT
>Ga0247609_10006856_pt1 | contig 10926 bp, 1 predicted proteins | sample 172DNAGHGlowgp2_FD_193487 | JGI IMG/M metagenome (GOLD analysis project Ga0247609, IMG submission 193487) | Sheep rumen microbial communities from Palmerston North, Manawatu-Wanganui, New Zealand - 1728 DNA GHGlow gp2 | ecosystem: Host-associated > Mammals > Digestive system > Stomach > Rumen ...
CCCCCAATCCCCAAACCCCAATCCCCAATCCCCAATCCCCAATCCCCAATCCCCATTTAAATATTTTTATTTTTTATATAGGTATAATAATTTATAAAAGGAGAATTAATCAAAAAAAATTATTAATTAATTAAAATATTAAAAATGGCCAGTGGAATAATAAACTGGATTATAGATAAATATTTAAATAACATTTTAGAAATAAATAAGGATTTAACTAAATCTTCTATATTGACAGGTGAGATACAGATGGCCAATCTAAAAATAAAGCCTGAAATTTTTACATTGCTAAATCTTCCTTTTTTTGAATTAGTACATGGATATGTAGGGAAATTAAGAATAAAAATGAAGATGCCAAGATTTCACCTACATCCAATAAGGGTAGAAATAGAAAAAGTATTTTTCCATGCTAAACAAAAGAAATTATCAAATATAAATAAAGAAAGTGAAATAAAATTTATGGAAGGTTTTAAAAATACACAATTGCAAGGACTGGAAGATTTTAAAAATCAAATTAATAGTATTCAGGATGAATCAAATCCAAATATGTTGTCAAGAATAATTAATAATATTGAAATTAGTATAAGTGATATATGCATAAGATTTGATGATAATATTTCATATGAGCTAACTCCTTTTTGCTTTGGAATTTTAATAAAAAGTATTAAAATGAAATCTGTGGATCAAGAATTTAAAGATTTGGAAGAAAAAAAAGTTTTACCTTTTGATGAAATTAATAATAAAATAGTTCAAATAGAGAGTTTTTCTATATATTTAGATACATATGAAAAAGAGGGAATATTAGTTGATTATAGCAAAAAAATAATAGATACGGAAAATACTGAAATAAAAGATGAAAAATTTAAGACATTTTTGGGGCCAATGTTAGATTATTATAGATATTGCCTTTCAGAGACATATGAACATTATAATCATTATGAATCTCATAATTATATTATGTTTAACTTAGGAATTTTATTAAAGCTTTCAATAAATGAAAATTTGAAAAACGGAAAAGCAAAAATAATGGTAAATTGTACAATAAATGAAATAAAAATAGAATTATCCCTTGTGCAATTAAAGACACTTATGAAATTAAGTATATATCAAAACTTAATGCTAAAATACCAGGCAGGTTTGAGTGAAGAATATTATGACAAAAAGTTAACAGAAGAGGAAAAACTAGAATATATTGATAATTATATTAATTATTATAGATTTATGAATGGGAAAAAACCTAATGAAAAAAAAGGAAATAAATTAAAAGAAACAGTCCTAAGTAAAGTTGAAGAGAAATTGAAATATGAAGAGATACAAATAATGAGAAATGCAGCTGAGTCAAAAATGAAATATCTAGATAAATTAGAGGAAATAGATGAAAAGTTAAAAGATTTGAAAGGTGAAAACAAACTATTCAAAAAATTGAGTTTTAAAAAGAAAAAAAATGAAAAAGAAGAAGAAGAAGAAAAGAAAAAGCAAATAGAAATATCTGAATTAGAAGAACAAAAAGCAAAATTAGAAAAAAAAATATCAGATTCAATAAAAAAAAAATTAGAGCACATTGAATTATTAACAGGGCTTTTTCCTGATTCATCTGAAGACTTTAGAATTGTAGAACTTAATCTTGAAATACTTTCAATTCAAATTGATATAAAAAGACATTCAACAGAAAAAATGTTTTCTATAATATTAAAGTTATTGAAAATATATGGAGATATAAAAAATCAACAACAATTAATAAATCTGACAATTAATGATATGTCAATGTTGCAATTTCAATTGCCTGAATCAAAATATCAAGAAATTATGACAACTGTTCAACAAAAAAATGACGTTTTCAAAGAAGAAGAAAAAGGAAAAATAAATGCATTTGCTATTAAATTTGAAAATAATCCTTCTTTTGATAACTCAAATTTCAAAATAACTTTTAGAAATCAAAAAAGAATTATAGTTATAGCAAATATATATAGTTTACAATATATTTCTAAAAGATTCGCTGATTATATGGTATTTTTTATGGATAAAAATTTTGACTTTCCTGAAAAATATAATGTCTCAGGTGAAATATGCAAATATATAAAAGATGGATTTAAAGTAGGGAATGCAGATACAAATACTCAACATTTTAATGCTGATTTAGATGTCACAATTAAAAGTCCAATAATATTATTCCCTATAGATATAGTAGATAATTTAAATAAAAAGTGTATTTTGATAAGATGTGGGGATATAAAAATGCGTTCTATACTTCCTCCAAGACAAGATTTAAAAGTCAATTATGCAGAAGTTAAAGATAGACATAATTTATTTGATTCCTACCTTTTAACATCTAATAAATTATGTGTAACATCTTTAGATAATTTTGATGGAGATTTAAGTGGATTACTAGATGCCAAAGGATTGAATTTAATTGAAGATGTTTCTTTTGGACTAAATGCTGATATAATGTTTGAACATAAAAATCCATATTTTGAAAAATTTAAAATTGAAATGAGTGTAGGAAAATGCAAAGTAAAAGTTAGAGATATACAAATTCCATTTTTTATGGAAATGATGGAAAAATCAGGAAAATTAATTAAATTGGCTATGTATGAATTAGAGAATAAAACTTTATTTGAGAAAAAGGAAATTAAATTTAATAAAGAAGAGGAAGAAACTTATAATAAAAATAATTTGAAACTCAAAAATGAAAATAAAGTAAAAATTAATGAATTTGATTTGAAAGATTTTTTGAATACAGATGAACAAGAAGATAAAAGTGAAGCAAATTCAAATAATATTAATTCAAATGAAATAAATACAAATAATATAAATACAAATAATATAAATACAAATGATATAAATACAAATGAAACAAATACAAATAATATAAATACAAATAGTATAAAAATAGATGAAATAAATGCAAATGATATTAATACAACTAATGCAAATACAATTGATAATAATGAAATTAGTACTATCAATATTAATGAAAAATTAAATTCAAATAATGATAATAATAATGAGAATAAAGAGCCTAATTTATTAATAGTAAAATTTCAATTGGAAAGCTTCCAATTCTGTCTCCAAAAAACTATTTCTTATGGTGAAAAACAAATATTAAATAAATGTAATGATGACAACTTAAAGAATATGAGTTACCGCGATTTCATTGTATTTGATATGAATATTTTTAAAATTGACTTACTTTTAACTGATAAATTCAATGCAAATTTAACTTTATTAATAAAATCCATAGGAGTAATTGATAAAGAAACATTGATTACTAATATAAATAACCCTGAAGGAGAGCTTTATGTGGAAAAAGAATTTCAACATATCATAAAAATGGATTCAGGCGACTCAAAAAATGAAATATATAGAACCTCTAGTGATCCTACTAATAGATTAAGTTCAGACTTTAACCTTGATAATTCTATTTTAATTTCTGACTTAGATAAAAATGATGAAAAGACAAGTATAAATACAATAAATGATATTAAAGTTAATAAAAATGCTAAAAAAGATACTCAAGACAGCTATTTTTTAGTATTAAATTTTGAACATAATAATGAAACGCAAACACAATATGCTAATATTCTGTTGAAAAAAATAAAAGTATGTGCTGCAATGAGTACTCTTAGTAGAATTGCACAATTTGTTTTATATTATTCAGAAATGTTTACTAAAATAATTGAAAAAAATTTAATATTATGGGATAAAATGGAAAGAGAACATAAATTAGAAAAATTAAAGCATAGATTAAGGAAAAAAAAATTAAAAAATAACATAATAAATACTAATGAAAATGGCAGTGGTAATTTTGATTCAGATTTAATTAATGAAAATAATGATATATATTCAGAAGAAGAAGTATATGATGATGAAGATGATGAATTATATTTAAATGAAGAAAAAGAAAATGATGATGCAAATAAATTATTTAATAATAAGTTTGTAAACCAATTATCTGAAGATATTAATACAAATGAAGAAAAAAGAAATGATTTTATTATCGATACTAGCTCAAAAATAGATGATGAAAAAAATAATATAAATAATATAAACAATATAAACAATATAAACAATATAAATGATATAAATAATATAAACAATATAAACAATATAAATGAAATAAATATAATTAATACAAATACTTCTAATAATATTAATATAAATAATGTTGACAAAGAGGCAGATGAAAATTTAAAAAATAAAGAAATTAAATTAAGTAAAATATTCAGAACAAAAAATAAGAAATTTAATATAAAAATTAAATTTGAAATGAGGGAAACATCAATAATGTTCCCATTAGATGACACTAAATCAATTACAAAAGTTTTAAGATTCAAATATAATGTAAATGGAAGCATTCATTTAAAAACAAATTTCGATATGATAAGAGATGGAAATAAAAAATTAGTAAAAATTAATTTTAAGGAAAATGAATTTAAAGCAGGAATAAAATGTCTGAATGTTGAATTTGGAATATTGCAATATACAAATGGGATATATACTATTGATAATATATGCGATAGAATATTAAACGGCTTCAGATTTTGTCTTAATATAAATTCACTTTTACTCTTGCCTCAAAAAGAGCAATCAATAACTGTAGTAAATATTGAACTTGAACCACTTGTATTTAATATAGGTTTTACTCAAATTAAAGCATTTATTAAATTTATGCCCATACTAACTGAATTTTTGGGAGATGTTAATAAAGAATATGATGATCCAATTAAAGAAATGGAAGATAATAATGATATTGAAGGCGATATAAATTATAACATAAATAATATTAATAATATAGATAACAATAATGATATAAATAATATTAATGATATTAATAAAGATAATATAATATCAACTTCTTCAAAAGAAAATAATATTAATAATTCTGAAGAAGAAAAAAATAAAACCAAATCTATAATAAAAAAGAATAGAAGGAAGCACAAAAAAGAAAAAATTAAAAGAGATGAAAAAACAGATGAGAAGGCCGAAATAAATATATTTAAATTTAATAATATGATAGATATGAAAATAAATATTGAAAAAACATTGATTAAAATAATAGATGATTCAGGTTACTATTTACAACCAATATTGAATATTGAATTCAGACTTCCTCCAATGAAATTTTTATTGAACACAAACAGTGATTCTGTTCAAAATATTAGTAATCTACTTGTAGAAAGTATATCTCGTAAAGAAATTTCTCTTAATAATTATGATATTAAAAATTTAGCTTTATATGGGGAAATAAGTTTCAGCTTTTCTATCATAATTTACAATAGTAGAATCAATGATTGGGAACCCATAATAGAGAGATATGGAGGGTCCATAATTATAGATCAAATAGCTTGGTTCTCAAGGTTAAAAGCTTTATATAATAGTAATGATATGCTTAATATTAATATCTCTTTTTCTATATTATGTGAAATTAATAATATTTTAAAAAAAATTATGAAAGGTGGAGAAGATACACAAAAATTAGAAGATGTTGCATCTAATAATGATGATAGAGTAGGTATTGAATTTATAAATTTAAGTGGAATAGATATAAACTGCTGGTTTGATGCTGAGGATGCTTTAAAAAATATTGAAAATTTTACAAAGAATTATAAATTTAATTTAGTTGGCGACATTAATAGTAAAAAACACAAAAAAAAAGTTAAAAGAGATAGATTAACTAAAATTTATAAAAAATTGACTGAAGTTCAATTAAAAATCAAGAAAGATAAATTTAGTTTTAAAGTAGAAGGATTTTTGCCCATTTTAGGAAATGATTTCTCCTCAAATTATACAACTTGTTTAAGATTAAAAAAAGATAAAAGTCAAAACAAAAATCCTATATTGAAGTTTAATATTGAAAAAGGAATTAAAGAAAAAGATGAAAATGAAAATGAAAAAGATATTTTAGGAGGTGATGAAGAAGATAATCAAGTATTATTAAAGGAAAAATTAATAATTAAAAATGATGAAGATGACAATATAATAGATACAAGTAATAAAAAAAAAGATGCAATTTTAATAAATGAAGATAATGAAGAACAAGAAATTGATATATTTATCAAAATAAGAAAAAATGGTTCCTTGAAATCTATTGTATTCGAAAGTAATATATTTTTTTACAATAATATACAAATTCCAATTTCACTGTCACTAATATCGCAGAATGAATTTAATAATAAATATAATTCAGATGATAATATAATTAATCACGAGCAAAATGATAATAAAATAATTATCAATTCAGGAAGTAAAAAATCTTTATCTCTTAAATATTTAATTAAGAAATATAGAATATATATATCATTTTATAATAATTCTGATTTAGTTAAAGAAAAATATAATTACTCGTTATTATATGAAAATTTCAATCAATTGAAAAATAATTATCATAATTTCATTAAATATGAACAAGAAAATTTACCAACATATAAAGGTACAAAAGAAACTATATTAAATGATCTGTACTCAAAATTAGTTACTATAAATCATAAAAATAAAAATTTCTATATATGCTCTAATTTAATTATTCAACATGGCTCAAATGATACAATTAAAGATTTATCAAATCAGTCTAATGTAATAGAAAGAAGAAAATCTATTTCTATAAATCAAAATAATAACGAAAATAATATAGTTCAAAATGAATTTGAAAATTATGACAATATAAGTAATTATAGTCTATATTATGATATAAGTTATGCAAAGTCTTTTAGTTTTTTATTCATATTAAATGAATCAATAGTTATTGAAAATCAATTGCCATATAATATAAAATGTGAAATAGATGGAAATACCAAAAAGCAAGTATCAATTAGGCCTTTAGAAAATAAATATTTTTTAGATGTAAATCAAGATAATACACAACTAAAACTGATTTTAAAATATCAAAAAACAAATTTTGTTTCAGAATTCTTTGATATAAAATTAATAGGCCTTAATGAGCATATCAACCAAAATAAAAATAATAAGAAGGATAATGATGAACAAGACATTGAAACTACTATTAAATTATATGAAGAAGGAAATGAAATAAATAGAAATAAATTTATTGAGTGTAATATAAAAATAGAACAAAATATAGAAAAAGACAAATTTATAGGAGCTTATGAAAAAGAATTTGAACATAATGTTAAATCATTCCAGAAAAAATTAAAATTAATTATATATAATAAATGCATTATAATCAATAAATCTGATTATTTGCTATATATAAAAAATGAAGATACCAGAGATAGAGATTTTAATACTGAAAATTATAATGGAAAAATATTCCCGAATAGTGTGAATATTCTTAATACAAAAAATGTTAAAAATACTTTTAAATTAAAATGTGATAATTCAAATTGGTCTGATAAGTTTAATATCAATACCATAGGACATATAGGAGTTATTTCACTGGATGTCACTGGGCAAATTAATAGAATCATTAATTTAAATTTAGGTGTATCAATATCTTCTTCATGGAATTTTCCTAATTCTCTATTAATTACAATAGAGCCTAGATTTATATTAGTAAATAAATTTGGATATGATCTACAATATAAACAATATAATGATAAGAAAGACAAAAGACAAAATGATAATGAAAATGAGTTTGAAAATCATATAATAAAAACTGGTGAGGAAATTAAATTAAATGTATTAAAGGGAAGTAAAGGTATGAAAAACATGATTCGAATTAAAATGGGAGAGTATTCTGTGGATTATTCTTCCCCTGTTGATCTTGATGAAATTGGAGATGTAGATGTGAAAATTCCTATTAATAATGATATGAAGCAAAAAATAATAAAAAAAAATATAGAAATAGAAAAAAAAATCAATAAATTAAAAAAGAAAGAAAGATTAAGAAAAAAATTACCAATTATTGATGAGAAAAATAAAGAGGAAGAAACTAAAATAAATGGAGATGATCAAAATATGATAAAAGATCTAATTAATATTAATAATAATATTATCTCTAATAATGAAGATATAAATAATAATATTATAGGTGAAAGTAATGATAATATTATAAGTACCAATTCAAAAAATACAGAAAGCTTATTAAATTCTAATATTAATATAAATAATCTTATAACTTATAATGAAAAAAATTCTAGTCATGTACAAAGTCGACATCAATCAAAAGTTTTAACAGATATCAGTGAATCAGAAAAATCATCTGTAATAGGAGATGAAGATGAAATTAGTACTGATAGTTTTTCTTTTACTAAAAAAACAGAAAAATTTATATCAAAAAAAGAAGGTAAAAAAGAATTAACACCATTACAAGAGAAATTGAAAAAAATTGAAGAAAGAAATAAAAAATTAGAAAAATTCAAGATGAAACCCAGAAAATACCTGATTTTCAATCAAAATAATGAATCATATTTATTAATTCGTATCACTAAAGCAATTTACAATGGTTTAATATATATCGTAATATTCCCTCCAGAAAGCCCACAATATATAATAAGAAATAGTACAGATTTGCCAATATCTTTAAAACAAAAAAAGAATTCGTATAATCAAGAAATTATTGTCCTACAAAAAGATGAATTTATTCCATATGCATGGAGTGATACTTTAAAAGCTGAAAAATTATTATATGTTACAATCGATAATAATGATGTTGAAGTTAATTTGAATGAAATTAAAGTAATAAGAAAAAGATTAAAAATAAATGAGGATTTATTATTACAAAGTAATGATAATCCTGGAAGAAATCAAAGAATAAGAATATCATTTTTCTTCCAGACAATCGTAGAGAATAATAAAACAAGAACTTTAATTGTAAAAGGAAATCAGCAAAATGAAATTAATCAAGTTTCATTTTTGCAAAGAATAAAAACACAAAAAAAGAATAAAAATACATTTAATATAAAAATAAAGCTATATACAAAAGGTTTTGGAATATCTATAATAAGTAGTGAGCCAAAAGAATTATTTTATATTTCATTTTATGGATTTTTGATGGAAAGCCAAATATTTTCATTCAATAAGGAAGAATGTTTCCATATAATTGCCAATATGAAGCTATCACTTAAAAATTTTCAAGTAGATTATTGCCTAGAAGATATTTTCAAAAGTATGGTTATCCCTAAAAATCAAATAACTCCACAAATTGAAGAATCAAATCAAAATAATTTTGAAAAATTAGTCCCACTTTTTCAAGGAATTATTTCTTATCATAGTGTTAAGAATAATTCAGTTACTTCTGATGAATTTCCACAACTTGATTTTACATTACAACCTCTTAAAGTAAATATCAGTAATTATCAATTAATGAGTCTAATTGATTTTGCTCTAGAACTAAAATCAGAGTTTGACTTTTACTTAATTGAACCAGAAAAAAATAAAAAATTTGATAATATTGATGATTTAGAAAAGTTTTTATTTGAGGAAAATTCAAATTTAAATGAAATTTCTGAATATGATCCGGAACATTATGAGCCTTTACTAAATTCTAAATTATTAATTTTACCTGAAGAAATCATTTCTAATTCAGAAAATCATTATTTATTCTTTATTAAAAATATAGCTGTGGGAAGTTTAGTAATTATTTTAACAACAAGGATTGATTTAAATTCATTCCGTGTAATACCTATAATTGTTTCTGGCCTGAGTAGTTTTATAGGAAATATTTTTACTCATATAACAGATTATAATCTATATTTGCCATCTTTGTATTATACAGATGTGTTTACTGATGTATCTATGTTGGTAGAGCAATTGAAAAATGCATATATTAGTCAAGTCAAAAAAAGAATATTTAAAATAGTTGGAAGCTTAGATATATTGGGGAATCCAACTGGCTATGCATCTTCAATAGGACAAGGATTTCTTGAAATATTTGAAGCCCCTAGGAGAGGACTTATACATGGCCCCTTAGGTTTTGGAGAAGGAGTAGCCAAAGGCTTTGGTACATTTATTACTACAATAATTTCAAGTAGTTTTGATATAGTAGGAAAAATATCAGGAACTTTATTATCTTCATGTGAAGAATTACAAGGCTTAAAATTCACAGAGCATTTGACTGAAAGAGAACCTTCAAATATTTTTTCTGGTTTATATTATGGAGTCAAAAATGGTGTTATTGATATTGGTAAAGGAGTTGCAGGCATTTTTATAAAGCCATATCAAGAAGCCAAAAAAAGTGGATTTAGTGGATTTATTCAAGGGGTAGGAACTGGATTAATTGGAGCAGCTGTATCTCCATTAACGGCAGGATTAAGAATTGCCAATAATCTGATAGTTGGGCTAAAAAATACTGCACTCATTTTTAATCCTAAATTAAAAACTGAAAGATTTAGATATCCAAGAACAATACAAAAAGCAATTAGACTAAATTCATATAATGAAGACGAAGCTACTGTAAGAGCTATTCTAGACTATTTAGGAGGTTATGATGAACAAGAGATTATATATTTTAAGCAATTTAAATATATAAATCCTGGATTGCAAGGCTCTTTTTCTACTTTGATTTTAACAGATAAATATGTTATGATTGTTTATCAGGCCAAAGAATTAGTGTTTGAAATAGAGTTGGAATCAATAGAGAGAGTAGAAATATTTAAAGAACCAAATAATGCAAATATAGATTTAATATTTGATTTAGGAAATAATTCAAAGAGATATATAAGGACTAATGATTTATCTCTTTGCATTGAATTTTATCTTATGTTTGAAAATGTTAAATAAAAGTTTTTAAAAGATATTTATTCAAATAGTGTAATAATATAATATAATTAGGTTTTTCACATTTAAAATTTAAAGTATTAAATATAATATTTTATTTTTTAAATGATGCAGTGAAAAGTTAATATTTTAATTTGGAAATTGGGGATTGGGGATTGGGGATTGGGGATTGGGGATTGGGGATTGGGCCCAATCCCCAATCCCCAATCCCCCAACCCCAATCCCCAATCCCCAATAATCTATTAAACTTTT
>Ga0247609_10006859_pt1 | contig 10925 bp, 24 predicted proteins | sample 172DNAGHGlowgp2_FD_193487 | JGI IMG/M metagenome (GOLD analysis project Ga0247609, IMG submission 193487) | Sheep rumen microbial communities from Palmerston North, Manawatu-Wanganui, New Zealand - 1728 DNA GHGlow gp2 | ecosystem: Host-associated > Mammals > Digestive system > Stomach > Rumen ...
TCTTCATATGATTGAGGAGAACCTTAAGGATAAGAAAAAGATTAGATTTACTTCTGAAGAGGCACAGCATTCATTACAGGAATATGTTAACACCGAAGATGTTCATATTGAGGAAATTCTTAATGTTAACAGTTATCTTGCAGTAGGTACTCTTGGAGCTGAGAATGGATTGAAGGCTGATGACCTTAATGTTGATGATACTAAGGTTACTATTAACGAGAAAGATGTATATCTTGTACCACATAACTCAGCAGATGTTAGAGGTAAGAATGAAATCTATGACGAGAAGGCTAATTCTGTAGGTGGTGTAACTCTTACTCAAAGAGGAGATGCTAAGTATACTCTTGATTCTGCTAAGATTTATATCGTTAAACTTACTCAGACAGATGGTATGGATGTAAGAAGTCCACAGTAAGGAGAACATTATGTTAGTTAATCAAAAAGTTAAGATTAATAAGATGACCTATAAGATAGGTTTTACTGGAATGACTAGTATTAAGTGTATGGTTTCTAAAATGACTATTTCTGCCAAAGACTCTATTAGAGGTCAGGATAAGAAACAGGAATATGATGATGAAGTAGAACTTTATATTGTATTAGATTCTAAAGATCATATTGATTCTATTGAGAGTATTAGTTTTTCTAATGATTCATTTAGAATTAATGGTAAATTCTATAAGATTTATGATATAGATATTTCATATGCTTATGCTGGTTTTGAAGATGAATTTAGTTATTATGGCGTAAATTCTACTAATACTATAAAGAGATTACTTAGAGAAGCTTTGGTATCTTATATTGTTAAGCAAACAGGAGGTTAATATGTTAAAGCCTATTGATAATGGAGATTATTTAGATGAAAAGGTCTCTAAGAATGTTTCTATTGGAGACTATGAGTTAAAGAATACTGATCTTGTTGCAGTTTATACTGAGGAAGCTGTACCTAATAACTTTATTGCTAAGTTCCAGTGGGCAGATCTTTGTCAGTTCGCTAGAAAAGCTGCTTTTAGAGATCCAAGTATAAAATATCCTCTCAGAATGATTCGTGAAGCTAATATGAATGATGATGATGTTTATTATAACATTAATGATAGCATTCAGAAGAGTGAAGAAGAAACTAGACTTGCTAAGATTCTTAACAGAGATAAAGCTGAGAAGAAGTTTGTAGCAGTAGTTATTCTTGGCGAATGTGATGAGAAGATGATTGATTATATGAAGAATGATGAAGGTGCTATGGGAATGGATGAAGTTCTCCCTGGTTCTGGAGTTTATCGTAGAATGGGTTAAGCCTGTCTTAATAAGTTATTTTAAAAAGTGAGGATGAGAATCCTTATTATATATTAAGGAGTAAAATACAATGAGTACAATAATGATTTACAACAGCGTTGCTTCAAAAGAAGTTAAACCAGATATTGTTAATTTAACTATCAGAATGAATGCTAAATGCCAGACTGCAAAAGAAGCATCTGATAAGATTAATGAGGATAGAAATACTGCTAAGACTTATATAACAGCTAAAAAGTCTTATAAGCCAGATTCTTATCACCAGATTGATTTTAATCTTAGAAAGCAGACCTATAGAGAAACTTATTATGTATGTAATACTAAGCCTAATCAAGAAATCTCACAAGATGAATATGATACATTAAGCCAGACTGTAAGAAATGAGTATACTCGTAAAGTTCGTGATGTATTCTTATATTATGAAGCAAATCTCACTCTCACAGTAGTACTTAATTATGGTGATACTGTAGTTGAAGATCTTATGACAATTTTCAATATGTGTACAGAAAAAGATTTTAAGTGTGATTATGTACACAATATTTCTGATGAACTTAGAAATACTACTATGCAGGAACTTTATACTAAGTGTATTAATCAGGGAGTAAGCTCTGTACAGGCTATCGTTGGTGGATTAGATTTTAGAAACAATGCTGAAGTAATACTTCGTGAAGTTAGAGATCCAGCAGCAAAATCTGTACCTGTATATGATAGTTCAATAAGAACCTCTGCTATGTGTATGGATGATATGATGCTTGGTGCATCTGCATATGAGCCTGAAGAAATTATTACTCCAGAACTCTTAGAAGAGTTGTTTAATAACAATATTGAATTAAGAAAATCATTAGATTTGACATTAGAATTTTAATTACAAATGATTTTACTTTCGTCTAAGTTATGTATATAATAAATACATCTTTAAATTGAAAGGAAATTAAAACAATGGCAAAGACAACAGAGACAAAGAACACAGCGAACGTAGAGAAGGTTAATCATCCTGCTTACTATGGTGGAGAGGACAATGTTTATGAGGCAATCAAGGTAATTGATGCTTGGGGACTGGACTTTTCACTTGGTAATGCAGTAAAGTATATCTCTAGAGCTGGATTGAAGGACCCTGCTACTAAGGTTGAGGATCTCAAGAAGGCTATGTGGTATATTCAGCACGAGATTGATTCTACCAAGTCGTAAAAGTCTATTTAATAATAATGGAAATTGAAAAATGCTAGTCTTTTTATAAGGCTAGCATTTGTTTTATAAGGAGGTTTCATTATGAAAGATTATATGGATAAGAAGGTAGAGGTAAATTTAGTACTTGATATTAATATAGATGAATTACTGAATAGTCCTCAGGAGCTCGACGTTAATCCAGATGACCCAGTTGAAGTTTATGTATATGATTATTTAGTTAGAAGCTTGGTTAATTATATAATGGAATATGGTATATTTGATTTAGTACATGACGAAGTTGTTACTTGGGAAGAGGATTTATCTAAAGATCAAGTAGATAAATATATAGACGAACTACAAAAAGATGTATTACTTTCGTTAAATGATAACTCTTTTGTATTTAAAAAGTGTCATGTAGAATATAATAGATTTTATGTAACATTTGATATCGATCTTGAATATACCTATATGCGGCTTAATTATTAATTGGAGGTAAATTATGAAATACAGAATAGATTTTTATTTATCTAATGAAGTTACAGATCTAGAAGCAGCACAAAAGTATTTATCTTCAGATGATATGACTAAATATCTTAAAAGTGATATGCCTAACTTACAAGACACTATTCAACATATTGAATGGGTCTTAAAAGAAAAAGATAGTGGTTATATAGAACTAACAGTATCTGAAGAGTTAGATGAATTAGATCTTGATAATATCAAAGAATGGTGCGATGGTCAGAATTCAGACGGTTTAGGTGCTGGATTTAGTGAACAAGATTTTGCTTGTTATCACTCAGAAGAATTTGAAGAATACTATGATGCTGAATCTGAAGAATATTATCAAGAAGATGTTGGAACAGATATTTGTGTTTGTATTATGTTTTATAGATGGTCTGAGTTTAAGTTAGTTGAAGGAGAATAATTATGGCAATGGATAATTATCATGCTAAAGAGGCATTACATAAAATAGAAAATGTATTTAAACAACATTTTAAACATATACATACAATTGAAGAAAAAGAAGTTAATAGTTCAAGAGCAACTTTTATAGTTATTAGCTATGATATAAAATTTTATATAGCCTATGAAATTGGATCATATTATGGCCCAAATACAGGTGAATGGAGTATATATATTGATACTTCAAATTATATTGGAGAGTGGATAAAAAATAGTTTATACGGACATTCTGATACTTTAGAAAAAGCTTTAGATGAAGCTATGCAAAATTATTCTAATTATCTTGAAGATATTTGTAGTTTATATAATGATTATTTTAATTAAAGGAGAATAACTATGAATAAAGTTCAGTTTGATTATACAGATCCAAATTTTGATAATAAAAAGAATGAATTAAAGAAATATAGAGCAAAGTTTAATGGATCTGATGATTCAGCTGCTGATAGAGCAGAAACCTATTATGAAGAGGGTTCTAAATTAGAAGATGCAGTTAGACAAGCTTGCAATGAGATTAATATGGGTAATGCAGAACCTGAATATGAGAATGAAGATTTCTTTGAAGAAGAAACAGATTATCATAGAGTATTAGAATATCTCAAGAAAAAGGTGGAATTATTTGGTATATAAGGAGGTAGTATTATGATCTATATAGCAAATCATCCGATCTTAATTGTATGTGATTCTAAAAAAGATACTGATATGACTGAAATGGAATTAGAGAGAATATTTTTAGAATTAAAAGAAACTTTGATTAGTTATATAGAAGAAACTACACAGTTTAGTCCTTTTAATACTGAAATACTTTATACTAATCTAGATAGTAGATTGTGTGGAGGTCAAATGATCTTTTCTGTAGCAGTCAAGTATCTTACTGAATTAATAGATTTTAATGCAAATATGAATTGCATACAGAATTTAGAAGCCAAAGAATTTCTTTATAAACTAAAATCAACTAAAAGTTATGAGGTTTTAGATAGAATTTTAGAACTTAATACTTTTATGATTGAACCTGGAGAATACAAAGATATAGAATTCTATTCTGAAATGAATAGTTATATTTAAGGAGGACACTATGTATTATTTATTGGTTGACAGCAAGGGTGAACCTTATAATGGTGCGCTACAGACAAATAAAGATGCTAAAGAACTTCAAAAATTAATTACATCTCTACAAGAACAAGGTTTTAGTGGAATGGACTTAATAGATGAATTAGAAGATAAAGGTATAAAGTATATTCATTTAGAAGAAACTTTTATAGCAATAGAATGAGGTAAAATATGTATTGGAAATTAATAGAAGTTACAGAATTTGATGCTTTAGAAGGTAGTTTAGCAATGGCTTCTCAAAACATTATAGCTATTTGTTGTGCACCTACCAAGAAAGAAGCTGAAGCTTATTTTAAGTATTTAGATAAGTGTGGTAATATTAGATATACTAATACTGCTGAGATTGTTGAATCTAGCAGAGAAGAATTTTTAGATTTTATAGGAGCGTAATTATGACACAGAATATAGAAAAATTTATGAATAGATTAATGAAATTGATCAGTGAGTTAAATAAAGATGAAGCAGTTTTGAAAGCTTTATTTAAAGATTTTACTTATGATGAAAGCTTAAATATTCATATTATCACTGATGAATATGAAGATGATGATGGTCCTATATATGAAGCATTTAATGCTCTTGGTATTTATGTTAATGATGAAAGAGAAGGTATTATTCCTATAAATGTTGCTTGTGATCAATTTGGAGCTTATATTGATGAATTAACAGAAGAATATGATGAAGACGAAGAAGATGAGATTGAGATGGCGATAGATGAGTATACACATAAATTACCAAGTAATCCTGAAGAAGATAGTTCTGATTTTACATATATGTATTATCCTTTTGGAAATGAGCCATATTTTGATTCAGAACATATTACTTGGTCTTTTGACTTATCAACATTTGTTAGTTGTGGTCTTCTTACAGAAGAAGAACTTAATGAACTAAAGAAAAAATACAATATAGTACATAAATAAGGAGATAATCTATGATACAGAATAACTTAAAAAATGAATTCAATTATTATATTGAATGTATGGCACAATCTTATATAGATATGCTTGCTGAAAAGGGTAAAGTAGGAGTAGCTGTAGAAGATATTATTAATGATAAGGAATTTATTGAACAGATTGAAAATGATTTAGAAGATAAGAGCTTTACTGCAGAAGAGGCTTCTAGTATTGCAGCTAATACTTTTAAGAATGAAGATGTAAAGTATCGTGTATTAGCTTATTGTTATCTAATGTATGATGACTTTGATTCTATAGAAAAGCTTAAGGATATTATTGAAAATGATTCTTATAGTGATCTTAGTGAATTTACTGACGAAGAATTGACTAAGATTTTAGAAGCTAGTGAAAGAGTAGATTTTTAAGGAGAATTAATATGTTAGTAGTTTTAGAATTTTATAACTCAAATATTATTAAAGTTTATGAGATGTCGGACTTATCGGTTGAGAATGTTATGGCAGAATTATCTGATGATTCATATGGTCCAATGTATTTTTGTCCAAAGCTTATAGGTAAAGCTGAAGTACCACAAGATACTTGGTTTGATGTAATTGATTATAATGAGCTTGAAGAAGATTGTTTTGATGAAGATGATAATCTAAAATATGATGTTGATCTTAGTGAATATGAAACTATAGCACGCTTTAAGATTTTAACAAATAACTCAGTTGCAATTGAAGGCGAATTTTATTAATTGGAGAAACATATATGACACCTGAAGAAGCTAGGAAAATGTTTAAAAGGATATATCCTGAAACATTTATAAAAATTGCTAGATTAGAACAAGTTGAGGAGCGTTATATTATTCAAGCTACTTTTCCAGATGGAAATTATTGGTTTGTAGTAGATAATTGTAGCGTTTCAAATTCTTATGATTCTTATTCTGATGCTAGAAGAAATTTATAAGGAGGTACGTTATGGATGTAGCTAACTATAGAAATTATTCTATAAATGTTATGGATAATGTTGTAATAAGATTAGATACTAATTTTAAGACACTTGTTACCTCTACTAATTCACTCAGAGAAGATGAATACATTAATAGAATAGTTGATGAAATTAGGGAAAAAGTACCTAATAGAGATATAGAAATTTCTGAGGATAAAGTTATCACTATTAGAATGGGTTTATTGTTCCACAAACCTGCTATATCTATTAGATTTTTTGATTTGAATGATTACAATAATCCTAAGCCAGATTATACTAAAGACTTAACTGATGGGTTATTTGTAAAAATTGAAAAGACTCTTGATCAGTATATAGATGATATTAATAATGCTGGAATCAAGTTCGTTACTTTTGAGAATGAACAATATATTCAGATATTTGATAATAAGCTCTATGGTTATTTCTTTGATCTTAATTCATTTAAGTATGTTGAGCCTCCAAAAGTAATACTTAATAATTTACAGATCACAGGAATCAAAGATTCTGTCAGAGAAAGAATCGAAACTTTCTTGAGGGCATGAATTAATGATAAATAATGAACAGGTAGGTAAGGAGGCAATCACACCTACCAAGGCAGTAGTTATCTCAGACCTTAAAAATAGAATTTTAGATTATGTCTTTAGTTTAGAATTAGAAAAAGATAAGTTTGATGATGTTCTCAAGGAAACGTTAGAGAATCAAGATAATCCTGACATTGAATTAGAAATGGTTTTTGATATGAAATTTGATAGTACTAACTATCCTGGAGAGATCAAATTCTACTACCATAAAACTAAAATCTACAATAATGAACTAGACTTATATCCTGAAACATATCTTAGAATCAGTGCTGGAGATTACGCTGGTTATACTACTGAGATATATAACTTATTTGAAGACGCTATTCTAGACTGCAATGATGATTTCAAAGATAAATTCTATGAAGACTTTAAAGATTATAAGTTTAAAGGTTTGAAGATAAGTAAGATTACTTCTATGAGAACTACTAGTGGAAAATTATCTAGATATATTCCTATCAAGATAAAATTTAATAATCCTAATGTAGATGGTTGGCATAGAATCTTTAAGAAATTTAGTTAAGGAGATTAAATATGTTTACGAATGTAGCTATAATTAATATACTTACAATTGTATTTTGTTTATTTATATTATATGCATTTTTTATGATTTCAGATTCATTAATTAAAATAGTTAAAGAACTTCATAAATTAAATGAAAATATTAGAAAAAATAAAATTAACGAGGATAAAGATTTATGAGGTATGAAGTTTGGACATGGAATGTTGATGATATTAAAGGATATGAAGATGCATATTATCCTAATAAATTTGAAGAAGATTTAGAAAAAGCTGGTCATTGTTATTATACTCTTACTCAGTATGGTAATCTTGCTGGAGAATCTGAATCTGAAGATGAAGCTATGACTATGGCTATGAGAGCTGAAGATGATTTAGGTATGTATGGTATGGTTTTTATTTATGATAGAGTAGAAAAAATATTCTTTAATTAAAAGTATTTACTATAAGTAAAATCTTTATTATAATTTAAGTATAAGGAGAGATAAAATTATGGCAAAATTATTATTCTATGTACTTGGAATTCCTTTAGCAGCTATTATTGCTTTTGCTTATACTTATTTTATTTTTAGAAGCATAGAAAAATCTGAACAAAAATCAGATAAGTATCTTTGGGATAATAAAGATGATAAAATTATCTAAAGGACTATTTAATTATAATATGGAATGTGAAAAATGACTTGTCTATTGACAGGTCATTTTTTATTGCAAGGAGGATTATCTATGGGATTGAAATATGAATTTACAGATGAAATTATGTTTATTGCAGGTCGTACACTGCATAGAATAAGACGTATATCTAATGGTGAACTCGGTGGTTTTATAGAAAAAGAAAATAATCTCAGCCAAGAAGGCGATTGTTGGGTAAATGATTATGCTAAAGTTTGGGGTGATGCTCAAGTCAGCGACAACGCTCAAATATCTGGCACTGCTTGTGTTCATGGTAATACTAAAGTTTATGGTAATGCTGAAGTTTATAATAATGCTGAAATATATGGCGATGGTGGTAGTGCTCAAGTTTTTGATAATGCTAAAATTTATGGTAACGCTCGAGTCTGTGGTGATGCCCAAGTATATGGTCATGCTAAAGTTTTTGATAGAGCTTTAGTCGCAGACAGTGCACAGGTTCGTGGTAATGCTAAAGTATATGGCTGTGCTATCATTTATAATGATGCTAGAATATATGATAGCGATGTTTATGACAATGCTAGAGTTTATGGCAGTGCTTTTATTTCTGGTAATGTTAATATTTGCGACAATGCTCAGGTTTATGGCAATGCTTGCGTATATAACAATGCTCAAGTTTATGGTAATGCAGTAATTTGCGACAATGCGGAAGTTTCTGATGATGCTAAAGTTTATGATAGTGCTCAAGTTTCTGGCAATGCTATGGTTTATGACAGAGCTCAAATTTATGAACATGCTATAATTTCTGGTAGTGTTCACATTCATGGTGATGATGAATTTTTCGGAGATAGTGTTATTCAATAAGAAGAATATTAAGGAGAATAACTATGGATATTAAAGTATTAGACAAGAAAGTAAAAGATTTTGTAAATGAAGTTGGTGTAAATGAATGTAGAAAAGCAGGTCTTAGCACTATGATGTCTGCATTTTATTGTGGTATGAGATTATCTGATTGTACTAGTTCAGCAAGTCCTGATGAAGTAGCAAATGATTTAGGAATTTCTACTAGAGAGTATTATTATTGGGATGATTTATATTATAAGAAAGATAGCTGGTTCAACCAAATGAATTAACACATTGGAGGACATAACTATGGCAATTTATTTAGGAAATCTGACTATATCTGACTTAGAAAGACGTACTGGCTATGTCTTTTCTGATGAAGATAGAAAATGGTTAGAGTCTCATAGACAAGATGATGCTAATATCAAGTTTGACTCAAATAAATTTCATATATTCGATTTGCCATTTGAAATATTTGCTTCACAAAAAATAAGTGATTATTTATTAAAATTACTTATGAAATATGAAGAAATTAAACCTAGTAAAGAACAACTTCAGTTTGCAGTAGTAAAAGAAACTGAAGAACAAAAAGAACGTAGACTTAAAAAAGAAAAAGAAGAGAAAGAATGGCAAGATAAATTAAATAATCCTAATTCAGTATGGAATGTTAAATGGCATATGTTAGTTCCAGTTAGATTAAAAAGTTTAGAAACTGGATCAGAATGTGATATGTTATATTGGTGTTTCATCAATACATATACTACTGGTAGAAACAATATTCCTGAAATTATAGATGGTACTGCAAATATATTATTAGATGAAGAAGGCTTTCATGGTAGATTTACATTATATGACGAAGAAATAGTTAATGATGCAGATAAATATGAAGAATATAAATATGTTGTAGGTGCAGGATTTTATAATGAACGTGGTAATTATGTAGGCAGTAATCATCATGGAGTAGTATTTGAAAATATTACATTTAATATTAAAGATGCTATAAATAGATATATTGATATTAATGGTCAAAGTAAAGAAATACATTTTGATAAAATAAATGAATATAAAAACTAATGAGGTTATAATATGAAATATACAGATGTAGAAATGCAAGTAAATGATGTGGTTATGTTCAACATTCAAATTCCTGTTGAGGTAGCTAGAAGACTTTTAGGTCCAGACTTTATTAATGTACCTGAAAGAGAAAGAGTTAGCGTTGATGATCATTATTATGTAGGTAAATTTGGTAACTATATTTCTATTCTTGGTTCTTCATTTTATTTTAGAAGAGCAAGCTTCTGGAACGACATTAAGACCAACTTAGAAGTAGTTAATATGGATGAAGGCACAGACACTTGGGACATTGATTACGTGGAGGTTTAATCAAATGGAAATAAAATATAAAAATAATACCTACGATTTAGATATTGATGCCTTAACTAATTTTGTTGTTGATGGTAATAATCATTATATGTATAACTATGGTGAGCCAAAATTTAAAGTTTTAAGTGCAGTAGTAAAAGAAAGCATAACTGAAATAACGGTTCTTAGAACACAAGAGTTAAAAGATTTTGACATTTATATTGATGATAAATGTGGAATTTATAACTTAAAAGTAGTTACTAAAGAACTTCTAAAATTAGATAATAAATATATTGACGAAGCAATTAGTAAAGGTGGTTCATTAGAAACTGATGAATTAACATTTAAAATTCTTTCTGAGGAATATTCTAATATAGAATATGTTAGTGGTGATAAATTTGAAAATAAAGATATTGAATCTTATATGTCCACAGAAGAAGATTATGAAGAAATAGTATTATTAGTTAATAAGGAGTAATTATTATGACAAGAATAGCAGAATTTCATTGGTCACCATTATATATTCATGATATAGATAATGATGATTTATTGTGTGAAATATTAAATAATATAGCAGATAAAGATATTAATTGGAAGA
>Ga0247609_10006860_pt1 | contig 10925 bp, 6 predicted proteins | sample 172DNAGHGlowgp2_FD_193487 | JGI IMG/M metagenome (GOLD analysis project Ga0247609, IMG submission 193487) | Sheep rumen microbial communities from Palmerston North, Manawatu-Wanganui, New Zealand - 1728 DNA GHGlow gp2 | ecosystem: Host-associated > Mammals > Digestive system > Stomach > Rumen ...
TGGAGAATTTCGAATACGCCGACATCGTCAGGGGCAGCACCGACGACTTCATGACCCTCTATGGCAAGGATGATGCCGAAGAAGTGTTCCGCGCGAATGTCTCGTTCTATTGCGACAGACTCATCGTGACTGACGGGGCGAAGCCCGTCCGCCTCCTGACCAAGGACGGCCTGCGCCACGACTATCCCGTCACATCTGCTGAAGCGCCGGTGAGCACCGTAGGAGCCGGCGACAGTTTCAATGCCGGTTTCCTCTTTGCCCTCCTGCAGCAGGGCATCACCCGTGAGATGATACTCCGCGGACTCTCCGAGAGCCAATGGGACCTGCTCATCAGCACGGGCCAGCAGTTTGCCGCCGAGAGTTGCCGGGACATCTATAATTATGTGTCAAAAGACTTCGGCGACAAACGCAAGAAACCGCAGCTGTTCTAATCAGTTCTCAGAAAAACAAATCACCAAAACACATACAAGAAAAAAGCAAAAACATGAAGATAACAGAGCACATCCACTACGTCGGCGTGAACGACCGCCAGAAATCACTCTTCGAAGGATTGTGGCCGCTACCCAATGGTGTATCCTACAATTCCTACCTCATTGTGGACAAAATGATTACACTCGTCGACACCGTCGAAGTGAGTTTTTTCGCCCAATTCATCGAGAACATTCATGAAATAATCGGTGACAGACCCATCGATTATCTCGTCATCAACCACATGGAGCCTGACCACAGCGGATCGCTGGCACTCATCAAGAAATACTACCCCGACATCACCCTCATCGGAAACAAAAAGACCGGCGAGATGGTAGAGGGCTTCTATGGCCTCAACACGGCCTTCAAAGAAATCAAAAACGGCGATTTCATCGAAACGGGAGGTGTCAGATTGTCCTTCGTGCTGACACCGATGATTCACTGGCCGGAAACGATGATGACGCTCGCAACGACCCTTCAGGCGGACGATAGCGGCCAAGATGCTCCGACGTTGCTCTTCTCGGGCGATGCCTTTGGCTGCTTCGGCGCTCTCAATGGCGGCGTTGTCGACAAGGACATCAATTGTGAAACCTTCTGGCTGGAGATGACACGCTACTATTCCAACATCGTAGGAAAATATGGTACGCCCGTGCAACAGGCATTGAAAAAGCTCGCCGGCACCAACATCGACTATATCTGTTCCACACATGGCCCCGTATGGAACGAGCATGTAGGTCGGGTTGTCGGCATCTACGACCGTCTGTCGCGCTACGAGACGGAGCCGGGCATCGTCATCTGCTATGGCACGATGTACGGCAACACGGAACGCATGGCAGAACATATCGCGAGGGCCGCCAGCCGGGCAGGCGTGAAGAACATCGTCCTCTACAATGTCTCTACCACCCACCACTCCTACATTCTCCGCGACATCTTCCGCTATCGGGGCCTCATCGTGGGTGCGCCGACCTACAACAACGGACTCTATCACGAAATGGACGTTTTGCTATCCGAGATTGCCTCGCGAAATGTCAACAACCACCTGTTAGGAGTATTCGGTTCGCATACATGGTCGTCGAAAGCGGTGGCAGCCATCGAGGAATGGAATGGCCAACATCTTCATTTTGAGCAAGTTGGAGCGTCTGTCGACATGAAGCAGGGACTCTCCGATGATGTCCGCCAGCAATGTGAGGCATTGGGAACGGCCATGGCCGAACGACTCCTCAGCGAGGCTGCCGAATAGCGGTTTACGGACAAATTGAAAATGATTACGGGCTCCTTTCCGACACATCACTTGTCAAAAATGGAGCCCGTTTCTTTGTATCGTCACCGGCGAATCAAACCCTTCGCATCCGTTGCACACATTGATAAGCCTGTTATCTCAAACAGGTAATCGGCTTATCACACACTGATAACAGGCTTATCACACACTGATAACTCGTTTACCAAAGTCTGATCATAAAACCGATAGACAGAACCGGCATTCCCGATGCTATCTATCGGCACTCCCGAAAGGCTGCTTCGGCCATCCCGAAGCGGCCTTTCGGCCCCCACGAAGGTATGCTTCGGCAGGTGCGAAGCAGCCTTTCGGCAGAGAATGTTTATTTCACTCCGATTTCGCGAAGCAGGCGGTCGGCATGTCCCCAACGGTCCATCATGAAGAGGACGTAGCGGATGTCGACGCCGATGCAGCGTGCCAGGCGGCTGTCGAAGTTGATGTCGCTGGAGAGCGAATCCCAGTTTCCGTCGAAGGCCAGACCGATGAGCCTGCCCTTACCGTCGAACATGGGCGAACCGGAATTGCCGCCGGTGATGTCGTTGTTGGTGAGGAAGCAGAGTTGCATCTTGCCCGTTGTCTTGTCGGTGTAGGGCTGGAAGTCACTGGCCGAAAGGAGCTCGTGCATGATGGGTTCGGCAAAATACTCGAAATTCTTGTCGGCTTGCTTCATCTTCTCAACGATGCTGGCTGCCGTGGTATAATAGCCCGAGGGCTGTCCGCCGAGTTCAAATCCTCCCACCTGTCCGTAGGAGAGGCGCATGGTGAAGTTGGCGTCGCTGTAGTGGGGCAGGTCTTCCTCCATGCGGATTTTAGCTGCACAGAGATATTTCTCCTGCTCGTCAATGTCGTCATAGTGCTGCATCAGCGTCGCGCGGATGTCTGACAGCGAGGCAATGAGGTCGAGGCCGTAGTTCAGTCCGAGGTCTTTCTTATACTTCTTTTTATTGATGTATATCTTCTTGCCGCTCTTCATGATGACAGACTTCTTGTAGAGCTGGTTGACGAACTTCTCGTAGTTGCCGCCGAACTTCTGGTCGATAGTCTTGTAGAAGTCGGGCAGCGCCGATGCGGGCACCTGCTGGCGATAGTTCTTCAGAAGGGCGACCATGACCTCCTTGTCGAGGGCTTCGTCCCATTCGTCACTGTTGTCCTGGAAGACGATGTATTGCTTCTTGGGGTTATCAGCCGGACCTATCAGCTCCATGCCGCGGGCCTGCTGCATGGCACGGGTGTTGAACTCGCTGGTGCGGCTGAAGGTTTCAATCCAGTTGTAGAAGGTGCGCATGGCATCGAGACGCTCGCCATAGTATTCCTTCATCTTGGCAAAGTCGAGCTTGTCCTTCAGAAATCCCGTCTGTTGCTGCCAGCGCTGGAGTTTCTCCTCGAACTGCTGTTTCTGCTGGATGATGCCGATGGAATCGATACATTTGTTCATGCCGATGGAGTTTTTCCAGTAGTTGGAGCTCTGGGCATATTTCGAGTCGTACTTGATGCGGACGGCCTCGTCGGCACGCATGTGACGCAACATCACCTCCTGCTTCACGCCACGCACCTGGGCACGCGGAGTGTTCTGGGCATCGCGCATCTCACGGATGCCGTAGGAGGAGAGGTAGCGCGAGGTAGAACCGGGATAGCCGATGGTCATCGCGAAGTCACCGTCCTTATAGCCTTCCATCGAGACCGGTGCCCAGGTGGCAGGGTGGTAGGGCACGTTGTCCTTGGAATACTCGGCAGGACCGTTGGTCTTCGGGTCGGCATAGATACGGAATACGCTGAAGTCGCAGGTCTGTCGCGGCCACATCCAGTTGTCGGTTTCACCGCCGAACTTACCCATCGACTTGGGAATGGCAAACACCAGACGCACGTCGCGGAAGTCACGATAGGTCGTGGCATAGTAGCGGTTGCCTTCATAGAAAGGCTTTATCTCTAAGCGCAGCGTGGGGTCTTCGGCCTTCACCTGTTTCGACATGACGTTCTCCAGTGAGTCGAGGAAGGCTTCCTGATGCATCACGTCCAGCTTGTCGAAACCTTTCGACAGGATGTCGTCGGTGATGTCTTTCTGCGTCACCATAAAGGACACGAACATGTTTTCGTTGGGCAGCTCTTCCTCGTACGAGTTGGAGATGAAGCCATTGAGCATGTAGTCGTGCTCGACGGTAGAATGAGAGCGGATGGACTCAAAGCCGCAGTGGTGGTTGGTGAAGACGAGTCCGTCGGGGCTCACCACGACTCCCGAACAATAGCCCGAGAAGTTCACACATGCCTTCATGATGGCATTGTCGTCTTCGTAGAGGGCACTGTAGGGAAGGGAGAAGCCCTCCTCTACCATCTTTTCATACACGGCCTGCGGCAGATTATACAATGTCCACATGCCTTCGTCAGCCTTGGCCGACGTCATCGCCAGCAAGGCGACAAGCGAGAATAATACTTTCTTCATATACATTATTATTAATTGTCTTTTTTCCTGAACCATTTACCGATGACGGGGAGTTGGCGCAACACCCTTTCCTTCCTGTCGATGACGGCGACAAAGAATACGATAGTCACCGTGTTAACGAAGATTTCCAGCCAAGCCGGACAGCGGTCCTTCCACCAGAACATGACAAATGTAAGAGCTACGGTTACTATTATATAATAGGTAATGTCATTCATCGGGTAGGGGATGGGGTTCTTCTTCTGGCCGATGACATAGGAAAGCACCATCGCCGTACCATAGCCTGCCACACCGCCCCATGCACATGCCATATAGCCATATTTCGGTATGAAGAGGATGTTGACGGCAAAGAGCACGACACAGCCGATGATGGAGAACCATGCACCATAGATGGTCTTGTCGATGAGCTTATACCAGAAGGACAGGTTGAAGTAGACGCCCATCATGATTTCCGCCACCATGACGATGGGCACCACGCGAAGACCCTCACGATAGTCGGCTCCGATGATGTATTGCAGCAGCGGCATCCAACCCACCACACAAAGGAATGCCAACAGGGTGAAGATGAGGAAGTACTTCATCGCAGAGGCATAGTATTCGGTCTTGTCAGCATCCTTGCTCTTGGCAAAGACGATGGGCTCGTAGGCATAGCGGAAAGCCTGCGTAATCATCGCCATGATCATCGCAATCTTCACACACGAGCCATAAATGCCCAGTTGCACGTTGGCATCGGCCTTGTCGGGATAGACCAACGGGAAGACAATCTTGTCGGCCACCTGATTCAGAATGCCCGCGATGCCCAGGATGAGGATGGGCCACGAATAGCCCAACATCCGGCGCAGCAGCTGTCCGTCGAAGCTCCACTCCACACGGAACAGGTCGGGCAGGAAGAACAGGGTGATGAACGACGTGCAGAGCAAGTTGATGAGGAAGACATAATAGACGGATGTCTTGCCCAAAACGACAAAATAAATGACATTGAGGCTGATATTCAGAACGATGAACAACAGCTTCAGCGAGGCAAAGCGGATGGGGCGCTGCTGGAAACGAAGGTAGCTGAAGGGCAGGGCCTGCAGGGCATCCAACGCCACTACGACACCCATCATCAGCAGATAGTCCGGATGGTCGGCATAGCCTAAGTATTGGCTGACGGGGGTGATGAAGCCAAAGAGCAACACGAGGAACAAGGCCGTCAGGCTGCCCACGGTGGCAAAGGCCGTCGAGAAGACACGGTCGGGCTTCTCATCATTGGCAAACCGGAAGAGCGTCGTCTCCATGCCAAAGGTCAACAGCACCAGCAACAGGGCCGTATAGGCATAGACGTTAGTGCTGATGCCGTAGTCGCCCGAGTCTTTGGGCATATAGTGTGTATAGAGGGGCACAAGCATGTAGTTCAGAAACCTGCCCACAATGCTCGACAGCCCATAGACAGCGGTGTCTTTTACCAATCCTTTTAAGTTTGCCATGGTTGTTTTGTCGTTATATCGTTTTGTCGAATTATCCGAAGAAAAGATAGCAGATGAAGATGGCGGCGAGGATGCCTGCCAGGTCGGCCAGCAAGCCGCAGGTGACGGCATGACGCGTATGGCGGATGCCGACACTGCCGAAATAGACGGCCAAGATATAGAAGGTTGTGTCGGTAGACCCTTGGAATACACACGACAGGCGGCCCACAAAGGAGTCGGCACCATAGGTCTGCATCGCATCGACCATCATTCCACGGGCTCCGCTGCCCGAGAGTGGCTTCATCAGTGCTGTCGGCAAAGCGCCCACAAACTGACTGTCAAGACCCAAGGCTTCTATCCCTTGGCCAATGCCTTGTATGAGCCAGTCCATCGCCCCCGAGGCACGGAAGATGCCAATGGCCACAAGGATAGCCACCAGATAGGGGATGATGCGCACCGCGGTAGTGAAACCGTCCTTGGCTCCTTCGACGAAGGCATCGTAGACATTGACTTTCTTTCGCATCCCAGCCAATATGAAACCCACGATGATGACCATCAGAAGTATATTCGCCACCAATGTGCTGACGACATTCATCGACTCAGAATCCAACTGGCGGAAGCCCCAGATGATAGCCGCCACAATGGCGCACATGCCACCCAACGTAAGGAGTAACGTGCGGTTGAGCAGGTTGATTTTCTGATAAAGGCTCGTCACGATGATGCCTGCCAACGTTGAGAAGAACGTTGCCAAAAGAATCGGCACAAAGATGTCGGTGGGTTGCGCGGCTCCCATCTGTGCCCGATAGACCAGGATAGAGACGGGAACCAAGGTAAGTCCGCTGGTATTGAGCACCAGGAACATAATCATCGAATTGGAGGCGGTCTCCTTTTTCGGATTGATTTCCTGCAACTGCTCCATCGCCTTCAGTCCTAAGGGTGTGGCGGCATTGTCGAGACCCAGCATATTGGCAGCGATATTCATAAAGATGCTGCCTGTGGCAGGATGGCCTTTCGGAATGTCGGGAAACAGCTTCGTAAACACTGGCGACAGCAAGCGAGCCAACGCATTGACCACGCCACCCTGCTCACCAATCTTCATGATGCCGAGCCAAAGCGACAGCACACCCGTCAGACCTAATGAAATCTCAAAAGCCGTCTTCGACGAATCGAAGGTCGACGTCATCATCGCAGGAAAGACCTCCGTGTCACCAAACAGCACCAGCCGGATAGCCGCAACGACAAAGGCAATCAATATAAATCCAATCCAAATATAGTTGAGAACCATACGTTATTCTGATTTTCGTGCAAAGGTACGAATAAACGAGGGAAATACAAAAGGAAAACCTGTTTTTCTTTTCATTTCCGAGTGAAAGTAACTTATTCAAAGTTACGAAAAAACTGAATAATAGAGAAGAAAACATATTATTTTCTTGTCCTGCTTAACTTAAAATCCTATCTTTACACAATAATTAATGTCTGACAAGCAGCATTCAAAAGAGATGGCTTAGATGTAGCACCCTTACATCTAAGCCATCTCTTTTTATACTTACGTTCCGTCACTTGTAAATCAGGGTAAGAAGTCTTTCCGGTGAACAGACTTCGCGGACTGCCTGCTGAAGCTGCTCAGGGGTGACGGCATCGATAAGCGGGAAGAGGGAGATGACGTCGCGCGGTGTGCCCAGATGAAGGAACGTCTTGCTGAAATCGAGCGCAAAGGCTTCACGGTTGTCGCTGGCCACACTGAGTTGTCCCTTCAGCTGTTTCTTGGCTGCAAGGAGTTGTCGTTCGGTCAAAGGTTTCTCGATGAAATGGGCGATTTTTGATTTCACCAGCCGTTGGCAGCGGTCGATGTCGGCAGGGTCGCAACCATAATAGAGCGTCCATGAGCCTGTGTCCTGATAGCTGACCAAAGACCCTTCAACGGTATAGACCAAGCCCCGACGTTCGCGCAGTTCCATGTTGAGTTGGGCATTCATGCCCGGACCAGCTATGACATTATTAAATATGTATAGGGGAATGCGCAACGGATGGCCGATGGGATAGGCCTGGGCACCGACCATCACATGAGCCTGATGGGTGCCCCGAGAACGAATGACGGGGGAAGAAAAAGACATCTCCTGTCCTATCGTAGCCGAGGAAATGGCAAGAGGAGTATTCGCCATCTGACGTGGCTGGGCTTCTATAGACGGGAATTTCTTGGGTGCACCGCCCAATATAAACAGCACTGCATTGTCGGGCCGGTAATAGCGACGGGTAAAGCGGCGCACATCGTCGGACGTGAAGCGGCGCACCTGCTCAGCCTCGCCCAGGATGTTATGTCCAAGGGGATGGCCGGCAAAGAGGATGTTTTCAAATTCATCATAGATGAGTTCGGCTGGCGAGTCGTTGTAGCTCTCTATTTCATCGCACACTACTTCGCGTTCCTTTTCCAATTCGCTCTCAGGATAGACGGAATGGAAAACGATGTCGGTCAGCAAGTCAAGGGCACGGTCGACATACTCACTCAGCACGGCAGCATGAAACGTCGTGTCCTCTTTGGTCGTAAAGGCATTGAGGTCGCCGCCGAAGCGTTCCAGTCCACTCACCACCTGCCACGCCTTGCGCCGTTCGGTACCTTTGAAGGTCATGTGCTCGCAAAGGTGAGCCAGTCCCTCTTCGCCTTTCTCTTCGTGGCGTGAACCAGCTGCAATGCGGTAGCCAAGATAGACAACGGGCGAATCGGATGGGGCATGGACGACTCGCAGCCCATTGTCCAGGGTATAAGTATGATACATGGGAAAAGGCTACTTCTTTTTCTTCGGTTTGCGACGTGCCCAACCTTCTTCCGAGAAGTCTGGCTCTTCACCGCGCAGCTTCATCTTATTGGGTTGCAGGAACTGCATCCATTCATCCTTACGATAGCGACGCTTCGTCTCTTCACTCTCCACAGGCCGGCGGTCGCGGCTGCGTCCTTCCTTCTTGTCAAAGGCGCGGTCGCCGCCTCGCATAGGTCTTCCCTCGCCTTTAGCAGGACGCTTGCCGGTGTCGTCGGCATCGTTACAGCGCACGCTGCGGCCACGATACTCGCTTCCCGTAAGGTTCTGCATCACCGACGGTGCATCCTTCTCGGGTACTTCGACATAGCAGAACTTACCGAAAAGGTCGATATGTCCCACTTGCGGCCGGCCGGGCACATGGCGGTTGATGAACTGCATCAGTTCGCCGGGATAGAAGCCGTCATCCTTTCCGAGGTTGATGAACAGCCGGCGGTAGCCCTTTTCGACTTTCCGAGGTCCGTTGTCCTTGCCTTGGCTGCCTCGGCGCGAACCAGCCTCTTTGCCTTTCCTTTCGCGCTTTTCCCGCTCGGGTTTCACGATTTCGGGTGCGTCGGCATAATACGACAGGAAGCGTCCGAACTCGAGGGATACGATTTTCTTCAGGATGTCTTCCTTTTCAACATATTCAAAGTGGCGGTTGATGTCTTGCATGAAGGGCGCAATCTGTTCTTCGTCAACATCAACTTTCTCGATTTCGTCGATGGCCTTGTAGAGTTGTTTGGTGCAAATCTCCTGCGGAGTGGGCAGCGTGCCGTCGACAAATTCTTTTCCTATCTCCTTTTCGATATTCCGAACCTTACTGCGCTCACGGACATGGATGATGGAAATAGAAGTGCCCTTCTTTCCTGCGCGGCCGGTTCGTCCGGAGCGGTGGGTATAGTTTTCGATATCATCGGGCAGACCGTAGTTGATGACGTGGGTAAGGTCGTCGACATCGAGACCTCGGGCTGCCACATCGGTGGCCACAAGCAGTTGTGTGAGATGCTGGCGGAACTTCTGCATGGTGAGGTCGCGCTGCTGCTGCGACAGGTCACCATGTAACGACTCTGCATTATATCCGTCGCGAATGAGTTTGTCAGCAATGTCCTGCGTCTCGAGTTTGGTTCGGCAGAAGATGATGGCATAGATGCGCGGATAGTAGTCGACGATGCGTTTCAGCGCGAGGTATTTATCCTTGGCATTGACCAGATAATAGATATGGTTGACGTTCTCTGCGCCTTCGTTGCGACTGCCGACAACAATTTCCTTATAGTCATGCAGATAGGTCTTTGCAATCTTTTCTATCTCACGACTCATCGTGGCTGAGAACATCAGGGTGTTGCGGTCGTCGGGCACACCTTCGAAGATGGCGTTGATGCTCTCAGAAAAGCCCATGTTGAGCATTTCGTCAGCTTCATCCAACACGACATTGCGCACGCCTTCAAGCTTGGCCACGCCACGGTTCATCAGATCGACCAAGCGACCGGGCGTAGCGACAATAATCTGTGCGCCATGCTTCAAGGCATGAATCTGATTGACGATGGACGTACCGCCATAGACGGCTTCGATGTGGATGGCAGGCAGATACTTGGCAAAACTCTTCAAGTCATCGGCAATCTGCAGACAGAGTTCTCTGGTCGGCGAAATAACAATGGCCTGAGTAGCACTGTCATCGGCATTGATTTTCTGTAACAACGGAATGCCAAAAGCGGCGGTCTTTCCTGTTCCAGTCTGTGCGAGGGCTATCACCTCGTTTCCTTCTCCCAACAGATAGGGTATCACTTCTTCCTGCACCGGCATGGGCTGGACGAACCCCATCTCCTCAATGGCGCGACGTATCTCACTGCTCACGCCTAATTCTTCAAATGTCTTCAAAATTCTCTTGTGTATTTAAATCGGGTGCAAAGGTAATCATTTTCTTTCGTATTACCGCAAAACATTGAATATAATGTCGATAAAAGCCGCAATTATTGGCTATCATCAATTCAAAGAAGGTGTGTCAAAATAGAAATTCTGTCGTCCTACGGACGAGAAATCCAACAAATCTATACAAATCAATGTCCTGATACACAAGATGAAAGAGTTTGGATAGATTTGTGAGATTTCTGCGCGAAGCGCACTACCTTCATTTTGACACGCCCTCTTATACTACAAAATCTTTAAGAACCTTCACATCGTTACTTAGCCGTAAACGAGGTGACGCTAGTGGAACCGTTGGCAGAACTGCCGAGATAGAGACCATGCCACTCGGTTGTGGCATCGGTGGGTGCTGTGGTCGATGACTTCACGGTGTAGCTTCCGTTTTTCACCATACCAGTTGCCGTGAAGAGGGCCAGCGAACTCGACACATTCGACAGGAAGGAATAAGTCACAAGGTTATTTCCTGACGCATCGGCTAACGTATAATAGGTATTACTCTTATAGCTGATGCTATTGGTCACGAAGGCATAGCCCTGCTTGGCATTCGAGATGGTGCTGCCCGACGAAGAGCCGCCCCAGCCACCGCC
>Ga0247609_10006861_pt1 | contig 10923 bp, 12 predicted proteins | sample 172DNAGHGlowgp2_FD_193487 | JGI IMG/M metagenome (GOLD analysis project Ga0247609, IMG submission 193487) | Sheep rumen microbial communities from Palmerston North, Manawatu-Wanganui, New Zealand - 1728 DNA GHGlow gp2 | ecosystem: Host-associated > Mammals > Digestive system > Stomach > Rumen ...
GGTATGTCAAAGCATTTGGCTTGGGCGGTCTGGTAAAACGCAGTGCCCGTTATTGATTTTGTTTCGGGCAGGTCGGTTAAGGTCGTGCCGCTGACGGTTAATTTGTCGGCAGTGCCTTCATTTTCATATCGCCAGCGGAAAAATCTTTCGACGTCGGCGAGCAATTCAACGCTGCGGACAAGTTGTCGGTCGGTGTCGGCAATTAAGTTTACGGAGCGAAAAACTTGCCGCTGAGTATCGAAAGAAGCTTGAACATTATTTCCCAGCTTACGTTGAACGTCGAAGGATAATTGAACGTCAACAGTAATAGTATTGGCAATAATCCGCTCAACATCGTTAAGTAACTCTGCTGTACGAAAAACCTGTCGTTGGGAATCAGCAAGTAAATTTACGCCGTGAGTAAGTAGCCTTTGAATATCAAAAGAGACTTCGACGTTATTTCCCAGTTTGCGTTGAACGTCAAAGGAAAGTTCAAGTTCAATTTCTTTCGTGGACTTGACGTTTTCATCTAGCCCAATCTCGGCATTGGAAATAATGACATTGCTGAAGAAAGTACCTGCGCCGTCGCTCTGCAGATACAAATCGGCGAAGTCTTGCCCGTGATTCACGTCGCCCGTGTAGGTGTAAATCTTAGTGCCGTCTACCCACGCTTCAATCACACCTGCAGATGAGCCGCTTATCATGTGCAACAACACCGTCTGCAACTTATTAGTCTTGCAAACGCCGTCGATTAGTTTGGCACGATTGGAGCCATTATAATAATAATCCAACGCGCCATTGGTCTGCGCGGTGATTCCCGTTGTCCCGTTTGCTCCGCCGTTGTAAGCACGCCAGCGATTGGAGCCGTCGAAGTACACGTCGAACTTCATCCATACTTCGGCAGTGGCGGGTATGTCAAAGCATTTGGCTTGGGCGGTCTGGTAAAACGCAGTGCCCGTTATTGATTTTGTTTCGGGCAGGTCGGTTAAGGTCGTGCCGCTGACGGTTAATTTGTCGGCAGTGCCTTCGTTTTCATATCGCCACGTCTTATCCGCGTTAATTACTTTACACTTAACGTCAAGACTAAAGGTGATGTTTTGATAATCAGCGAGCGTCGGCGGAGTGCCGTAATTGTATGTAAACCATGTTCCGTCATAAATTCGCAATTCGTCAACCGTGCCGATTAAACCTTGGTTGCCACTCGGATGCGCGCCGATGTAAATGTCCAAAGCACGGCGTGAGTATTGAGGAACGTTTGAAGTCCAATCAGCCGCGATTTTGTCATTGATACAAAAGGACAGTCTCTTATCAGAGTAGCGATAAATCAGCTTGAAGTGGACGAGAGAGCCGACAGAATTAATCGTTGACGTGTAGGTGTAGCCGGAGTTTTGGCTTAAGTCTGTATCGCTGTTCGCCCAAAACTCAAGCTTAGTGGCGTCGGTCTTGCTCTTACGAACTGAAACCAAATAGCATCCCGTGTCGGGATTGACAATGTTCAAGAGGCGGGCATAATCGGGCGAGCTTGAATCGACGAAAATCCAGCCGTCGATATAAAAATCCCGCCCGCCGAGTTGAACGCTCGCGAGTTTGATGTAAGACGAGCCGTCAAGTTGCAACGCTTTGCCATTGAAAGCGTTTTCAGTGCCGATTGTCGGATTGCCGTAAGTTGTCCACTGATTGAGCTTGGCGTCCTCTGTCGGGCTTGTATTAAACGACAGCCACGCTTTTAAGTATTTGTTGCTTAAATCCATGACTTACACCGAGGCAATGACGCAAGACACCTTCAAACTAATACTCCTGTCCGTCTTGGGCGTCTCGGTGCTGTCTGAGCTTGCCCGCGCGTAGAAGATTGTGTTGACGTCTGTTATCGCTGAGGCGGTCGATATGCTGTCGGCAAAAGTTCCGTCCGATGTCCAGCAAAGTTTCAAGCGGTCGTTGGTGTCGCCGCTGTCTTGAATAACGGTCGTGCCCGTCGTCGTGTAGCCGGTCTGCGTTCTAATGCCGAGCTGCAAAGTCTGCGATTCATTTTGGCTTGCGTCCAGAGAAAAACTAATGGGCGCGGTAAAATCTCCGCCGGTTGAAACTGCCGTTCCGTCGGTACCGCCCGCCGTCGGGTTATTCATGTACACATTGATATAAGGATTTGCCATTGTTTTTCCCTCCAAAGTTTTTTAGTCAAATAATTTTCCACAGTTCAAAGCTTGCCATTATGTAGTCGGGAAAATTTTTGTCGCGCTCGTATTCCTTCATGAAAATGCGCATGTTCCCCCGCTGTTCGCCCGCCGTGTCCGTGAAAGTGACATTAGCCCGCGCCTTCCACAGGGCTAGTATTTGATTAAAATTTGTCTCCGAGAAAAGGCAGGTAAGAGAAATTGTATCGCCTTTCTCAATGTAACCATAATCCTGAATGGCGACGCCGCCTATTATTTCTATTCGCTGAACTCGGTCGTCCACTGACACTTTGTAGCTTTCGGGGTCGCGGAAGGACGCTATGCCGTTGATGTAAATCATGCCGCCTCCTCCTCACGCGCTGTAGCCGTAACTCGTTTGACTTATCGCTTGCCTAACCGACGTCGTTATTTCGTCTACAATGTCCTTGGTGATGTCGTTGACGAGTGATTGTTTCATCTCGTTGTCGAAGACGTAAGCACCACCGAGGTCGATACTGTTGTTCGGCGCGATTGTGATTTGCGGCGGCTGTCGATTGCCCAATGCCGCCAAAATGTTTTGTACCAATCCCGCGATTCTGTCCAGAGGAGTAATTATTGTCTCAAATGTAACGGGCTGTTGCGCCTCTACCTTTTGCAGTATGCTCTGAACTTTCCCTTCGATTGAATTCAGCGGCGTCATATAATCCGCCAATGTGCTCTCCGTCTTGGGCGTTTGAAGTTCCTGCAAGACGCTTTGAAGGTTTCCGTCTATTCGCATGAGCGGCGTTAAATAATCGACAGTCTCTCCGCCTGTCGTCGTTATCGGCGCGGCAGGATTTTCTTTTGAGGATTGAAGTGTCTGCAAAATGCTTTGAACGTTTTCATCAATCCGCGGCAATGAGCTGAGTGATTCGGGTAATTCGCTTTCCTCTTCCCTGCTTTGCAGGGCTAGCAGAATATTTTTTACGTCCTCTTCGATATTGGGCAACGTCCCAAATAATTCTTGCAACTGGTCTGATTCGTGCGGTTGCTCGTCTTGCATTGCCTGAAGTATTCTTTGCGTGTTTTCGTCGATTGCGTTCAGCGGCGTTGTTAACTCGGAAAAATCAATCGCGACCTTATCCTGCATTGCTTGTTGCACGCCTTGAATTTTTCCGTCAATGCTTTTAAGTGCAGTCTCTAACGTTGATAAATCTACTTCATTCGCCGTTGCAAATTGTTCGCGTGCCGCGTTTGTTTCGTCATAAGTACCTTTTGCTAAGCCACCTAAACCTGCAACTGCAAGTGTGCCGACTGTTAAAGCTGGAATTGACATTGCTCCTACGCCCGTTGTCGCCGCTCCTGCGCCAATCCCCACGCCCGTTAAAACTATATCTTTGAACGTGTCATAATCAAAGCCGATTTTTAAACCGCTGTCACTTTGTTTTTGCGGCGGTATATCCGATATTTCACGCAAGCTAGCGTTAGCGTCGCGAGCTGAACTTGCCAATAAATCTTGTTCCTTACGAACTTCCTTCGTTGAATTGCTGAGTTGCATGAATCCGTCTGTCGGCAGGGGCTGATTGTTGCTGATATTTTGTCCCTGATTGGTAGACGGCAAATTCTTCAACGCGTCGGCAAGATTTTTCTGCGCGTCAATTAAGCCGAGCGTCGAATCCGTCAACAGCATTTGAGTTTCTGAAACGCCCTTCGCGCTGTCGGCAAGATTTTTGAAATATTCGGGTGGGAAGTCTTTCACGCCCTCGGCGAAAGATTTTTGAGCGTCCGCCGCGTCTTGCGCCGATTCGGTCAACGGTTGTAACGGAGCTGTCGTCTGCTGAACTGCCTCGCTGAATTGTTGCAGTTCCTCCGCCGGCATTGTAAAGACTTGGTCGCCCGTTATGACTTGATAATCGCCCGCTGTCGGCTGGGCAAATTTGTCGCCTTCGATTAGCTGAAAACCGTCCGCCGCCTGTCGCGTCGATTGAAGTAAGTCTTGCTGAGCCGCCGTCAATGATTTTGTCGCCTGAATTCTTTCTACGGCTTCGCGTGCCTCCGTGTCCAATTTCGGGAGTAATTGTTGCCGAATCAGATTTTCATCCGTTAGCAAACCAATCGCTTGACTTTGCGCCTTCATCAGCCCGTCGTCAACTATCTTGTCCGATTCGATTACCAGAATCCCATTGCCGCCGAATTGCCGCGCGCCTTCGGGGGTTTTCGTGTAGTCTCCTCCGCTTTTGCGTGATTCGTCGGCGCGACGATTTAACTTCCCGACTGCATTTTGGAAGTAGCGTTCTATCATCGCTTGCGTGTCAGCATTTAAAATCCCTTTGCTTTGGAAGTCTTCATAAAGTTTCAAACGTTCTTGTTGAGCGCGACGTAAATCGTTTTCATATTGGCTGTGTTCCTGTTCAAAAATTTTATCTTCGAGCGATTGAAGAGTGCCCTTGATTCTGTCCATTTCGTCTTCAAAGGCTTGCGCTTCTTTCATTGCGCTCTCGGCAATTATCGCTTGAACTTCCTCGGCAGTCTCCGCCTTTTTGCGTTGTGCCTCTTCCCATAATTCAATATCGCGAATTTGTTTCTCGAACGCCGAATGCGTCATTTCATATTCTATATCAGCGGCGTTTTCCCAATTCGATTGAATTGCCTCCGCTATTTTGTCTCTATGCTCTTTTTCTATCTGTTGAAGTTTTGCCGCGTATAATTCCGTAATCGCTTTGCTCTCTTCATCTGATACCTGCAATTTATCTGTCAATTCACGTTTTCGCCATAAATCTAACTGCGCCAATGCTTTCTGATATTCGTCGTCGCCAAATTCAAGTTCAATCTTCAAATCCTCTAATTCGTCTTTGAATTCTTTTACGCGCTGAATTCCATATTGACTCAAAACGTCGCCGTGCTTTTTTTGTGTCGACGATAACGCTGAAATGCCTTGCGCCATTTTTCCTGCTACTGTTGTTGCGTTTTTCAATTCGCCGTTAAAAGCTTTCTGTTTTTCTTCAGCTCGTTTAACTTCGTCTTCGAATATTCCGTAGCTTTCTTTTATCTGCGCGTTGAATTTATCCCAATCAGTATTGATGCCAAAAATTTTTTGCTGATTGAAGTCTTGATAACGCCAGCCCATTGCTGACATTGTTTTATCGACTCGCGCGTTGCCCGTCGTGCCTTTTGGAGTTTTTGCAGTTTCGGCTAGCCAATCCGTTGCTCCGCCTACTTTACTTGCTATAGTGCCAAGCACTTCCGACGCCACAAATCCCCACTTCTGGATTTCGTCTTTGTTTTCTGCGAGGAAGGCTGTGCCGTCATGCAATACATTAAAAAAGTTTTCTGCCGCCGATTGAACCGCTGGTACAAAAATATCGCCGAGTGCGGCTTTTAATTCTTTTGATTGTTCCTCGACTAAATTTAGCGAACGGTCAAGCTTGTGTAATTGCTCGTCGTCAATCTCCGCCTTGAAGATTTTCGCCGCGTCTTCCCGCGCCTCTCTTAGCCGTTGAAAATATTGAATTGCGTCGCGAATACCCGATTCACCGCCCGCCAACTGCAGAAATTCAATTCCTTCACCGGCGGCGTCGGCTTTCTCCCACGCCTGAAAAACTTCCTCACTTATGTCCTTGAAGTCTTTCAGTCTGCCCGTCGCGTCTACTATTTCCGCGCCGTATTTTCGGAGGGCAATGAATTCGGGGTCGTCATATTCGCCTTTGACGTAAGCGTCCGTAATACCGCGGATAAATCCTTCGTAGTCTCCAATGTCACCGCCTGCCAGCCGCATTTCGCGGAGGAATTCGCGCGTGTCGGGAAATGACATGTTCAATTCGTAAGATTGATTCTGCAGCTCGCGGAACTCTTCAACCAGTTCCTTTGTCGCTGTAGCCGCCGCACCTATGCCAGCTGTGACTGCGCCAAATGCTATGCCCACTGCCTGCAATTTGGTCGGCATCGCAGGTAACATATCGTTTAGCTCGCCAAAGCTATTATTTGATTCGCCCTGCGCGTCATTTAAGCTCCGCAAGTCGCGTTCGAGGTTTGCTAATGTCAATCTTTCACGCTCTAGCCGCACTGCCGCCCGCTGTGCTACTGTCGAGTTTTCTCCGTGCGCCGCTGTTAAGCTCTGCAACTCCGCCGTTAAAATCCGCACACGGTCGCGCTGTATCGCCATTTGACGATTTAAAGCTTCCGTCCTTATCTGCAAAATTCTTTCGGCGTCCGCTGTCTCATCAAGCCCTGCAATTTCAATTTCCGACCGAATCCGTATTAAATTTGATTCGCGATTCAATCTGCTAATATTTGCCGCAACCGTGCGCTCCGCCGTAACAAAGCCTGTCTCCAGCTCCGACAACCTCAAGCCTAATCTCAAATACAGCCCGCCGACACTTCTGTCTTCTGCCACTGTCTCACCTCCCCGCCGCTAAAAATTCATGATTTGGTCAATAGTTCTTTTCGGATGACAAAAAGGTTTATTTTCCCCTGTCTTTTTACTTTGCCTTTTCTCCTCAAACGCGGCTTCGACTTTGCTGTCGACAATTTCCAAGTCCAGCAAAATCTCAAGCGGCATTTCTTCTATCGTGTTGAAGGACAGATGATAATCGCTCATCCACTTCCGGCAGTGATAAAGATACTGTTCGTAAAGAGACAAGGTCAGCTTGACTGTGCCTTGCCCTCCTCGGAGTTTTTTTCGATTTTCTCAAGCTTCGCCGTCAAGCTTTCCAAGATGAATTTGCGAATCTCCGCCGACGCGGGCAAAATTTCTTCCATGGGCATATCGAGCACGTCGTCGACGCTCACGCCGTCATAGAACTGCGCGATGAACGCCGCGTGCTTTTCGAGAAAATCGGGGTCGGAGTATTCGGGAGCTGAATCTATGAATTCTCCCAAAAGTCGCCAGCTTCGCCCTGTCAAATTCTGTATGCTGTGTTCCTTCCGCCCGATTATGATTGTCGGTCTTTTCATGTTTATTCCTCCAAACAGCAGAAAAGCCGCCCGCAATGGACGGCTTCTGCCGAAAAATTTAGATAGACAATTTAGGAGCGTCGCTGAACGAACTGGGGATAAAAGCATATCTGCCGTTAAAGCCGTTAATCGCGCAGAAGACAAGCTTTTTCTCCGGCGTCGCAGTCACCGTTTCTTCTTGCGCAAAAAACCAGTAATTAACGCCTTTGCTAACTTGTCTGCCGAGAAATGCTATCGGCTTAATTTTCGAGCCTGTCCAGCCGCTTTCTGCCCCCGACAAAGCAGTCGCCGCGTCCTGCGGCATTGTGTCCAATCCTTTAAAATCCTCAAATTCAATTCCACCAAAAACCATTTTTATCTACCTCCCATAATTAAACGCTCGTAAACCAACTGCCAGCCAAAGTTGCACTCCCCGCAACTGCGCCATCAAGCATATCATAGACTTTACCGTCGCTTGCTCGTGCGATAAATGTCCCCTCCATGCTAGGCGTTTGCCAGTTGATATTCTCTCCCGCCGTTTCAATCTGCTGCTGTCCCGGAGCAAATTTCCCTTTGTAAAATTTGTAGTAATGCGACGTGTCATCTGCCGTCGTTGCCGCAAACAACAAAGCAACATAAGGCGGCGCGTCATCACCTTTTACCGTAACAGCTCCTGTCGTGCTGTCAAAACTGTGCCCAAGCAAAATCGCCCTATCCGACAGCGGAATATCTGTCGTGTCTATCGTTATTGTTATTTCCTTAAGTTTTGTTTTTGTTGCTACTGCCATATTATCGCCGTAAAGCGTCGCAGTCTCCAAGTTTGGATTAATATCAACGGAGATTGCATGGCCAAGTTTCACCGGCGTACCGTATGTTTCTGTCGTCTCTCCATTTGCCGTAGCTTCTGTGAGCTTTGCATAATATATATCTTTTAAACCTGTTAAGGTTGACGCTACTCCTGACATTAGCTTTTCGCTCCTTTAACAAAATCAAATATCCTCATGATTTTCCCATCGTCCAAAAACGGAATTGTCTGCCGACGAACGAAACCTAACGACTGCATTATTTCCCGAATCAACCTGCAAGCCATTACAAAATTTTGCTCGTCGACGCTAAATCTTTTCTGCGCGGCGATAACATGTATTCTAATCGTGACGCGGTGCGCCACCTCCCGATTATCGCCCTGTATCGCCGGAACGTCGGAAATCGGCGAGTAAACGATTATCGGATAGCGCGTTGGGTCTGCCGATGGTGCCACGTAATGATAAATACTATTCGCGCCATTTGGCAGAACTGCCATTAAATCCGCATTGCCAATTAGTGCACTTCTAACTTCTTCTTCCAGCTCGACAGTCTCCATGTTAATGCCCCATTTGTATAGCGTGATTAATTGCCGCACGGATATTGCCGTAAATCCTGCCAATATTAGCGTCCAGCGCAGGGTAAAGAAACGGCGTGAATTCAGGTTTTGGACTAAACTCTACAATCTGCCCATAATAAAAACCGTCGTCACTTTGAGCGTTAGCAGAAAGTTGATAAGACGTTGCACTCCTATTAGGCGTTGCTTTTATCGAATCCCTTAATCTGCCCGTCCGTACTGGACAACGGCTTTTGGCGTCGGCAACTATTTCGTCGGCACCTTCTTTTAATGCCTCTTTTGCCGCATTTACAACGTGTTCGCCAATTTCGCGTAATTGCCGCAATGTTTCGGCAGTGCCTAAATTATCTAAATGTCGACTAAAGCCGCTGTCGCGATAATGACTACGGCGACCGCTCATCGTCTATCACCTCCTCACAATCAAAAACCGTGAAGATTCTCCTGCTCTCGGCGTCAAAAGGCGGAGACAATAGCTTTAGGCGTCGTCCCCGCCAAATAATTTCGTCATCGGGCTTTATATCTTCGCGGTATCTTATCGTCACTCGATAGCTAACTTTATTTGTGCGTTCAGGTTGAGTGTCGCTGATTCGCGCCGTTATCGGCAAAATCTTCGCCCAAACTTTACAACGCTCAAATTCTACAGAGTTTAGAATATCGCCGCGCTCATTGCGTTTGGTAACGTAATTTCGCACGCTGATTCTTTCTGACAAGTCATCAGTGCTTGTATTAGCAATGAAACCTCCGACCGTTTTCATGACGACGTATCCTCCGCCACAAAATATTGGAGCTGATTTACCATTGAGCGAATCACAAACGCGAAATTATTTCGAGGGTCATTGCGCCCATCACGATTGTTGAATTGCTCGCTGACTATTACCAATTTAAGCAAATCTGCTTGCGCCTGAAACTTTTCGTTTGTCTCGTAATAATCAGCATAATTCGTTATCGCATTGCGCAAATAACTTTCCGCCGCATTGAGAAAACTTTCGAGTAAATCATCTTCCTCATTGCCGTCGACGCGCAGGTATAGTTTAACTTTCTCCAGCGTCATGACAATTCAACCGCCAACGCAAGCATAGCGTCCTCGTCCACTACCGTTACGCCCCAGCGAACGACTGCCCTTATCGCCGTGCCATATTTGCGGAAATATAACTCGCTTGACGTTGCCAATTCCATGCCTTGACGTTCAAAGAAAGTCAGATAAGCTTTCATGTCTCCCACGAAGAAAGGCGCGTAGTCTTTAGTGCTGACAGTGACGCTCGGCAATGTCGAATTCGGAATTACCACAATTTCCTTTCCGCGATAACGGTAAGTGTCGGGCGACGTGACGTCGGGCGTAAAGAGCGGGCGGTCGTTTGCGTCGTCCAAATTCGCCAGATACAAAAGACCGTCCTGATTCGTGTAGATTTTCGCTTGAGGATAATACACGCCGTCCAAGTCTTTCAGCAAAGCTTTATTGAATGCTTTGTGTGATGTTATCGTCGTCGCCGTGAGCGTCGTGGTGCTGCTCTCCGTCTGCGTGACCAGTTCGTTCAGTTTGGAGAGTATCGCCACGTTCTCCGCCTTGACTGCGCCTTCCGCTAAATGGCGGCCGATAACGCTCATGATATCTACGTCGGCGTCTGCTATAAGCTGGTTCGACACAGGAATTATTAGCCCGCGGTCTTCAATCGAATAAGTCGCTTCTCCAAAATTAATGTCGCCTTCAGCTATGTCCGTCATTTCAGCAAAACTCTGGAAGGTGAGCTGTTGATAAGGGAGCGTTGGCCATCTGCCTGACGTTGTGTTAGTGCTCACTACCGTCACATAATCTTTCAACGCAACATAAGCTTTCCTGAATTCCTGCAACGTTCTCATTTGGTCTTCCGGAACAAGATAACCGCCCTTGGCGTCAATGCTCTCAATCTGCCCCGGTTGTCCGGGCGAGCCCGTAACGTTGAAATACGCGCGGCGTTCTTCGTCCGTTAAGCGTCCGCGTCCGAAAACGAGTTTGTTAAACGCTCGGTTGCAGAGTTTCGCATTGTCCAATTCGCCCGCATTTTTATTTACAGGCTTAGCACTTGCGAAAAATTCTTCGTCCTCTGTTTTCTCCAGCGTCAACTGAACGTCTAATTCGTCTTTGAGTTTCAAAATTTCTTGCGCGGCGTTTTTTGCCTCTGCGATTTTGCCCTCGTTACGATATTTTTCAGTCTCGGCTACTTTCGCTGTAATTTCTTTCCTAATTTCATCCGACTTTAACATGTTTACAAAACTCCTTTCGCTATTGCAAGGGCAAGGTCTACCTGTGCCCAATCATCATCAACCGACATTTTCTTTTCGGGCAAAAAATTAAGCGAAGGCGGGATTTTCTTTGCTCCTATCGCTTTTAATTTGTCCATACTGCCGACACAATTCATGGTAGGGCTTGCGTCTAACAGTTCTATATCGAATATATCCTTAGCTTCTGTACCAGTTAACCATGTTTCAGCCTCTGTCATTTCATGAATTTTTTCAGCTGTGATTGTG
>Ga0247609_10006865_pt1 | contig 10917 bp, 11 predicted proteins | sample 172DNAGHGlowgp2_FD_193487 | JGI IMG/M metagenome (GOLD analysis project Ga0247609, IMG submission 193487) | Sheep rumen microbial communities from Palmerston North, Manawatu-Wanganui, New Zealand - 1728 DNA GHGlow gp2 | ecosystem: Host-associated > Mammals > Digestive system > Stomach > Rumen ...
CTTCCGTCACTTGGACGACGCAAGCCAAATAGATTCTTGCATTCCCAGCAGACCCTTGATGTGAAATAGCCTGTTTCCAGCAGTGCCTGAGCTATGACTATCTTTGGATATTTGACATGGTAAGCCTCTAATGCCTTGGCTAAATTGGAGATATTCAGCTCTTCATCAGGCTTCCCACCGAATTTCAATGATACAATTCGATCTTGTAAGTCATCTATATAATCATTAAGGTAAGTGATGAAGGGCTTGGGGTCTATGCTTTTGCCATCCTTCCTAAGCCTGATGTGCAGGTGTGGTCCTGTAGATTTTCCTGAATTTCCAGATATGGCGACTATATCGCCAGCCTGTATCTCATCATTCTCATTGACAAGTATCATGCTCAAATGTCCATAGAGGCATTCTATGTTGCCATGTTGTAATACAACATAGTTCCCATAGCCCCTGTTTCCACGATGTACCTCCTTCACTATGCCAGGCAACATGGCATAGACATTCCCAAAACGGCAACTCAAATCTATCCCGTCATGGAACTTCCGGCATCTGTAAACAGGATCTTTCCGATAGCCATATCCAGAATTTTGTTTCAGATAATCTAAGGGAAGGCAGACCGTGACCCGTTTCTGGATTAGGTCAAAAAGCGGGTTGTTTCTCACTACGACAAACAAAGGCAGGTCTTTTTCAATGGAAATCTCACATCCTCTTGTGTCAGGAAACAACTTTGTTTCCCTTTTTGTCGTCTGGATTGAGTCTGTATTATTCCTCATTATAGGTATAATACCTTTCTTTTCACGTATTAGAGTATCATTGGGCAACTGTATAGCAGCCCTCACCTGCTGATGCAGTGAATCGGCTGAAATAGTGAAAAACTGGGCATAGCACTTGATATATGCCAATTGTAGAATAAAAATAAAAAGAAATGTTCTCATTGCTATTCAATTCTGATATTTTGTTTGTAATTTTGCAACAAAGTTACAATAATTATCAGAAATGACGAACAAGATTTCATTTTTAGAGGAAGAAATTCCTTATGACAAATTGGAGAAGTTGGGAATCACCCGTAGGGATTTCCTGAGTATGCCGAAAGAATTGGTTGACCCGATTATCAACGGCAAGGTTTCACCTATTATCAAAGCCCGTGTCAGGACTAGATATAGAAAGGTTATGGAGATTCCCATGAAGATTCAGTTGACCCGTGATGATGACGGAAGTGTTAAACTACAGACCTACCAGCGTACCAAGGAGGTTCAGAATGATTTCTGCCTGACTCCCCTGGAATTAGAGCGTGTGAAGAAAGGTGAGGTTATCCGTAAGGAACTGGAGGAGGACGGCATTAGAAAGATGAAGTTCGTTCAACTTGACGGTGAGACCAATGCTCTCATTTCAAGAAGCGTTGCCCACACAAAGATTGCAGAAAAGCTCCGTGATATGGAGAAGATCAACGATATTGAGTTGGGTACAAACCAAAAACAAGCAGCGCAGGAAGGTAAGCCCATCGAGTTGAATGTGGGTGGTCAGCCTGTCACTGTTGGCGTTGACCTCCGTGAGCCACAGGGCTTTAAGGTTGTAAACGGTGATATGGAGGAATGGGATCGACAGAAGAAAATCAAGTTCGATCTCGAAAATGAAGGCTACATGGGTTATATCCAGTCTGATAAGAACGGCTGGGAATACCGTCATTATGTTGATGAACAGACTGGTGTCACCGCCTTTAGGAATAAAAGCGAAAAGAAAAGTTCGGGACTGAAGCTTTAATCAGCCCTCTTTATTAAAATGTTAGTGTATGTAGAATAGAAGATTGCACCATTTAATGGGTATCTTTAATATTACAACCACTAGGCCCGATATCCGGGTGCCATGATGTGGGGACTTTAAATTGTATTCCCTGATTGCCCTTTTAGGCAATGGCGCATTTCCCTAAAAAGTTATGCCTGAATACAATGCTGCCAAAAACTTATATCCCACCTTGCCAGTCCTCTTTGCAGGATTGGCAGGGTTCCCACAGCCTGTTATGAACAACAGGCAGGGATGGCACAATCTTGTTTCCAAGCATAATCGTTGGGGACTGCCGCTGAATGTCAGTGTGAGTAACAACCCAGTTTTTGTGTGTTTCGATTTACCTTTTAATCAAACAAATAAAAGCGATTATGGCAAAGAAAAAAGTAAAAGACGAGACGCAGCAGGAGTCTGTCCAGACTGAGGCTAAGGCTAAGTCAGGAAAGAAATCCGCACCAAAGAGTGAAGCTGAGACGAAAGTCAAAGCCAAATCAGAATCCACCAGCAAGGGCGAGAAGACTCCTTCTCTTGCTGAACAGTTCAAATCCTTGAAAGAAAAGCATCCCGATGCTATGTTGCTTTTCCGCAAGGGTGATTTCTATGAGACCGTGAATGAGGATGCCAAGAAAGCATCCGAGATTCTGGGCATTACCTTAACCAAGCCACAGGACAAGTCCAAAGGTGAGCAGTTGGCCGGGTTTCCATATCATGCCCTTGACACCTATCTGCCAAAACTCGTCAGAGCAGGTGTTCGCATCGCCATTGTGGAAGAGCAGGTACAAAAAGTTACAGAAAAAGTTGCTCCTACTGAATCAAAACAGAAGGAGCAAAACCCTACAGAGAAGTCTGTCGGGAAACAAGCTGGGAAATCAGAAAAGGAAGAACAAGGCGAGAAACAACACCGTGAGCCGCAGATGATAACTGTCAATGGCGGTAAGGTGACTCACGCCCATGCCTATCAGTCGAACAGAAACCCAGAGGACTGGTTCTTTACCGCCAAGATTGACGGCAAGGAACTTCATCCGCAGAAGATGTCTGCAGAAGATGTTGCCGCTTACAGCAAAAAGGAGCGGACGGTTGAACAGTTGATGCAGACTTACTATCCCACAAAATTGATGAAGCAGATTCCAGCAGAGGAATACAGGGCTGCTAATGTTTTGTCGGATGGCCGCACTATAGACAAGATGAACGTCTATAAGGAGAGTAATGAGCAGAGCCAGCACTTTGGTAAGTGGATGCTTTACGCACAGGTGGGTGAACAGAAAATGTCAACTCCCCTTTCTAACCACGACCTGAACGCCTACTTCGATCGTGTGACTACTCCCAAGCAGCTTGTGGAAAACAATCTGGGCCAGCGTCTGCACCTGGCTTCCCACTACGAACAGTTCAAGCTCCCCGAAGGAGCGGAGATTAAGGATATCCGTGTCTCAAAAGACGCGGACAACAAATGGCGTATCTCTGCCGATATGGGTGAGCGAGGTGTAACCTCAAAGAAAGAACTAAGTTTCGATGACGGCTATTCACTCTTTCATACCAAAACAGCTACCCGCCAACAGTTAGCAGCTAAGTACCTCACTCCCGAAATCAACGAAAAGATGGGGGTGAAACAGGGAATCAGCCAGGGACTGAGAATGTAATAAGAAGGTCAAATATACATCACAAACTATAAGATTACCAAGATGGAACAGAATATGAATTACGACGAATTAGTGCAGATGAAGCAGGATGGTAAGATTGGCTGGCTCGACTTTCTTCTGAAGGGCGATGATGCCGAGGACTACAAGCAATGGTGCCAGGATCATGGCGAAGAGCCAACGGAGGCAAACGCTGAACTTTATGTGGAAATGACCGACGAGAAGGCTTTGGAGTTACTGGCTACAATCTAATCAGCTATGCAGAACAGGAAGTATAATCACAACGTTGGTGACAGCAAGCCGCAGACACAGCTTGCTATTGAGAAGTTCGCCGAAATGATGATTGCCCGTATGGAGGAAATGAAGGAGAGCCACTGGAAGAAGGGTTGGATTGACGGTTACGGCAGTTATGGTCTGCCTCAGAACATCGTCAGCGGCACTTTGAACGGGGGAAACTCCTTCTTCCTCCAGCTCGATACGGCTATGCACGGCTACAAGATGCCGCTCTATATGACTTTCCTGCAGGCACAGAACATGGGACTTCGCATCAACAAGGGTGCGGAGTCCATGCCTGTCATCTTCTGGGACTTGCTCTACAAAGACCAGAACGGCAAGCGCATTGACAAGGAAACGCTCGATGCGATGACCCGTGAGGAACGCAAGGCTCTGGATGCCACGCCCATCCTCCGTGTTTATAAGGAGTTTAACGTGGATCAGACGAATCTGGCAGAGGTGAATCCTCAGAAGTATGAGCAGCTTCAGCAGCGGTTCATAGCTCCTGAGATGCGGGATGAAAAGGGTATGTATGTCAATGCCGCCATTGACCGTATGCTACAGTGCCAGGAATGGGTGTGTCCTGTGCAGTATGACCAACTGGCTCCTGGTGCATCCTATTCTCCCTCGAAGGACAGAATCGTGATTCCCATGAAGTCACAGTTCAATATCAGCAATACGCCTGAAGAGGTGTATAAGGACGGAATGGAATACTACTCAACGTTTCTCCATGAGGCCACGCACTCTACTGGTACGCCTGAACGTCTGAACCGTGTGAAGGGTAAACAGTTTGGCGACACCCAGTATGGCCATGAGGAATATGTAGCTGAGATGACTGCCGCCGTTGTGGGCAACTCGCTTGGTTTCGACAAGCGTATTCTCGACAACAACACGGCTTATATTCAAGGATGGATTCAGAACCTCCGTGAGAATCCGAAGATCATTCTGAGCATCCTCTCTGATGTGAACAAAGCTTCTAATATGCTTTTGGAGAAGATTGACCAGCAGAAGATAGCACTTGGCGAGACACCTATCCTTGGGAAGAAGGACGCTCTGTTGGAATCTGCTGGGCCGAAATTTGACAATGCAGCCATCGTGAAGCAGAAGAATGGCGAGTTTGCTGCTCGCGCTTCTGTCAATGGCATAGAGTTGAATATGAAGCCTGTCGCCCGTGAGATAGGCATCCGCTATTTCTCACTGCCAGAAGGCAAGGAGAAGCAGAGGTTACTGGCTACTACGCTGAACAGCAGTTATGCCAATGACATCAACAGACTCTCTCACAGACGGGAACAGTCTATAAAAATAGGATAATAGTTTAGAGGTAGATTAGTTTTCAGAATAAGATGATTCAATTCAATTTCAACGAACTCAAAAAGAAGGTTGGGGTGGATGACATTGCCTATTCTCTTGGCTATCGACTGAAAAGATCTGCCGGAGTAGGCAAGTTCATTGAAATGGTTCTTGCCGACGGCAGAGGTGGAGAATCTGATGCCATTATCATCCGTAACCCCAAGAACAAGCACGACCAGACTTTTTTCCATCGTAACGGTTCTGGTGGCGGCGATGTCATCAAACTCATTCAGGAGAATATCAACGGCTTCGGCATTTTGGGACGCGACCAGTGGGACACTGTGGGCAGGGTATTGAGTAAGTTTGCCAACGAGCCGATTCCTGACTATGGTGACGGAAAGTATCTGAAAGAGGCTGGATATAAGGAGAGTCAGGAGTTTGACCCTAAACGCTATGAAGTCACTCCTGCCAAAGAAAACATGCAGCATGTCATGAGCTATTTCGAGCCTCGTGGGATCAGACAAGAAACAGTGGAAACCTTTGCTCCATATCTGTCTCGTGTACGTGACCTCCAATCGAGTTACAGTAACTATAATCTGGGGTTCCCCTACACCTTACCTGATACTGGTGAGGTGGTTGGCTATGAAATCAGAGGCTACAAGGGTTTCAAGAGCAAGGCTAATGGCACCGACTCAACGAATGGCGCATGGATTGTGGATATGTCCGACCGTCAGAATCCTCTTGGTGTGAAGAATGTGTATTTTGCTGAGAGCGGTTTCGACATCATGGCTTTCTATCAGTTCAACCATCAGAAGCTTGACCCCGAAAGTTCCGTTTTTGTGTCGCTTGGTGGCTCTTTTGCCAATCAGCAGGTCAAAGGGATTATGAACCATTACTGTGATGCCCGCGCTATGGATTGTTTTGACAATGACTTCAACGGACGGTTATATGGTATTCGGATGGCTGGACTGGTGGAGGGTGTCCACTTCAATATCGCCAGAACAGACGAGGTAGTTCACTTGACCGTCAAGGGTCAGGAGTATGTCATGGATGCGCAAAAGGCATCTATACAGGAATTGGGCACATTCATGGACTTGGGTGACAAGATTGGTATGTGGAAACCAGCCAAAGCTTTCAAGGACTGGAACGACCAGGTAATGAACAAGCCAACAACTGAGCTGGTATTACCCAATAAGTTTCAGCGCAATGAGAAACTGGCTGAGGACAGGGCTAAAGGAATGAGGATTTAATTATAAAAAGTGAATCAATGAAGAGACAATTAGTTTGCTTTATTTCCCTTCTTGTCGTCTCGAATGTCTGCTTTGCACAACAGTCAGACCCAGTGCTGACTGGTGCTGTCGCAGCACAGAGTGCCATGCTCCAGAAGATTTTCAAGGACAGGGAAAAGACACAGAAGAAGATTATCGCTGCTGAAACGGCTGTGGCTGTAGCGATGGACAGGATGCACAAGGTGGAAGACCAGATGCTGGACTATCTCCAGAACGCTCAGGGTGCCATGCAGAACCTCTATCAGATTAAGCGGGCTGCAGAATTGGTGACAACGGAGATTCCTCAGAACATGAATCTCGTCAGGCAGTCTTTGCCTGGTCATCTGAAAGGAACAGCGATTGCCATGCTGGTTTCTGATGAATTGACGGATGCTGCCACTCAGATGGCAAGCCTCTATCCGTTCATGAAGCAGTTGGTAACAAGTGGCAGCTATAATGTTACTGGTGCCGACGGCAAGAACGAGAAGCACAAGATAAACCTGCTGAACTCGGCAGAACGCTATTATGTGGCTAACGAGGTTGTCACAAAGTTGGAGGACATCAATACAGACCTGTGGCTGTTGGCATGGCAGATTCGCACGATGTCATGGAATGACCTTTGGTATGGACTTGATCCAGACGGATGGGCTACCGTGATGTCGGGTAAGGCTATCGTTGAAAGCCTGATTTACGAATGGCAGTATCTTTAATGACAGAAATAACTAACAATATAATAAATTGAAATGCAGACAGAAAAGAAAGTAATCGGTAAGTGTCCCGTATGTGGCGGTGACGTGATGGAGTCGCCACTGGGATTTTGTTGCAACGGTACGACCAAGGAGGGTCGGCGTTGTCAGTTCGTCATCCACCATCAGATTCATGGGGTGGAAATGACTGAGGAGATTTGTCGTCAGTTGCTCTCAGATGGCAGGACTGACGTAATGGAAATGAAGAACAAGTGCGGCCAGCCTTTTCAAGCCCGATTCGCCATCGAAAATGGGAAGGTGGAAATTGAAATGGAATCGCATTTCCTGAAAGGCCGCTGTCCTATTTGTGGTGGAAGGGTGAAAAAGACAAGCAGAGGATTTGCCTGTGAGAATCATGTGGGGCATCATCCTACCTGTACCTTCTATATCCTAGGCATCATCTGTAACCGCAAGATTATGGACGATGAAGTTGAAGCTTTCCTTGCTGGGAAGGCTCTGACTCTGGATGGTTTCTCATCAAATGACGGTCATCTGTTTGCTTCGACACTCCAATTGAACAAGCAAGGGAGCGTGTCCTTGGAGTCGAAAATCACAAAATGCCCTGTCTGTGGCGGTGACATTCATGTTGGGCCGCGAGCCTATAATTGCAGTAACTTCAAGAATCCTGTCCATTCTTGCCACTTTAATATCTGGCGGAACATTTCTGGGCATATTGTGACTCCTGAAGAGGTACGGCAAATATGTGAGAAAGGACAGACGGACAATGTACTAGAACTGTTCAAGGATGACGGAACGGTGTATTACAAACGGTTGGGACTGAACAAGGAACACAATCAGATAATCAAGATTTAAAGGATAACAGAAATGAAGAAACTGATAATAGCAGTGGCTGTCCTGCTTGGTATGACAGCCTGCACGGACAAGAGCCAGCAGATGGTGAAGCTGGCAGAAATGAGTCTGCGCCAGAGTGTTGGCGAGGGAGGTGAAGTGAAGATTCTCGGTGTGTCGGAGCCTGACTCGGCTTTCGGCACAGGCTATCTGACTCCAGACGAGAAGAAGGCTGTGATGAGTACGATGAAGAAGGTGACAGACCAGATTATGAGCCGCACTCAGAATATGACGGCCTTTGATCCCAATGACACCTATGTCATCGGCTTGGCTGAACGGCAGATGCGAGCCAACTCAGACTTGCGCCAGATGCTCTTTGACTGTGACAAGAAAGGCGACTGGAGCGGATGGAAGGTGAAGATTGACTATGAGGTACATGATGGCCATGAACAGAACTACCGTGCCGAACGGTGGTTCTTCCTCGATAAGGAGGGCAGCGTGATTTTCAAGACCGTGGAGTTTCCGTTACCGTAATTGATAAATATTATGATGCAAGGAATAAGAACTAATACTGACAGGCTGTTGTCGGAGTTTATGACTATCAACAGCCACTATTCAAAGCATCCAGAACTCTTGAAAGGAGATCTGCCAACAGCACAGGCTTTTGATAAGCTGATGGCGGTAAAGGATGCCAATGACCTGAAAGACTGGCTACGAATGATGGCAACATCTGACCGAAGCAAGAATCTGCCGTGTAATGGTGGCGTGGTTTGGGAAGATACGTTAGGCAGGGCAGAGCAGACAGCCTTAAAAATGGACGATAAAGAACTGGCTATGGCTGCTAACGCTATGGCAAGGATCGCTGATAATGGTTTTCATAGTACGCTGGAGAATGACCTGAAAGTATTGGAACGTCAGCGTGAGGCTCTTACAAAGAAGTTTCCCGATGCTATCGTTCTTTATCGGCATGGTGAGGGATATTTCACCTTTGGCGATGATGCGGACACGCTCTTTGAGAAACTTGCCTGGCAGACTTCGAGCAAGCCTGTAGGCGACGGTGCCGTGAGCTGGATGAACATCAATGATGACGGCATGAAGGTTTTGCGCATGTACGACATCGATATGATTACGGCACAACCGAACGTGGAGATCCATTTGGATGATTATGTCTCTGATGAGGAATACAAGGATGACCAGCTCTTGCAGGCTCAACAAGTGATTGACAGCATACGTGGGATGAACCCGGAGCGGGATGCCGTGATAAGTCTTGGGCAGTATCAGGTGCTGTCTGAAGAGAACGGCATTGATACTTCTGTCAGCATCGACTTCATCCGTCTGGCATACGATGACGTGAGCATTATCAATGACAGTGGAAGGGAACAGAAGCTGGTGGACGGACTAGTGTGGTATGCCGACAGCCACAACAGAGACTATATCACCGCTACGGGAGAAATGCTGCAAAACAACGAGAAGACGGTGGAGCATCTGCTGCATCACTTCGATGACGTAACGCTTGGCCGACAGTTGCGGACGGACAGCGTGAAGGACGAGTATGACGCTTTGAAGAGCGAGAGTCCTGACAGGCTGTTACTTGTGAAGCAGTGGAATTTCTACGAGGCGATGGGCGATGATGCCATACGGATTGCCAGTCAGACGAACTATCCGCTTTGGGACAGGGATGCCGGTAATGGGAAGATGGTTCCCGTGGTGATGCTCCGTACGATTCAGGTTGACCGTGTGGAAGCCGAACTGGGTGAGGAGAATGTGCGTCTGAAGGAGAGTAACATCAAGGAAACGCTGAACTATATGGCTCTCAGACCAAGCCCGCTGAACGATGGGTTGCACTCGGAACTGCACTTCAACGAGTGTGGCATCAAGAAGACCCGTAGCGGCGAATATCATGTTTGGGCACGGATGAATGGCGTTGATCTGCCCGACAAGGCTATTCCTACGGACATCGGACTCAGGTATTCACGCCTTACGCCTGGAGCAGAGAAAGAGGTGACACTGAGGACTGCACTTCAGCAGAGTTACGGTTCAACGTTGCTACAGATGGCGCAAAAGAGCCAGTCAGCATCGGTAAAGATATAGATAGGTTAGTATTTCAAGGTATTAAGATTTTCAGGATAATAATCTTTTTAGGTTCATACGATTATTCATTTTATGCAGATTATGTGTGGAACTATGGTCTGTGACAGATAGCAGTTCCTATTATTTAGACCGAAGGGATCCCCATTGCCTGTGAAGGTGGTGGGGATTTTCTTTTTTGTCCCCTGAACACCTTGGCTGTCTGTGGCCCAGATTTTCCGATGCAAAGGTACATGGCCGCTGACGGATGGCCTCGGCTTTCAAAGTGTTTTTCCGACAATCTTCCTTTCCCCTTTGGAAAGAGTATTCTCGTAAAAACACACCGAACCTTCCGATTGCCATGCGTCAGACGGCCACCTTTTAGGGCATCGTAAAAACAAGTCCCGCAGACGGCAAGGAGCAAAAGCTCCAAACCAAAGGGAAAAAATTAAAACTCAGAACAAGATGCTCAAATTCGCACTTTTAGACTACGTTCCGCAAAGATACCTCCGCAGGGCTTCCTTTGAGACGCTTGAAACGGACAGGATGCTGCTCAACTTCAAGAGCGGTGACAAGTTGGCTACCCGTTGGGCTGCCCACCTCGTAGGCAAGGCTCTTTCGTCGATGGACTTGAAAGATACCGCCATCGTCTGCATCCCAGCCAGTTGCAAACGCACGAACGACAGACGTTTCAAGGCTTTCTCGGCTGATGTGTGCGCCATGTGCGGTGCTATCAACGGCTTTTCAAAGATTCAAGTCGTAGGCAAGCGTAGCAAGGTGCATCGCAGCCGCCATCATGAGCATACGGCAGAGGATAACGTGATGATTGATGCGGCATGGTTCCAAGGGCGCAGGGTTATCGTCATCGATGACATCTGCACCACGGGAAAGACCGCAGACGCTTTCATCAAGAAGATGCAGGACGCAGGAGCAGACGTGCGACTCGCTTTCTTCCTCGCCAAGACCAAGAATTATCGTAGAACCAAACAATATTATAACTGATTATGAACGCAACAAGTTTAAGACTGAGTATCAGACAATGGGCACCCGAAGACCGCCCGAGTGAGAAAATCCAAA
>Ga0247609_10006866_pt1 | contig 10917 bp, 15 predicted proteins | sample 172DNAGHGlowgp2_FD_193487 | JGI IMG/M metagenome (GOLD analysis project Ga0247609, IMG submission 193487) | Sheep rumen microbial communities from Palmerston North, Manawatu-Wanganui, New Zealand - 1728 DNA GHGlow gp2 | ecosystem: Host-associated > Mammals > Digestive system > Stomach > Rumen ...
CATAGTTTGTTTATCTGCTTGACCTTTACCGCCACCAGATATTCTAACTCCCATCATATCTCCTGCATATTGAATTCCTTGACCAATAGCACCTACAACATAGTTTCCTGCAGTCATTGCTCGTTGTCCAAAAGCTCTAGTTTCAACAGCTAGTCTGGAATTATCTAATCTATTATTATATTCTGTATTTATTCTATCATATTCTCTATAACCTTTCATAGCTTCATCTAAGTTGGTCATATATTGATTACCAAAATTAGATGATCTACCAACAAGATTATATCTTTGGTTTATTGCATGTTCACCACCACCATAATTTACTAAGTCTTGGCGAATATTTTGGAATATTACATCTTTACTCTTTGTATTATTAGGATCCCATCGCTGCATAAGTTCTTCAAAATCTTCTGCTTTAATACGATAGTAATCCTGTCTAGTCATTGACTGACCATTAAAGACTGCCGGTGGAACATCTTTATATTTAGGATCATCTTCCGCAACTAACTTCAGGTAATTATCATCTGAAACTGCTCCATGAATTAAATGTTCGCCTACCCCAGTTACAAAACCAACTCCAGCACCAATAGCAGTTCCAGCCATAGTTTGACCACCTGCTACCGTTCCTGCAGCTGCACCAATACTAGCACCCTGAAGAGTTCTACTACCAATATCAGAACTAAGGCCAGTATATTCATCCTGCATTCGATTCATCAGAGCATCATTCTCAACCCTAATATACTTAGTTCTTACTGGCTGGAATCTACCTGATAATTTTGCTCCCGGACCAAACATTCGATCAATAAATTCTCCATCAAGAATTACTGAGCCATCCTGTTTAGATCTTTCCAAAAGTCGTTGAATACCAGAATATACACGACTAATATCTACAACACCATAATTTCTAGCGTCATTATAAGCTCCTAATACATCAAGTCCTTGTCCTACTGATACACCTACTCCTTCGCGAAGTTTTCCAGTAGCATCAACAGCATATTCCAAATTTGTATATCTCTTTTGTCCACCAGCTTCCAAAGCGTAGTCACCATACATCGTATTAGATCCATCATTGAATCCTTTGAATGCATTCGTTCCTTCTCTTTGTCTTGCTAATGCCGAGCTTGAATCAGCCTGTGCGCTTATATTTTTATTAAGAGAACGTTCAGCACTAGCACCTGGAGCAACAATTGCTTGAAGAATATCACCAAGATAAGTTCCAATTGCTGCAATACTACCTCCAAGATCTTTCCAATTAAATTCAGGCTTTTGGATTTGTTTAACGGCAACAGCTCGAAGTTCCATCTGTTTTTCGAACCAAAGTTTAATATAATCCCCAAAAGACTTGAAAATATCCTTGAAAACCGTTAATAAACTTGTTTTACCATCTCTTGCCTTTTTTCTATCTCCAGTAAGAAACCAGAAAAGATCACCCATAATATCAGTACAGGCAGCTCTTCTCTTTCTTCCTTCCTCGCCAATACCTAGATAAGATATTAGGTTACCGATGCCTTTATATATCCAAGCACCAATATCCATTATCTTATCCCAATTCTTAGCTAGGAAGTGAATACCAAACAACCACATTAAAGTCTTTAATTGACTTCCGATGGTTGTTCCTATTCCTCTCGGATCTAATGCTCTACCTATCTCCCTAGTCGAATCCTCCATCTTTCGAAGCATCTTATTAACGGATTTGCTTAAACTCCATTCCCGCTTTTCATACTCCTTAGTTCTTTTAGCATTCGCCTCTTTCTGTTGAGCAAAGGCATTTTCCAACCAAGCCTTAAATCTTCCCTGACTCTTTGCTTCAGTAGTTGCAGCAGCTGAAATTTGTACAGGTCTACCTTGAACCGGCCCACCCCCTGATACATTATTAGTGGTTGTTGTATTATAAGTATTATTTATTACTATATTGTTGGGCTTTACTTGAACATCTCTGTGACTCTGTCTTTGAATCCTAGGCTGCCCAACAAGCCCATACTTACCCAAGGTGGCTTGAGTTTGAGGAGACACCATCTCACCAGTAACTCCATCACTTCCACCCTGAGTAGCCATTGCACCAGCCATAGCCACCGTCTCTAAACCCTGACCCTGGATTTGTGCATCTTGTCTTTCAATTGCCAGGTTTTTCATTCTCTCACCATTAATTGCTTGAATTTGATTCTGATACTGACTATTCTGTACCAATTCCTCACCCTTCTCCAATTTCTGATTCTCGAGCTGCCTGGTTCTTTTGTTAAGATCATCTGTTATTCTTGACATCTTCACCTACTAAATGTTAACTGTCCTTCTGACGATTTTCCTATTGAACCTGAAGCGCCATTTCTATAAGCGCTTACACCACTCCAATCATTCGGACCTGAATTGTCTAATTGTTCTCCTACCTGAACCTTATTTGTTCCCTTGATCTTCTGGCCTTTATCACCAAAATCAATCATTGGGAAATCTGGATCAATACCTTTCGAATTCTCTAAGAAGGAATCATAAGTATCCCTGAGAACATATAAGTCTTTTAACGTATACTTTTCAATATTATCCGCCTTAAGAAACTTATTTAAATAGAATTTTAGATCCATCAATTGGGCAGTTGATATAGAGGTCTCGAAAGAAGTCGACAATGAGACTTTCAACGCTCACTGCCACACTCCTCCTTTCCTCTGGTTTTAGGCCCTTGTTACACTCTGGACAATAAACTTGAACAGGCTCTAAACGATCATAATATAAGTCACGTAAAGCCATAAGAAGAGTAATGTCACTGTGCGTAGCTTGAAGGACATCTTGTTCTACCTGATTACCCTGAAAATCAAAATCTTTAATAAGGGCAATCGTCTTAATCATTTTAAGGTCACTGATTTTTCTATACTTGAGGTATACGTTAAACACCTTCATAAAATCACGTATTGTTGGCACAATAGTATCGTACCTGTGACCTCCTAATTCTATCTTGGCCCCATTCATAATCTTAGGGTCAATCTGCTTGAAGTGTATATCCCGTTCAAAAGAGACAGTCTTCTTGATCGTTCTTCCACATTCAGGACACTTAGCCTCAATATGATAACTAAGGTCGTCTGAAACTGTAATGAGCTTTTTGTAGAATATTAAAAAGTCTACATCCATTACATAACAGTCCATAATGTGCGGATCATCAAGTTTTAACACTTCCAAATCAAATAAGTACTTACCAAGTGGATCATCTTGAGGAGAGTTAGACTGAAACTCACAAATATCCTCGAACGTCATTGGTTTAACGGTAATACTTGGAAAAGCATAACCATAACCACCACTTGGAAGTAACGAAACATCTATGTTCATAATTCGCTCTAAAATTTAATAAAAAGAAAGTCCGTAGCAACTCAATGTTGAATCACTAAGGACCTTTCCTTAATATTTTTATTGTTTAAGATTTCTTTGATAAGATTTCATAACCCCTTGACCGTTTTTTGCTCCCATCTAAAAATGTGATAGAGGCATTTATTTCACTTACCTGAAAAAAGTTCTCAAGGTCTTTTGCAGTTGCTGTTTTTAAATAACCGCATTTCTTATAAATATCACATAGTATTGTTTTAACGTCAGACATAGAATATCTATTTCCTAGAATAAAGCTTGAATGAACTAGTGATCTAAGTCTATCGTGATCAAATGCTACTATTCCAAGTTCTTTATTTATTTCTGTGATACTATAACCTAAAGCTCTTAATCTTTCTGGTCCAAGAATATTTAAGTAATCAATAAAGTTCTTTTCAGTTATTTGATCAAGCATTAAATTACTTAGTCTATTCTCCAAAGCTCTCTCACAGAGATATTTTAATTTCAAATACAAGGTTGTCAAGGATTCATACTCTTTTAAAAAATCTTTGGTTTCTTGATTTCCAAGTTCAAGCCCTGAAACTTCATTTATAGTATTAAATACACTGAAACGGTCTGCATAATCAATGCCCTGAATATCAAAGGCACGCTGCTCTGAAATCTTAACTAAATTATTTGCTACAGGAACTAAAAGTACTTTCTCCACTATTGTTCCGTCCGGTAACAGTTCTTTTTCTCCTGTGGGCACTCGATTAACTGAAATATAATCGTCCCTATAGTTTAAAAGTTTTGCTAATTTTAAACAATTTTCAGCTTGGGCCTGCTGCGCTTCAATATCACCTTTACTATTTTCGATTGAACGAAGCAGAGCATCTGTCTGCGCCACCTTCTTTTCTATTCTCTCCAGAAAAATTTTCTTAGTCATTCCCCTCTTCTTAGACTCCACTAAAGGTTTATAGTAGAATTCCGCTGAGTTCTTCCATGGATTCTCTTCTAACCTTTGTCTTCCTAAGATTTGAGGTAGATCTAAACTAATATCTACTGCTAAAGTTTCTGTATTAGCATCACTTATTATAAAAGTCCTAGCATTTGTTGAATAGAAATCAGCACCAAGGTAAACAGTACGAGTACAGAAGGTAAACATTTTATGTCTTTCTCCTTTGAGAGGAACCTTTCCTATTGTAAAATTAGCTCCAAGTTTCTTGTTTATTTTAGATAAATTCTCTGGAGTATTACTACATAGAACATTACACTCTTCTGGTTTTAATTCCGACTTTTTGATTATTGTAAGAATATTGTTGACAGAATTAACATATATTACTGCTTCCCTAGATTCAGTACCAACTACATCTTCACCATTTCTTCTAAAGTAAACTTCAAAATTTCCAGACTTATAAGAATCTATTATTTTCTTAGCTGCTTCAAAAACGGATCTCGTTGTTCTAACTTTTAAATTGGGTCTAGTTACTCTACTTGGATCAAGAGTTTTCCAGTCTAATTTATAATAAGGAAGATCTTTAAAATAATCTAATTGATCAAGATACTCGTCCATCATAGGTGTAGCAGAAACATAACACACCTTTTGAACATCTTTTAAGTAGTTCAAAAAACTTAATTCAGTATCACTCTTAAAACGACTATCTGTGAAAATTGACTGAAACTCATCAACTATGATCTGTGTAGTGTCTAATAGATTTCTATACTGAAGAACACTTTTTACTATATGAAAAGAATCATAGGTAACAAGGATTTTTATTGGTTTTTTATTATACCTTCTAGATTCTATATAATCTGACAACTCATTGCGCTTCTTTTCATAAAATTTATCCCTTGTAGGATCAAGTACTCTTTTTCTTAAAGAATCAGAATTTTCTTTATCAACTTTAGAAATTGAAAGATCCAATCTGACATTCAAATCTTTATCCGGTGATGGCTCTTCACTGTAAAAATCATTAACTAGATAATACACATCTTCTGTATGTTGATCTCTTTTATTTTCCAATAATATCTTTCTTGGACTACATAAAACAACATCTTGATCGTTAGTTAGTCCATATTCAGTAAATCCACATCCAGGAATTTGTTTATCCATTATGTGTGGATAATTTGGCAATCTAAAGTCTTGCCATTGACTAATATACCTTATTCCTTTAGGTACATTTAATTTCTCTTTCATTTTCATACCAATTCTATATCTAGTTTTATACACGTTTAGCCCGTTTAAGTTCCCCGGGCTAAACAAGGGTCAACAAATTTCCCTATTTTTTACTCAATCACTAATATGTAATTAAAAATGTTCCGTTCCACAAAATGTTCCACCAGCTCCCAGCAAGGGGATAGGATATTCAAAAAGACGTAGTCTCGTCCGCGAAGCGGCCTTATCCGTTACGAGGACCTATGTGCCGAGTAGGATAAGGAGAGTTAAGCCACGGGTAACCCAGGCGAAAAATATGTTCCATACAATCCTCATTATCACCAGATCCACATCGCTTAGTCACGATCTTCACAGACAGATGACTAAGTTTAGGCATAGCCGGACCTATTATAGAATTGTATGAATTTAAAATCAAATACCTAAAATTTATATTTCTTGTTATTTTCATGTCTAAAAAGGATGGAGAATAAGTTTAATTCAATTTTCCTCATTCTCCCTCTCTCTTATAAGATTATTGCTCTTTTTCAAGCGCATTTTTTACTTTTTATTTTTATTTCTTCGGGCAGCATTCCCTTTTTCGTTGGCAGACTTTATACCTTTGTTAGCCAGATAAGCCAAACCACTTCCGATACCTAAACCGATAGCAGCTCCTTTGCCTACACTCTTTGCCAGTTTCTTATTAGCAATCTTTCCAGCTTTCTTAGCAAATTTCTTGGTAGCAGCTTTATTATGTTCAAGTCTTTTATCAACAGCTTCCATAAGTTTATTATATGTAGCTCTGTCTTCTGGCTTAACACGACCTACGGTTTTTAGTTTAGCTACATTGACATCTAATTCTTTCATAGTATCATCCAATCTAGCTCTATGTTCTTTACCCCAAGCTTTAATATGAGAGTCATTATTAGCACCAGCAATACTACCTCCAAGAATCGCACCCTCAGCAGCTAATGTTCCTGCCAGTTTCTTTCTGCCCTTTTTCTGTTTATCAGTCTCTTCACCTTTATACCAATTTTCATCATGTTTAGTAGCGAAGAGTTTATCTCTCAGAATTATCATGCTTTTTATATTCCAGGGGAGTATTTGTCTATCCTATCACCCCCCCCCCGGTATATAGGGAGATGATATTCTTTTTATCTTATTCCAGCTGCATGAACAACTGCAGGATCTGGATCAACCATTATGCCTTTCTGTTTAGCAGGCATATAAACTTCCTTAGTCCAAATGTCCATAAAAGCTTTTGCGTCTTTGGGATCTTTGCTAGTCTTCCATTTTTCGTAGGCTTTATCAGCATTAGGGGATTTAGGAATTGGTGAACTAAATGTTTTGTCTCTAAGTATAATCATAGTTCTTCAATAGGTTCTAATTGTTCTATTATATTTTCTTTGGCCCATTTTTCAAAATTCTGCTTATTACCTAACTTAGCCTTCATCAGGTTCATATTAAAGTCTTTGTCAGAAGTTTTGAAGATAAACTTTTGGCCATCTTTCTCAAATATATAAGTTTCTTCGCCATGAATATATTGGCCATTTTTAACAGTATTTGGATCTTTCTTATAGTCGACCTGTTTATAGCCACTAATTTCAATAGTAGAGAAACTTTTATCACGTAGTAGTATCATAGCTATATACTTTTTACTAACATACCTCTCTTGAGTTCACCTTTTGGAATATCTCCTAGTACTATTCCTACATTCTCTCCTGCTCCTACTTGATCTTTTAGGTTTCTGAATACTTGAAGGCGTTTAATTGAAATTGTCTTTTTATATCCATTATTATCAGAAATTTCAACTTTATCTCCAACCTTAAAAATTCCAGATCCTACAAGACCCGTTACAGTAGTTCCTTGTCCAGTAATGTAGAAGACATCTTGAATAGTTAAACTTCCTTTGGCGTTATCAAGAGAGAAGTTTTTATCTCTCAAAATTATCATAGCAGTAAGAGATTTATTCCAATACCAACAATCATTCCTACTAAGTCAAATCCAAGATCGGCCCAGCACCAATGACCACCATTATTCTTATCACACCACTCTTTTGTTAATGATGCGCCTAAGGCAGTACAGAGACCATACCAACCAGCTAATACAGAGAGTGCAAAACAAAATCCAAAATGTTTAGCTGAATTCCAGTCAATATGATCACTGAAACATGCTTTTATATCATCAATAAGTTTCATAATTCTTATTCGATTGTGATTGTTATTTCTTCTCCACGTTCTTTAGCTTCTTTCATCTTAGCATAAAGAGCTCTAAACGTATCTGTGCTTTGAAGAACTTTACCAACCTGGGTGTTCTTTCCTACAAGAAGGCAGCCGGAGGAATCCTTTGCAGAGTTTCCTATATGTATGAGAACTCCTTGATAACCAGGCACATTCACTAGTCTAGGCAATCTTCCACCAATATATTTATAAGCAGCTTTCTTACTAAACCTAGGAGAAACTATATCAATTGTGATTTTATATGTGCCTATTGGGATAGCAGTCTCATTTGGAACCTTAATCTTATTAATTTCCTCCAAAGACATATCCTGACGTAAACCTCTATCACGATCTTCACAAACATCACAGAAGTATTTTCCATCAAGATACATTTTTCCAATAGTATATGTTGCCTTTTTAGCAATTCTTTTTACTAAAATTTTCATGATTTCACAACTTTATAAACGCCTTCTTCTATCTCTTGAACTTCATATCCTTCAGCAATAAAGCTTACAGGTCCATTAGGTTCTCCCATACTAGCTGCAGGGTTCCATCCATAGAAAGTTCCGCCATAAATATTAATCTTTGCAGTACCATCAGTATAATTAGTGTCATAGCAGTTTACTAAGAAAGTTTTATTCTCTCCTGTAAGTCTATATTCGCCGCCGTATATATTAATAATTCCTTTTTCACAATATACGGCATGGGTACTAGCAGTAACATTTACGTCATAGAGATTTAAAGTTCCTCCACCACTAAGCCATAGGCCGTAGTTATTTGCGTTGTTTATGATAGAACCGTTCTCAATAGTTAAGTTAGAATTAGCACCTTTCTGAAGAACACTACCACTTGAAGAGTTACCACAAGTTAGTGTATGGCCATTTAATTTCCACTTGATATTTCCAGCAGCAGTGATTCCGAATACTACACCTGCTCCAGACTTAGTAATATCTCCGGTAATTTCAATAATACCATTCTTATAAGCAGCATTTTTGAAGGTTGTCCAATCATTAGTTTCAACCACGGGAACAGTTACTGTATATTCAGTATTATTAACTACTTCTGCAATTCTATTTTCTACTGCAGTATCGTTAACTATTACATTACCTTTCTGAACAACAAGCTTCTTGATATTAGTATTATAAGCAACTGTCAGAGTAGCATCACTTACATTAGAAGTTACCGTTCCATATTCTCCTCTCATTGTTACTGAGCTATTAGGAGTATTAACATTTAGGTTACTTCCTTCTTCAGTGGAGTTTGTAATGGTAATATTTCTGTTAGTATTAGAAGTCACATGTCCGTCCTCAGCAAAAGGAACAACTACTGCGATATTCTTTCCAACTTCGTCATCAATAACAACATCTTCAACAGAACCTTCAGTAACCTTGATATTTGTATTGCTTGTTATTGTTTCAAACTGCCCTGTTAAGTATACAGTAGAAACACCTGCAGCATCAAGATTTAGGTTAATAGGTTCTTCAGAAGTATTATTTAAATATAGAGTCTTTGTTGAATTACTAGTTACTGTTGTGTTGTGTTCCATTGGAGCAGTAATGGTTGTCTTTGCAGTTACTGTTTCTGGAATTTCAATATTTCCAACTGTACCTTCAGTAATTACAATTTCACCACCATTATTCTCAGTAATAGCATCTTCAATAGCCCTCTTATTTTCTTCACTAGTAGGAACAATTTTCTTTTCATATTCGCCACCCCAAACATTTTCCGTTAAAGGTTCACCAACTAAGTCTCGGTTAATCTTTGGATATTGATCCGGGTTGCTGTAATAGACTTTCTTTCTCAACCAAGTGTAAGTTTCTGAAATTAGATCACCAGCACTGGATAAGAAATCATTAATTTCATCTCCCATAATTTCTACAAATTAAAATGTGAATGTTACTCCCCAATAAGAAATATCATCACAAATGTCTCTCCATGCATCCGTCATATTTACCCAAGATGCATAGTATTTTGTTTTTAATTTTTCGCAAATGCCTTTAAATTCTGTCAGATCATCTTTAACAAAGTCACCTGAACCATTTTTACCTAGACATATTGTTGCAAAGTATTGAGGGGTATCTTCGCCTAACTGATTTATAGCAATTGGTTTTCCTAAGAAGTGGCAATCATTAATCTCAGGACAATCGGCATTCTTATTTTTGGTTAAATCCCAACAAGTTTCTTTAAACAAGTCCTTCTCATTACCACATAACCACTCTTCGGAGTCCATTATCTCATTGCTTTTAGCAGTCGTTCTCAGAACATTCACTATGTTTTCTACACTACCCACTTTTTCAGAGTAGAATTTATTTCTCAAGATGACCATTTTCGTAAGAATTGTAGCCAAGCCCAGAAAGGTCTAAAACGGAGATAGGCTAAGTTGCTTTCATAATAATAGGCCTCTTGCTCAAATGATATATTCTTGTAAGCTTTCTTTCTATTTCCACACTTAATCCATCTCACTAAGTATTCTCCATAGTATAGAAGATAGAAGAATACTAAGAGCAGTTCTAATTGCTGTCTTCCATGTATTTCTTCATGATTTCTATCTACGTCACTTAGCTCAGTAGAACCTCGTGTAAAAATAAAAGGCCAAAGAGTTATCAGCTTAAATCCCTTGAATGGGATGATATTATTCTTTACTATAATCATTATTGCAAAGACTAAACAAATATTTATATTTTCGACAATTATTAATGAAAGTTTCTGTTTCGCTTGTTAGACCTTTAAACTCGGTACCGTCAGGAATACCTCTGTAGAAGTCTTCAGTTTCTCTAATAACTTCATCAATAAATGTCATTGCATCGTGGGCATTACAAGGAGTGTAAGGAACGTCATTAGGTCCCATTTTACCTAGAATTCCCATGTAACCTTCGGCTATAGTATCTTGAATTTCCCCCAAAATTGAGAAGAACTCGTCAAGATACTGATGAATACCCTTCTTAGGTGCTGACCAGTGAAGGGCTTTACATTGTAAAATGAAGCCGCTTAGGACTCCAATGAATCTGAGAAAGTGTTGTACGTCTCCCTCAGAGTATGTTTTTTGTTTAAACGTTATCATAATTTTCAGGTTTTAAATTTGTTGTATTGGAGGAAGAGTTTTTAAATCTTTCTGAAACTATCTCATCAATCTCTTCTTCTGTAAAGAGTGTTTTCTTTTCCATCTCTTTACGTTCATATCCTTTATTTTAATAGATTTTTCATTATCACTAATTTTATTTTAAAATGGGGGATGAGAGCTGCAGACCCCCAGCCCCCTCACTA
>Ga0247609_10006874_pt1 | contig 10911 bp, 4 predicted proteins | sample 172DNAGHGlowgp2_FD_193487 | JGI IMG/M metagenome (GOLD analysis project Ga0247609, IMG submission 193487) | Sheep rumen microbial communities from Palmerston North, Manawatu-Wanganui, New Zealand - 1728 DNA GHGlow gp2 | ecosystem: Host-associated > Mammals > Digestive system > Stomach > Rumen ...
AAAGAATACAATTTATGCAAATGTTGTAAAAAATTTAATATATAAAGATGCATTAGTTGTAAATGGTCATGGAAATATTAGACATCAACCAGGAACAGCATTTGCAATATTTGATGATGCTGGAGCCGCGTCATTTGATGTTGAGACATCAACTACAACTAATGATTATAGTAAAAATAGCGAAATATTAGGTTATTTTCATATTGTCAAAAGCAAACAAATAATACAACCTAATATTACTGGTCATCGATTTACTGAAATGTTGGTTTTAAATAGATCAAAAATACCAAATGGAAATAATTCCGCTATTACAAGTAAAAAATAAATAATAAAAATATTGTTATGAATAATAATTTATATGGTTTTTATAGAGGTGAGATAATTGACTTTGTTTCAGTAGAAGACGGCGGAGGATTTGGTGAAGCAAAAGTTTGGATTCCAGGTGTTTTTCCATTAAAATGGAGAGATAAAACTGGAACACATAAGAATCTTGCTGGTCAATTGCTTAAAGGCGATAAATTGCCAACAGCAGAAATGGCAATGTCATTATTTGGATATAATGAAAAAACTGGATCTGGCGTATTTAGTTATCCTGCAATTGGAACAAAAGTATGGTGTTTTTTTGAAAATGGAGATGCGAATTTTCCAGTATATTTTGCAGCAATTCCGACCGGAACAAAAATTAAAACACAATTTGAAAATGTAAATCCATATGATACAGATCAAAATCATTTTTTGGCTAACGTGCATTTATCAACAACTGATAATAGAACATTAGATATTACATATTCTAAGTCTGGTAAATTTACAACACAAATTAAAAAGGGCGCAGACGAAAAAACAAAAGATGTTAAAAAAATACCATTGATTGAAACAACATTTGAAATGGATGGTAATTCTAAAACAATATTAATGCAGGTCGAAAATACTGGCTCTAATATTAAAGTTAATAGTTCAGATATAAAACTTTATTCTGCACATAGACTTAAAATGAATTCAACTGATATTGGTGTATTTGCAACAAATGGAATGAATCTTATAACATATCATGAAAATATAACGATCGATTCTAAAAAGGGTATGATAAAGACGGGTGAAACGTATCATTCACATGATGATCCATTATTTGAATATACTGATATAGATAATGAACAATTAGATACAGCAAATAATTTAGAACGTTCAATGAAATATGATTAATTAATAATAAGGATTTTTATAAATGGCAGTTACAACTTGGGGTAATACATCAAATATAGACGGATATCAACCAGCAACATTTGCTGATGGTAGTACACCATCTGTTCAAACTCCAGCAAAAGACTGGGGCGAATATCATAAATTTTTACATCAAGAACTTGAAATAGATTCAGAAAAAACTAAATCTGAACAAAAATCAAATGAATTATATCAATTAATTAATGATTTAAATGTTGCACGTGATATTTTAGAGCAAGAAAAAGATAGAAAAAGATATACTATTAATATACTTCAATTATTACCAAAAGATATTGTAACAACATTAAATCTTTGTGCTAATATTTTGGATAAAATTACTGGTAGACAATCAGAAGCTGCTGCACAAAAATTAATAGCATTAATAAGATCATTTGTTAATTGCATTTTAAGATGTGTTACACCATTTAAAAATATCGGTATAAATGTAAATGTTCCATTTTTAGATGAACTTTTAAAAATATTGCAAGAAATTCAACGTGCAAATGAATTATTAGATAGTTTGCCAGATGAAATAAAAAATCAAATTGAAGAAAAAAAGGAAAAATGGCATATTTATGACAGTGTTTCATTTGATCTTCCAAAATCTTGGTTAAAACCAATTGAAAGAATAAAAGAAGACATTGAATGGATTGCAGAAAATTGGAAGTTATTGCCAATAATATTTTTATATAATGCAATAATGGTTGTCGTTGATTTATTAAAAGAAGTTTTTGACAAAATCGGATTAAATGCATTTGACTTTAGTAAATTATTAGAGGTTCAAATTAAATCATCATTTAGCTTTGATTTTTTTGGTGATATTAATGCATTTTTAAAAAATCTTGAAAATAAAACACCTAACAATATTATTGAGGCAATAATATATGTCATACCATTAGTAATACGTGCAAAAAATGATTTACCAGAAATGATTAAAAAAGCATTTATTGGCCAATTTAAAGATTTAATGTTTTTGCAAGTATTATGTGGTGATAAAACATTTTATCAAATAGAAGAACAACAATTATCAATTCTTACGAAGTACCAATTATCAGCAGAAAGTCTATTGTCACATGAATCATTATATCATGAAAAATTAGTGGATATGTCTGATAAAATAAAAAATGAAAACAGCATAATGGATGATATGTCAAAACAAAAACAGCAGACAATGAATAATCCTGATAATTATTCTAAAAATGAATCATTTACAATAGAATATGAAAATAAAATGCTGCAAACAATAATTGATGCAAAAGATAAAGAAATTGAACGTTTGACTAAAACAATTGAGGCATATGATGATAGATTAACAAGATTAGAAGAAAAATTTGATGAAGGAATTGAATTTACATATCCAGAAACAAATACAAAAGAACTTGTTCAAATTAAACCATATAACTTAAAAGAAGAAAATCAAATATCATTGTTTGTCAAACTTGCAAATGATGTTAAAGCCGTAAATTCAAAGGTTGATACTGCATTAGAGTCAGTTAGATCAACATTGCAAACATATTCAATTAATAATAAACCGGCACCACAATAACTTACATAACAATATAATAGTATTGTTGATCAGGTAAATTCTTTAAATGATAAACAATTTGAAATGGTGTTGTATTGTCTTCAATTACTGGAATACTTGAATTTCGTGAAATTGAATCAATTTCAACTCGTGGTTCATATTTTGCAATTGCAGATTTAATTTCACCAATTATTTGTTCTGAATTATTTGTATTTATTTTTTCATATAAATATTTTCTAACATCTGCTCCAAATTCTGGATCTAAAATTCGTTCTCCTTTTATCCAAGTAAAAATATTATGTATTGAATTTTTTACTGCATCAATATCATATGATGCTTCAACCTTATGATTTTTCATTTCATTTATATTATGCAAAATCATATTTGTCTTAGAGTTCATATTAATATCTTTATATCTCCATCTTTGAATTTTATCAATATTTGATGAGATACCATTATCAAATGTTAGAACAGTATTTGCCATAATTAATAATTATTTACATTTAGTGCAAGATGTAAATAATCATATATTATATTTATAGATTAATTTATGGCAGCTAAAAATACAGATTTTTTAAAGTTTAATGCATATGCAATAAAAGATTTAATTGTTAGAAAATTAACAGAAAATTCTGACTTTACAGATCAATTGTATGAAGGCAGTAATTTAAATATTCTTATTGATATTTTTTCATATATTTGTCAAACATTATTATTTTCATTAAATACTGCGGCAGCAGAATCAATGTTTGCAGATACGCAGTTATATGAAAATATTAATAGACTTTGCGCATTTTTAGGTTATAATCCAAAAGGATTATATCCATCTATTGCAAGATTTTCAGTTGCACCATCAACTAGTGAAATTACAATTCCAGAATATTCATACGTGAATATTGGTTCAACAGATATGCATGGAAACGCAATTACTTATTCTACAAGAGAACAAATTAAGATTGGTCCAACTGATAATCATGAAATTCAATTAATTAATGGTCGTTGGAAATTATATAATAAAGTTTTTTATTCAACTGGTGAAAATTGGCAAACAATTATTTTAGATCAATTATGTTCAGATTTTGACAATAATAAATTTGTTGCCGATTATTATATGGATGTTTATGTCATTAATTATGAAGAAAATGGAAATACAACAAATGTAAAAACAGTTTATAAATACAGACCAACATCACAACAGTTATTTAAACCAATTTATGCTACAGATGTAGTTGGCCAATCAGATCTTGATGTATTAAATGGAAATAGTTTTGATTCAAGCGTAAAAGACAATAGAAATACAATTTATAGTGGAATTTTAACTGTATTAAAAGACAATAAAAATTCAACAACTCATACTAGAAATGAAGCACAAATTAAGAATGACTGTGTTTTTAATCTTAGATTAAATGAAAATAAACAATACGTAATAACATTTGGTGATGGAACAACTGGTGCAAAACCACCAGCAGGTTCATCAATCTATATTGTTTATTTAGATACAAATGGTTTAGATGGTTTAGTTGTTCCAAATACTTCAGTTGGAAATTTTAATAATGATAGAATTCTTGCAAAATTAGGTTGTGCATATGAAAATTTTGATACATATGTTGCACAAGCAACTAATATACAAGTAACATCAATTTCATCAAATAGTCCTGCAAGATTAGAAGAATCAGTTGATTCAATTCGTGAAAATGCTCCAGCTTGGTTTAGAATGGGAAATAGACTTGTAACCAAAGAGGATTATGAATATTATTTAAGAACTAGCCCATTAATGTCAGAATTTATTGATATTAAATGCCAAAACAACTGGGAATATATAACAACATTTTATCGTTGGCTATATGAACTTGGTGTTAAATATCATAGTTCAACTGATGATGGAACAGAACCATTAGCCGGAAGATATTATTTAAATCAAAATAATATTTATATTTCTGGAAAAAGAATTGCTGATCCTGCAGATGGAAACAATATTTATATATGGTGTCTTCCTCATGATGGTAATTCTGATTTTATTGATAGTGCATTTGATAAGATAAAAACAAACATTAAACCGATAAAAGATATGACGCATGATTTAGTTTTAATGAATGCAATTCCAGTATTTTTCCAAATAAGCGCAGCTCCAGATGAAGTAATTAAACAATTAATTAATGAAAATAAAAAATCAGGTTCATTAATGACTGGATTAAATGATAATTTTTCATATCTAGAAATAACAGTTGATGATAATATTATGTTTAATAATGCAAATATTGCAAATGAAGTTTATCTTAAACTTATGAAATATTTTATTAGGAATCAAAAGCTTGGACAAAATTTAAATTTCAATGATTTGCTTACTGATATTTATGATATTCATGGAATATTAAATATTAGAACTGTATATTTGCCAAAAGTTCTTAATGTTGAATATCCTTCTATGGCAGTAGTTCGTAATGGTATATCATTTGTAACATTTACAAATAATGAATGTGTTCAATTTGATGATTATGAAGTTTCAAATTCAGGAAGATCACTTGAAGTATTTCAATACCCATATTTTAATTTTGACGCACAATCAATTGGTAGCAAGATTCGTGTTATTAAAAAATCTTTAGCAAATATTAATGTTATTGGTTATTAATTTGAATAAAAAAAATATTATTGAATTTTTATTAAAAAATACAAAGGTGTAAATAATACTTAGTTATTTTTATAAGATTCAATAATTCATGAATTATAATATTCCAACTAAAACTACAGATAATTTTTCATTTACTAAAACCGTTGCAAATCTTGCAAATAATAAAATGTTTGCAGACGGTTTTTTAGATTATCGTCATAATACAATATCTGAAAAATCATATATTTGGTATGCATTATCTGCAATTGGCGAAGATATTGCAGATGTATTGTATTCAAATATTTTAAATTATATAAACAATATTGGTAATGTAAATGTTTGTAAAGTAAAAGCATTACAATCAATGGCACAAATGCTTGGATATGATAATTATAATTTTCTCAGTGATATTGATAGAGTTCCAATAGATGTTTTAGAATTAATTGATATTTTTTCAATTAATCGCGGTTATTTGACTGATCCAACAATATTTTCAATCGCATCTCAGGCATTATATCATATTCATAAACTTACAGTTAATGTTGATGAAACACCAAATTATAATGCAATAAATTCAGCAGAATTGTCAGCATTTAATCTTAAATTTGCAACAGTATTAGACTCAGATGCATTTGACCAATATGTTGAAAATGCATTTTATGATGTTTTGCATAGTCATGTATATGCAAAATATAATTCAGACACTGATAATTATATATATTCATATCCTAATTCAAAATTAATAAATGTTTTAAATAAATCAGATGTCATATCTGATCCAACTGATACTAGAGTAAGTTCAATAAATTCAATTTATGAAAATGAAATTGATAATTTAAAATTAAATCTTGGTATTGAAAATTTTGATGCATTTAATATTTTAGACAATATTGAATTTGGAAATGATAAAATTGAAAATTATAATATTGCAGAACAAAATATTTTAGTTAAACTATCAAAATTAAGAATTAACAAAAATTGGGGAAATGTAAATGAAAAATATGCATTCTATAAAGAGCGTGAAGTCTTCAATTATTTTGATTTTATACAAAATTTAATTAATGGTTTTACTAATCTTGAATATCTTAAAAATTACAATAGTTATATTTTAGATCAAAAATACATTATATTGTCAAATGATTTTATCATTAATAATCAAAATGTTAGATATTTATTAAATGACAGTCTTGAGATTGATGAAAATAAACTTCATTTTGCTGCGCGTGTTTTAACAAAAATTTGTTTTATATTATCAGATTTACGTGAAAAAATTAAAACATTTTCTCAACGAACAAATATGCGTGGAACATTTTTATTAATTGCATATATTATAAATGAATATCTTAAGCAAACACTTCCATTGCAATATGAATTTGAATTAGCAAATTTACAAGCTGATACAACAATTGATGAAGAAGAAATAAAAATTATTAATGCAATTAAAAATGCTGCAATAAATATTGGAACAAATGGTTTAGTTGGCAATAATTATGATATTATTGAATATACTGATTATACAGAATATTATAATTTAAGTACTAATACATCCAAATATGGAACAGATCCACGTAATGTTAATCCCATATTTTGGGAAGATGAAACACCAATTGCTGGTATTGGTTTAGCACAAAATGATATTAAACGTTTTTATGAAGAAACATTAGATTTAAGAAAATATGATTTATCAAATGTTTTTGACTTTTTAAATATTGTATATGAAACTGGCGCAACTTCATCATATTATAGAGCAAGTGATGTACTTTCAACTAGTACGATTGTTCCAAGTATTGATGCAACAGATGAAGCATTACGACGCGTTGATATTGGAGATATGTCAGAAGATGAATATGCAACTATTCAAGAAAATCAAAATGAAAATTTTGTAAAATATACAGGTCTTTCATTTGGAAAAAATCCAGTTTATAATTGGAAAAATACAACACATTCATCATACCAGATACATCCATATCTATACAATTTTATCGAAAAAACAGAACAAATAGATTTTATTAAAAATTCATATATCAATTCTGAAAATGTCAAATTAATGACAACATTGATGTCATATGAAATTTCAGTACATCTTGGTGAATATGGAAATATTAGAAATATTTGGTTAAATGATGTAAAAGATTATTCTGGTTATAGAACAAGATATGAAGATGAACAACAAAGCAACATTTTAAATTATGGAAAAATCTCTAAAATGAGAAATTATGATGGAGTATTTTTCCCAGAAGCCGTAGATGAATATATTCTTTCAATTGCAAATACTAATAAACTTGCAGAAATGCTAATTTCTGTTAAATACAGATTATCAGCAAAAGATATTGTTTCTATTATTGCCACAGCAAATAAATCTTCATATGGATATACATATCCATTCAATAAATATATAAGAAATAATTTAAATAATTATCATATAGATATAAAAAATTATCCAGAAAAAATACATGAAATTAATAATATAATTTCACTTGATTATTTAAAAAATGACGCATTAGCTGATAGATTTGATGCACAAAAAGCATGGTACAATAATGCAATGTCATTAATGGAAAGATATGAAAATGAAGTATTATCTGGCGTTAGTGAAGAAATACTTTCTGTACACCGTAATGAATTATTTGATTTTGTTGAAACTGAACCACCATTAACATTTTATGATAAGTGGTATTCACACTTAGGATTAACATTTAGTAATTCAAGCAAAATTGCTGCACAATTAGATTATTATAAAAATAAAATTAATGAATTATATCAACCAATTGATGTAAATGAAATACAAAATGATATTTTCAAATACGGTGTTGATAAATATGGTTCAAGCATTTTATTGTATAAAAAATATAAATTAAATGCTGATGATACTGTTAAACGAAATACTCGTGGAGAATTATGGATACGATTCAACGATCATCCAATTGGTTTTCCGGCATTTAATCAATTATCATCAATTTCACAAGTTGTTTTTGATGAAATGAATCCTATTTTATATGATTTAATTTCTGCAAATAAAACAAATTGTTTTACTGATTTTGATATTAATGAAAGACGAAATTATATGCTTTTAGCATATAATTCTGATATGTCTGTTGATGAAAATAATATATATAATTATTCTAATATTTTAGCATTAAAATTTAATGAAATTAAGCAAAACAATAAAATTGAAATACAAAATTATTATAATCCTGTCACAGATCAAACAACAACATTACGATTATCAGATAAAATTGAAAAATATGTATTTGAATATGTTAATAAATATAATTTTCAATATAATCGCTATTTGCCAAATACAGATTTAGTATTGCATGGATTTATGCAATATACTGTTGCAAATTCAGATGTAATAGATTTTGTTTATACAAAATATAATAAAGCAACAGATACTTCTGACGCAAATGTAGAAGTTGAAATTGGGCATTTTAACGAAAATGGTTTTAACACAAATTATTGGACATTTAATTTTAACAAAGATTTTGATATATCATTTGGAAATACTGAAAATAAGTTATTAGAAAATCCACAAATAAAAGCAACATATTATAAAGACAATAAATATAGCAGAATCATTTTAGCATTTTTGTCTGAATTTGATAAGAAACAAGATATTCAAAAATGCCAGACATTTATTGGAAAAAATGACAAACCTGAATCATCATCAACTATTGAATCTGTAATTAATAGTGAATATGGTGTTGTGAAATATGATATAAATGGAACGTCAGAATTTATACCTGATCCAAATGATCCAACATTTTATAATTCATTTGATAGATTTGATTTATATGTAAATATTGCAGAAATTGATATTACAGAAATTGATAGTATTCATGAATCAAATAATATTGAAAAACTTAATTACTATCATACTCATACAATTGAAGAATATAATCAACATTATAAAAATGCAGATGGAACTACTCCAGATGCACCAAAATGGTTTATATGCAAACAATATAATTTAGTTTCAGATGCTTCATATATTCCATTATTTGCCGGAACACTTGGCGAAATAAAAACATGGGCAGAACAATACTATAAAGAATATCAATATTATTCAATTGAATTGCTTGGTTATTCATTTAAACATTTATTAGACCACATTGAAACTCTTAGTTCAGGAATATATGAAGATGATGAAGGTCATTTAACAAATGTTGATGCAATAACATTGCTAGAAACTGAAGGCAGAGTATATGAAGATTACAAAGAAAATAATTATTTCCATATATTTTATAACCCAGTTAGAAAACTTAATGATAGAACTTTTATAAATAGTAATGTTGCATATTATAGTTGGGAAATTGATATTTCAGAATATTCTCCACGTGATAAATATGATATTTGTATTTATAATTATTCTAAACAATTAAATATTCCAATCGCAAAATGCAAACTTAATGTAATTGCTGATAAGATTGGAACAACAAATTCAAATATTCATTATATTTCTGCATTAAATGCAAACGACCAATATTATTTTGATAATGGATATTGTCTATTTTATGGTGAAAAAGTTGTAGGAACACCAGCGGTATTTGCAGATGATTATGAAAATAGTGAAAAACTTGAAACAAATTCATATTATAATATTTCTTTAATTACTGCAGATATTACAAACAATAAATTATTATTGAAATTTTATGTAACTGATCCATCGAAAAAGAGCATTTTAGATGCAAATTCATTTATCACAATGATTTATTTAAATAATGTTGTAGAATACGAACGTTATCATTATTTATATCATCATAGCTGTTGGCCATACGCTAGAAATTTATTAGAGCATAAACATTGGAATGATAATGTTGCATCAGCTGAACAATTTAGTGTTGTTAAATTTTTATTAGACAATAATAGACAACAAATTGTAACAAATCTCTATAATGATTTACGTTCAAGAATTCCTGATACAACAACAATATTAAATATAATTCCAGCAGTTAATGCATATATTGCTGAAGGCAATCAAATACCACAACGTGATTACGATTATTTGTCATGTGTTGAAGATTTATCAATGGCATTGCCATTATCAACACAATTTAAAGATGTTGTTTCATCATTAGCAACTGAAAAACAATTTTATGGTAGCAAAGATTATACAACTGATCGTGCAACGAAAAAAACATATTATACAGTTGTATCAACAACTCCAATAAATATTGGTCCATTAGATCTTAATTTATCAAATTACAATAGTTTAGAAGATGTTCCATTAATTAATGATGGAAGTTTATCATTTAAAATTTCAGAAGAGTCAACTGCTGATCAAAAGTTTCCAAATAATATTCTTACTCAAAAATTATTTGAAATGTTTAATCATTCTGATATTTCATATTCTCAACTAACTAATATTTTTGAAATATCAAATACATACATTTTTGAAACATATCCAGCAAAAAATATTGCAGACATTATTGGTGAGGTTGAACTTACAATAAATAGTGTTGCTGAAGAATATCAATTAGTATATTCTGATTTCTTAAGCCAGATGTATGAGATAAGCAAATATGATTATGAAATTTTATCAAATTATATTTTCATTAGT
>Ga0247609_10006877_pt1 | contig 10909 bp, 10 predicted proteins | sample 172DNAGHGlowgp2_FD_193487 | JGI IMG/M metagenome (GOLD analysis project Ga0247609, IMG submission 193487) | Sheep rumen microbial communities from Palmerston North, Manawatu-Wanganui, New Zealand - 1728 DNA GHGlow gp2 | ecosystem: Host-associated > Mammals > Digestive system > Stomach > Rumen ...
CGTCGCAAAATTGGCGCAAAAGCAAAATGCAGAAACGCTGAAATGCCGATAAATACAGGGGTCCTAGGCAATTAGACAACTTGCTTGTGGTTCTGAATGTCGTGGGTTCGAGTCCGTCCGGGCACCCAAAAGTTAAAGTCCTGTAAGTAAACAACTTACGGGACTTTTTATATCCAGATGTTTCAAAGTTGTAGGCACATTGTAGGCACACCCTCAAAACACACTTCATTTAACACTTCTTTTCATCGTTATTTCCTTGCTGAATACATCCAATTTATTCTGCAAAGAAATATTATTGCAAGCGTTGTCAAGATTTAACGTTGACAAGTTGAAAATGCTTATGGGATTTCAACTTTCAACTAGTATAGATGATTTTAATTGTACTACGCAGAAAGAGTGCATAGAAGGACTGTATCTTTGCACCCCAATGTACTTTTATGGAACAGTATAACATTTAACAATAGAGCAAAACGTATGATAACCAATCAAACAAATTTAAAAGAATTATCCGAAGAAGCTATCTTTGATACGAATTTAGAGAACATATTATTAGCCAATCAACTCGTATCTGAGATTCATAAGAACCCCAATCACATCATATTGACACTAACTGAAACGGGTGTAAATGCACTTATTAAGGCAATCAGATTGGCATTATTAGAGGAAATGCGGGTAAAAGAATCAGATTCTTCAGATCAAGAAAGTCTAATCACCAAAAAGGAGGTAATGGAAAAACTTAATATTAGCTCTACAACGCTCTGGATTTGGGAGAAGAGGAAATATCTGGTACCTGTCAAGATTGGACGTCGTATATTCTATAAACGGCAGGATATTGAGAATCTTACCAATGGAAAGTAGCCCATTATCAAACTTTTTTGAAAATAATTTGGGTTACGCAGAAAGGCTGCATAGGGGTATAGTACCTTTGCACCCGAAAACCAATGGAAGTATGGCTGAGTGGTAAGGCGACACGCTGCTAACGTGTAAAACCGAAAGGTTTCGGAGGTTCGAATCCTTCTGCTTCCGCAAATTGGAGGTTTGGCAGAGTTGGTCTATTGCACTGGTCTTGAAAACCAGAGGGCGGTAAAACGCCCCAAGGGTTCGAATCCCTTAGCCTCCTCCAAAGGAACTTTGGCAGACTTGGTGTATGCGCAGGACTGAAAATCCTGAGAACGTGGTTCGACTCCACGAGGTTCCACAAGAACATAATGAGGTGTTCTCCAGCGGCAACGAGAGCAGACTGTAAATCTGCCGCCATTCGGCTTCGTGGGTTCGAGTCCCGCCACCTCAACGATGGGAGCATAGTTCAGTTGGTAGAATGTCGGTCTCCAAAACCGAAGGTCGGAGGTTCGAGCCCTTCTGCTTCTGCTAAATAAATGGAGTTTGTAGCTCAGTCGGTAGAGCACCAGATTGTGGCTCTGGTGGTCGCAGGTTCGAAACCTGTCAAACTCCCTACAATGTGAGGATGCCCGAGTGGTCTAAGGGGGCGGTCTGCAAAACCGTCTTTCGTCGGTTCGAATCCGACTCCTCACTCAAAACGGAAGGCTCCAGTCCCAAAGAGATTAGAACTGGAGCCTCTATTTATTATCCGAAATTCAGGATAGCGATCAATCTTTTCCTTACTCGTTTCAGAACTTTGCCTGTTGCTTGTAGTTCTGGTTGTCCTTCTGCTTTCGCTAACAAATCAACGGCCTTATCTATAAGCATGACATCCTCATTAGTCAGAGGCAGTTCCGTAATAGAGTAATTCGGATCAGCGTAACGGTAGAATTTCTGGTCGTACACCTCTATCGGTGCATTGTATCCAAGTTTATCAGAACGCATCATCTGGATGTCTGCTTGGACTGTACGAAGAGAAATGCCTTTACGGATGCCCTCCATATCGTAGAGTGCATCGGATACTGCATCAACCAGGTCCTCTATCGTCCATCTTCTGTACCTGTTTCGCAGGCTTCTGTCTATTATTTTGTAACGCAATAATGCGTTTTTGTTTACTGGCATGTTTGTATTTATAATCTAAAGAGTCCATAATCTGTTTATATCTCTATTAAATGGTTCATAATGAAAACTTCGCAGACGACAATCTACATCATTCTGCATATACCAATATTTACTACATTGCTTTTTTCTATTATTCATCTTCTTTTGTTTTATTCGTTGCTAACTCGTCTGGCATTTCACGGAAACCTCCGTAATTATCGTCATATCTGACCCTCTTCTTCTTAAATGTGAACTTCCCACTTGGATACTTCGTTTTGAGTTCCTTTAGTTCTTCCTCTAATCGTTCAACAAGACTGTCTTCCCCATCATCACCCGAAAGCATCCAATCTACGCGTTGTGCATAGATGTGGGCCAATCTCAAAACATAGACAGCTCTTTTCATAATATCCATCGTTTTGCGGTTGTATTTGGGGTAAAACCGAGGGGCATCAAAGTCATCTTCCCAATAGCCAAGCCATGGATCTCTACTTAATACCTCTTGCGGAATCTCCCGACCAGACTTCAATATTCTTTGCTCTATCTCATCGGCTATGTACTCGATGAAATATTGTTTGTAATCAAATGCGCCTCCACTCATAATTGTATTCTTTTTCTTTGTTTGTAAGTTTTATATTTCATTAAATCTCTATCATCTTGCTTGATTCAAATCCGTTTGTCAGATGTTCATTATAGTATATATACCCCATCTGATTACATATTATCTTTGTATTGCCTATTGTGGTGTCTATGTTCGTATGCGAATGTCCATAAATCCATGCATCAATGCGACTGTCGGCAATGTAATTGCCCAACTCCGTTGCAAAGGCTCCGTTTAAGACGGAACCCATGTGCTTGGCTGCCACCACTGATAATGTCGGCAGATGATGTGTAACCACAACGATATGCTTAGCCGTACTCTCTTCAACTGCTCGTTTGAGGAACCTAAGACATTTCTCATGTTCAAGATTGAAGTCCTCAGGCATAAACCGACGGCCATCATACATAATCTGGCGAAAGTCATTCATCCCTCTCAACACGTAGAGCATATCCATTTCCGGAATCTTCGACCACAGCGTAGTCAGGATAAAGTCCGTGTCATCTATGCGAACCACCTTATTATAGTAATAACCGACATTCTCACGGAACAACCATTGCCAACTATCGCCACGTTCGGCGACATCGCCATTGCCATAGAATTCATGATTGCCTGGCACCATCAGCACCTGACGGAAGTTCTTCGAGGCCCAGTTCCAAAACTTCTTTTGTGGTGCGATGATGTCTCGCAGGTAGAATGTATCACCTGCGAGCACCAACACATCACCATTTGCCTCGAACTCTTTCGCTTTGATATACCGCGAATTGTCATATAACTCCATATGGAGATCGCTCATGTATTGTATTCTCATTGTCTTCATTTTCTAAATTGTTAGCATACCAAGTAGAAGATGCGCACATCCGACTCATCAATGGAATTATATCCGAAAGAGGTAAGTGCTTGGACTGTATCTCGGAAGCGGAAGAGAAGTCCATAGTCCCACATAAAGTCCTCATACATCTGCTCTATAGGAGTTACATCCTCATAAAGTTCATGCTGTTTCTCTGAATCAGACTCACTTGTTGAACCATTATCTAATTTAGCTTCGATGCGGTTCAATTGCTCCTTGATAGAATAGATTCCAGCATGGGCAATGCCTGAAAGCAGTTTCTTCTCCAGCATGTCGCAATAATGCACCATGTCACTAAACATAAATACACCGAATCCCATGCCGTAGTCGTCATCATCTACCAGTTTCTGCAGTTCTTCACTCAGGATTTCTTTGTTGCGACTTTTGTGCGTATCAGCTTCATTCAAGAAGTCCCGGAAGTGGTAATACCGGCAGTTAAAGACCTCCGTATTAAAAATCTCATATTCGTGGTCATTCTTCTCCCATTGAGGCGAAGTGACTGTCATCAGATGCCATTGGTTTTGCTTCCTGATTTCTATATGCAATGATATATCTACTCCCATAATTGTTATTCCTTTTTCGTTTGTTCTACTTGCTTGTTTATTATTCTCTTAACTTGCTCGAATGAGACAGGAGCAAAACTGTTGTTGTCTACTCCCACATCGTACTGCATTGGAAAGAGCATGTTCAGACGCGGCTTGTCCTTACCCGTATTGAATGGCCCGCTATGAACGTGGCCAAACAACTGCCAGATATCCTTATATGCTCCCCCATAACAGAGAAAAGGATTGTGGTTCAGATAAATCTTCTGTTTCCCCACTTCTATGAACATCTGCATTGCAACATGCTCAAATCGACTGATGAACCCCTGACGGATATTCTTCAAGTCGTGGTTGCCGAGTATCAGATAGATCTTACCGTTCAAACGATCCAATACCTTTGTCCATTCGGCTGCACCACCCAGACAGAAATCCCCCAAGTGGAATACCGTATCATCGGTTCCTATGATTCTGTTCCAGTTAGCTATCAAGGTCTCATTCATCTGCTCCACATCCTTGAAAGGACGGTTGCAGAAACCTATTATATTTGCATGATTGAAATGCGTATCGGATGTAAAGAACGTATGTTCTGCATTAAACTTGAAATTCATCGTTACTTTCTTTTTTAATCTCTCCACACCCACGATGGGGTGCGGAGAGTTGGTTGTTTACATTATTCTATGATATAGGCCTTACTCATGTAGACCTGCTTTACAAGGGCTGTACAGAATTTGTTGAGTTCCTTGTTCAACAGTTTCTGCTCGCTCTTTTCAAGTGCAGCATACAAGTTACCATGCTCCTTGAGGAAGTCTTCGAGCACATCCTTAGAGAACAACCCCATCACCTTGCCGAAGTCCTTGGGGAAGTGTACCTCACCGATATGGCTAACCACGTTTGCCAGACGATTCTCGGTGACGTAGTTTTCGCCCTCTACAATCAGAGCCTTCAATTCGTCACTGTAGGGCACTGGCTCGACAAAGAGTTTGGTGCGGCGCTTTGCGCTCTTCCGCTCTGCAAATCTCTCGTTCTTACTCTTGATAAGCACTCGAGAGCCGTTCCTCAGATACATTGGAGTGACAGGACGGATAACGATGCCTTCGCAGATGTTGTCCTCGATAGGGGGCAGGCCAAGCCATTCGGCAATCTTGCTCTGGAAAGCATTGGGTTGCTTCAGACACTCGGTCAAAGTCCCTCTGAAAAGAGTTTTGGCATAAAAGAAACCACAGACCTCAAAGATCTCGTTGACCTCATCAACAGGGAGAAACCTTCCACCCTCCTCAGTAAAGAGGTAGATGTCGAAGCCATAAAACTCATGATCAGGAGTATAACAGACACCTCTTTGGATTAGGCCGACTTTCTGCCTTGCCTTCACTCCATCATGAGGATACAGACCGCCGAACATCTCGCCAAATACAGAGATATGATTCACCTCAGGATACTTAGCCTTGATGCCACCGTATAGCTTCAGCACTCTGTCCCTGTATCTTTCGAGCAACTCAGGGTAGTCATAGAACTGCTCTCCGTCCTCCAGCATCGATGTACGCTTGGCGAACTTCACGGTCTCACCGTCGCAGAGGAAACTGGTGTTGGCACCATGTACCTTTTCCTGCACCACATATTCCAAATCCAGTGGCACCTCAGCCACTACGTGCTCCATGAACTCACGGCTAAAGGAGTTTTCGATAGAGCTGTACTTCTTGAATTCAATCATTGTTCTTTTCTTTTTGTGCGCATCGCTGCGCGGTTAATACTTTTGTTGATTAGCGTATGCCCGTTTGCTAAGGCCGCGGAGAAGTACGGATAATGGACACACCGATAACGAAAAACCGTTGGAAAGTTTGGTAAGTTCTTTCCAACGGTCTCGTTATCTCTTATGCTCTGAAGTTCGGCTGCATCTATGCCGTCCAATCAGATTTTCTTTTCGGTGATGTTCGTTGGAAAGTATTCGTGTACCAGTCACGTGCTGCAATACTCATCGAGTTTGTCGTATGAACATAGCAGAAGCCTCCAAAGCTTTCTTTGCTCTGGAGTGGTAACAGTGTTGATATGTTCATTCTTTGTTGCAGCATCGCTTAATTTACATAATTTTGAAAAACGACGGCAAAATTACACACTTTTTTACAATCCGCCAAACTTTTCTGCATTTTTTTTGCATATTTAGAAGAATTGGCATCGATTTCTATTATTCTTTCATCATTTCTTTGTACCTTTGCACCCGAAAGCATCAAGAGCAGTGCCCGAAAGGGTGACTCGCCAACCGAGCTTTAACTTAGCCACGGTGGTCGGTACGATGCGGAAGATTATTATTCACTTCAAAAACAAAAAGTTATGCAACAGCACATTTATTACTTGAAGTATGCCCTGCAGTTTGCAGACATGCAGATTCCCGAGTTAGTAACAGTATTCAATCATCAGGTTGGTAATACCGGCTGGACTGGTATGCGTGCCTATCACGACCAGGCACTCATCGACGAGTTCCTGCGTCGCGGCATTGATGTCTCTACCGTCTATAATGGCAAGGCCATCAACTTCATCCGTCCCGTTAGGTACGATATTGCCGACAACCAACTGGCCACCATCGACAGAAATCCCTATTAAATCAAATGCTCCACCTTTGCCGTCTGCTCCTGACAAAAGTGGAGTCTGTTTCTATAGCACTGAAAATATAAATGAACATAATACTGTATTGTAGCACATACTCATGTTGGTCTTGCCCTATTACAATATTCCTTAAATGTTCTTGCAGACATTGAGGTTCCTCTGGCAGCATTTCTGTCAATACCGTAGATAAACGGAATCGGCAACGCCTTGTATGTTTCCAGTTCTATCTTGATACGGAAAGGCTTATCATAACCTTTGTACGCTTTCACAAAGCGTTCTGTCTTATCCTTCAGTAACGCTTCGCTTGTATCGATGGCCTCATACCCGATTACTTTGTAATATCCATATACTCTGTGATCTATGACTGGTACGAAATACCTTATCTGCTGGAAATCAACACCAGCATAAACGGTGCTATATCCAGATACGAACGACGTCGCTCTGCCATAAGCAATCGCTTCTATATCGGGATTGACGTGGGGGTCAATGATGGATAGGAAATATGGCCCCTTGCCATCATGCTCATCTACGTAGTCAAGTCCTTTCTGTGGAATGCTCATCTCCAACAGCATCTGTCTGCCATCCTCATCGTCAAGCCATTTCTTAATTTGCTTACGCAGTGCATCTTCTGACTTGTCTGGACGGAGTGGAAAGGCCCCGATACCAATCTTTTTGTTTGAATTCTGATAGTAGTAATTACCTGTTTCTTCATCAAGAGCTTCGGGGGGTATATTACCAGGAAAAAGCACATAGCCCGCAACAATTTCTTTTCTCAGATGATCACGGTCTACACCATCCTTTGTGTAGTAGATAGAATCACGATAGCGATGCATTTGATCTATGGCATCAGGAGGTGGTACATCATGTTTCTGTGCCGATGGTTCATCGGCAATTCTATATTTAGCATCAAACAGATAGGTGTATATTATCTCGCCTCCATCCTTCGAAAGTCTTAACACAATATCTGGCCGTTGAACAGTAGTCAGAGAATCCGTTCCTTCAATAGCCGAAGAACTCTTTTGTTCCTCCTTCTTCACTTCTGCATTATACTGCAAAGCCGCTAACGTGATATCTCCTTCGTTGATGAATTTCACCTCAGACTTTGTACCATAAAGCAATTGGGGGATAAAGTCCTTTGTAACCTCATGTCCTGATGTGTATGCTTTAGCTCTTTCGCCCAATATATCCTGAACAATGTTCTTGACTTTGATGAAACACCATATCTCGTAGAGCTCGGATATGTCTTTAACTTCCAGTTTCATCGTTCCGTCCTCCAGTTCATAGCCACATTGCAGTTTTATCCAGTATTGCATAATCTCCTTATAGCCGTATGCCTGTTTCATCACGAGACTATCCTGCGAGAAGCCCTTGAATTGTCCCACGCCCCTAAAGAATGGATGGTTTGACAGTCTAAGCAATTCATCGTCAATGTGATTGATGTCGGCACTCAATTGCTGTTCATCGCCCAGTCGCATCACTTTCATGATATGCCGCCTAACGCCAACAAAGCGTGCTAACATCTCTTTGAGCGCATATTTCAGAAAGCGGTTTTCTATCGTATCATGGCTCAGCACCAATTCCTCTGTTCGGTACTGATATGCTGGCATGTCCTTATGCACTTGGTATTCGTTTTCCAGTTCCTGCGGTATAATTTGAAGACGCTCTGCTCTGTCGTATTTCGCCACGTTTCTCAGTCTGCGCTTAGGACGGTCAATGATAACAGAAGCATAGTTAATGATATCTTGATAGCACGACTTGAAGATTTGCCACCAGACCAGGTCTGTACTGGTCGTTTTGCCGCTACGGAAACTAAGATAGGTCTCTTTCATAAAGGAATAGCTAAGCATCGCATATTCCTCTTCTATATCTCTGATAATGCTCTGGAGGTCGCTTCTGTAATCCAACTTGTAGCTGAGCACCTCAGTATCGAAAGCCAGTTCAAATTCTTTGTCGCTGCCATTCTTATGATAAAAGAATCGGAAATCCGTTTCGCCCACCTGATTGCGGAAATTCAATGTGCCATATAGTTCACCACCATCACTCAGTACTCGTCCTTTATTGTCAGTATCGGAAACTTTGTGGTCGGCTATGTGCAGTCGTATATCCTTGATGGCAGCACCTGGTTTACCTTTTACAATGAGTGGGTAATCTGTATTCTCAAAGAAAACTGCTTGATGTCTGATGTTGCTCTCATTGTTTTTTACACCGTTAAAGGTGAAACTCACGTTTTCTGTCTTAGCCCTATATCGACAGGTAACCTTGGGATCGGAATCACGTCGGATCTCATCTTTATCTAGCAGATTACGAACCACCTCATTGATTCGTCTCATGTGATTGGCACACGAGAACTTTACCAGGAGGTCGTCGTTCTCTACGATGAAATTATACAGACTGTCAGCCATCAGCATTCAGCAGATTTAATTCCAGTAAGACACGAAACGCTCCCTATTCAGTTGGTCCATCATGCTTTCCAATTTAATAAGAGATGTCAGTTGCTTTTTCTCTTGCTTTGTAGTCTCAGCCTTTGCTTCGCCCTCCTCGGTAAAGAGAGATGTTTCTTCACCCCCCGTTTCTGTAGATGTCGTTGCAGGCGTCAGCATATCCTCGATAATCTTGTGCATACAAGAAAGTATAGTGATGGTGTCTCTATCCGAAGACTCTGACCTTTTGTCCTTCACCTCGTCTGGACTATATCCAAGTTCTAGCAAGCGCTTGTCTTTAGGATCTATGCGCATCTTGGCAGAATCGCCCTCGAAACGGCTCAGAATCTTCATCAACGTGAAGTCGTTCATAGCCGTAAGAGCATTACCCAAGCGAGTTTCGCGAGATGCCATTACATACAGCATGGCCTCGTTGGCGGCGCGATAACCTAACTTGAATGGTGTGCCGGCTAACAATTTGTTCACCTTATCGAGATAATCAACAACAAATTCGGCATCCTTTCCCAGCCCTGTTATTACTTCTTTTGCTTCTATGTGTCTGTCTGTCAAAAGTTCATTGAGGTTCTCTTTCAACTCCTCACGAATAGACTTCAGTTCATCGTCTGTTTTCCCTTCAAGGAACTTCACATAGTCCACATCATTCATCTCGAAACTCATGGCTCTATCAAGTACTTTGCGCGAGAATGAGTAAGTTGTTTCGTCCATATTTACCGTACCAATCACAATGAGATTCTTGGGTAGTGTCAAGCCCTTGTATTTGAAGTGTTCAGAAATCCTCAATACTTTGCTGCCTTCTTCTCCACTGGCAGGTTCTATCTTTGGCAGCAGCGTATTAATCATGCCCTCGCTCAACATCACGCTTTCTGTATCAAATTCCACAAAAGGTTTAATAATGGGGTCTGTGACATACACATCCTCTCCGTTGTGGTTCTCAAATGCGCGACTTTCTATTGCACTCAGAAACTCAGCAAAATACTCCTCTACAGGCGCCAAGTTCATTTCATCAAGGCACAGGAAGAACGGAATGTCTTGATGTTGCCAGGCCCTTGCAATAAACTCCACGAAAGGCGTAAAAACATAGTGTGGTTCAGGAATGTTTGTCAGATAACCCACCACATCCATAGAGTTATGCCAGTTAGGCTTCACTTGAACCAACTTGAAGTTTGCTGGTGTATGCAAGTTCCACCTGTCATTCTCAAAATTGACACAACTATATTCCTTATCGTACTTTCTCTCTAGCTCTTCCGTCACCGTCATCTGAGCCAACTTCCTAACTATGCGACTCTTACCTGTACCAGAAATACCTGCAAGTAGTAGGAATGGTTTTGTGCGGATAGCTGCAAGGATTTTATTATAAATACACAGCGAACTACTTTTCTCAAATTCTTTTTTATTTGTATTGGTGACAGGAGAGCCTATCTCTGACTCACTTACTTTTATTATTCCTAACGTAGTTCTAAGCATCTCCAAATATGGTATGACATCCATATCGGGGTTTATACTAATACTATCAGTATTTTTGGAATCCAACCAAGGATTTAGTCCCTCCTTTAGGACATTATTATAGATGCTTGAAGTTCCTGCCTGTTCTTTGTAATCTACGATACTAACATCATTTCCATTTGCAAGTTGTTCGTAAATACCAATCGGTCTATATATAACGTCTTCAGTTTCTGATATTCGAGATCTGAAAAGCGAAAATTGTGTGCAGATGGTAAGGAACTGTGACACTTTTTTTTCAAATATATCGTTACTCGCCCTCTTATTTTGAAGCCAGTCTTCCATAGAACCGTTTTGCAAGTGACTTGATTCCAAGTAAATACCAATCGCCATTAGCATTTCTTAACTTGCCATCTTGTGCTTTTGGTTCAGTTTTTCAAGTGCTCTCTCCAGTCTCAGTATC
>Ga0247609_10006879_pt1 | contig 10907 bp, 9 predicted proteins | sample 172DNAGHGlowgp2_FD_193487 | JGI IMG/M metagenome (GOLD analysis project Ga0247609, IMG submission 193487) | Sheep rumen microbial communities from Palmerston North, Manawatu-Wanganui, New Zealand - 1728 DNA GHGlow gp2 | ecosystem: Host-associated > Mammals > Digestive system > Stomach > Rumen ...
TAAAAGATTACATACTTGGTTTAAAGAAAATGATATACCAATAGAAACTCTTTGTACTAATATAAAAAACAAAGGACACTATTGTAAAAAGAAAAAAATAGATCTTCTAATTGATAATGACATTGCTCAAATAGAAGAAGCAAATAAATACCACGTTAAAACTATAATGTTTGGTGATAATAAAGACTACAATGGTCTTAAAGCAAACAATTGGTTAGAACTATATGACATAATAAAAAAAGGCTTTTAAGCCTTTTTATTTTTTTCTAAATAATATAATATTGCTAATTTAGAACTAGCATCATTAATCATTTTTCGATTAAGTAATTCCATTAATTCATCGAAAGAAACTTCCAAAGGTTCTAAAACCTCGTCTGGATCTAAAGCTTGTTTACCAGTCTTTTCACAGTTCTTAGCAATATATGTTTTTATAATTGCATTACTACATCCTTGATCTTGATAATGCCATTCCAGTTCTTCAAATTCTGAAGCGTTATATCCAGTTTCTTCCATTAGCTCTCTTCTGGCAGCATTAATGAATTCTTCACCTTTGTCTACCATGCCAGCAGGAAATTCAACAGCTATTCCATTAGAATCAACCATATTTGGTCTAGACTGTACTTCTATTACAAACTTACCTTCTTTAGTAACGGGAATTATAACTACAGCATTACCGTCTTCTCCATCTTTTAAAAGTCTCTCAACTTCTTTAGTTCTACCATTAGCAAGTAAAACATTATAAACTTTTTTACCTAAGTATCCTTCATTATATTCTGATACTACATCATAAGATTTTACTTGTATGTTCTTAGCATACTCAATTATTTTATCTATCATAGTTGCTCCTCATGTTTTTATTAACATATTATATAAAGAATGTGATATATAACATTTACTTTTTTGTTCATCTAAGTATTCTCTAATACTTTCAAATCCCTCAATATTCTTTGGAATATGTTTATCTTTTAAACTAGCTGATAATTTATCCATAGCAGCTATCTTCTCTTTTTCAAATTTTTCAATAAAATTGTTATCTGCTTGAATAGATAATTCTAGCACTTTTTCTTCTCCTGGATACTTAAATGACTTATTCTTTCTTTTGTTTTCTAAAATAGTTTTTCTTGTCTCTCTACTTACTCTATAATTTAATACTTTATCGCTAAAACGATCTAAATCACTATACATAAGATCAACTTCTTTTATTCTATCAAGAGATCTTTGAATAAATTCATCAGAATCATCACCATGATATGAATAACTGTTAACTACATTGCCTTCTCCAACTATTTTATGCCTTAAAGTTAGTTCTTCCTTAGAAGCAAGGAACACTCTTAAAGCTTCTGCATATTTAAAACCATTCACTAAAGTATCCCAAGCAATATCAGTATAATAATTACGACCATCAATACATATTCTTAATAAAGCATAATCAGAAGTTCCAATTAATGATGAAATCTTTTGATCATTAAAATAACCAATAGAATCTAATGCTCCATATGAATAAACTATTACAGCATTAATATCTGCATATAGTAATAGCATTTGAAATAATCTAGCATATGATAATCTTCCACCCTCTTTAAAAGTTAAAGAATGATAAGTATTATCTATTTTATAATTAATATCAATTTTAGTTTCATCTTCATTAACAAATTTAATGTTTTTAATCATCCAATTATACAAAATTCCAAATTTATCCATTGGTGAATCGCTGTAATAAGTATACCTAGATACAATTTCTGCTAAACTAGATATTACAAAATCAATTTCCTCAAGGCTATACTCATGAACAACAAAATTACGTAATCCCAAAGATTCTACCCATGATATATCATTTAAATCTAAATTAGAATTTCTTTTAAATCCAATATAGTATATGAAGTCTAAAGTTATCTTAGCATCTTTATGATTAGAAACAAAATCAACAAGCTGTTTAATATTTTTATACTCTCTATTATCATAAAAAGTAAATCTATTAACTCCATCGATACCTACTATATCAACAATGTTATCATTATGAATAACAGCTAATTCTTTTAAATTATTAAAATCAGATAAATCTAGTCTATAGATAGAATTTTGTTCCTTTATCTTTAAACTAACTATATTAGGAATATTCTTTCCAATATACTTTAAGTCTTCAATAGTCAATGATGGGAAAGTAGACAATTCCAAAACTGATAGATTTTTAAAATATTTAATAACATCCATATCATTTCTACAAATAGAAACATATGAAACTTGTGCAAGCTCTTGCTCTGAAAAACTAGTTTTAGTTTCATCAGATATTTTTAATTCTCGTCTTACACATTCACTTAATACTGTAGTTAATTCTATCATCACTAACCACCAACCCATTCTACCTTTTATTATATCATAAAAAAATAATAAAAGTTCATTACACTTTTATTATTTTTTAACTTCACCAAACAAATCATATTCAGAAGAATCAGTAATCACTACATCAACGAATTCATTAATCATAGTATCATCATCATTCTTAATATAAATAACACCATCTTCAGAAGGAACATCCATATAAGATCTACCAATCAAGTATTCTCCGTCTTCAGTAATGTTTTCTATTAAACATTTATAAACTTTCCCTACTTTTTCTTTTAAGAGCTCCTTACTTACTATTTGTTGAATCTGCATTATCTCGTTTCTTCTGTTTTCCTTAATTTCTTCATCTATTTGATCAGAAAACTTAGCTGCTGGCGTCCCATCTTCAGCGCTATAAGAAAAAGCTCCTAATCTATCAAATCTACATGAACGAACAAATTCTTTCAACTCCTCAAAGTCTTTTTCAGTTTCACCAGGGAAACCAACAATCAAAGTTGTTCTTAATATAACATCAGGAATTTCTTTTCTTAGTTTATTAACTAAATTATAAATAGATTCTTGATCGCTTTTACGATTCATTCTCTTTAATACACCATTTGATATATGTTGAATAGGCAAATCGAAATAATGACAAATCTTATCGCTATTCTTTACTATTTCTATTAATTCATCAGTAATAGTTTCAGGATATGAATATAAAAATCTTATCCATTCAATTCCCTCTATTTCTTCTAAATCTTTTAACAATTCAGCAAGTCTACTCTTACCATACAAATCAACCCCATATTTAGTAGTATCTTGAGCTATTACTACTAGTTCCTGAATTCCCTTTTTAGCTAATTCCTTAGCTTCTTTAATGATATCTTCATATGGTCTAGAAATATAATTACCTTGAATATAAGGTATAGCACAATAAGTACAATAATTACTACATCCTTCAGCAACTTTTAAATAAGCCATTACATCTCCGGTTGTTAATACTCTATCTTCATATCTTAAAACATCTTCAGAATTTTTTTTGTTAATTAGATTACTAATTTTATTCCATAAAAGATTATAATCAGAAATCTTTACGAATAAATCAACCTCAGGTAATTCTTGCTCTAATTCCTTTATATATCTTTCTACTAAACAACCTGTAACGATTAAATATTTACAATTTTTCTTCTTATAATCAGCCATTTCAAGTATAGTTTGGATTCCCTCGTCCTTAGCTGATTCTATAAATCCACAAGTATTAATTAACAATATATCTGCTTCTTCAGGATTATCCACTATTTCATAATTATGTTTTTTAAATAAACCTATGATTTGTTCAGTAACAACCAAATTCTTAGAACATCCCAAAGATATAAACCCTATTTTCACATCTATCACCCCAAATGCAAGAGTATTATAACATAGAAAAATAAAAACCGAATCAAAAGATTCGATTTAAATATTCATATTAGTCGTCTTGACTTCACCATTTCTTATATATCTAACAACAATGGTATCTCCAGTCTTGTGTTTATATAAGTTATATCTTAATGAAGCTACATTAACTATTTCTTCTTTATCAAAAGCGATAATTACATCTCCAGGTTTTAAACCAGCTTTATCAGCAGGAGATCCAACCGCTGCTGATTCAACAATAACTCCGGTTCTAGGAGAAATCCTATACTTAGCAGCAGAGTTTCTATTATTAGCATCTACCATTGTAATACCAATATAAGGTCTAGAAACATCCTTACCAGCAATTAAATTGTCCGCATATTCTAATGCATCCTCAATAGGAATAGCGAAGCCCATACCTTCAACTCCACTGTTAACAAGTTTCATGTTAGTAACACCAATAATATCTCCATTAGCATTACAAAGTGGACCTCCAGAGTTACCACTATTAATAGCAGCATCTGTTTGCATAACGCGCATTATCCAGTCAACAGTATTACTATTACTAGTACTTACTTCTACTAATCTATCTTTTCCAGATAAAATACCTCTAGTAACACTCCAAGAGTAAACATCACTATCTAAAGGGGCTCCTATAGCAAAAACAGTATCGCCAACTCTCATAGCTTCACTAGAACCAATCTTACCAACTTTCAATTCTTTTTTTGTATTATAAGATAAAACCGCAATATCAGCATACTTATCGCCATTTATCAACTTAACAACTTCTTCTTCACCAGTTGTAAATTGAACACTGACATTATTTCCACCAGAAATAACATGGTAATTTGTTAACATATAATATTCATTATCTATATTCTTAAAAATAAATCCAGTTCCAGTAGCAGTCAAAGTATCTCCATGATATGACTTTACTACTACTACAGAATCGTAAATATTCTCAACACCGTCAGCAATACCTTGATCATTAACTGTAACTATTTGTTCACTTCTATTTATTTCCGTAACAGAACTATTAACAAAACCTGGTTTAAGTTTAATTAATAATACCATCCCAACAGCCCCAACAACCAATGCAACAACTATTGCGATAATTATAATAACTGACATTTTTAACGAAAGTCTTTTTTCTTCCCCTATTACTACTTGTTGAGTACCATCTGGATTTTGAACATAACTTCTAACTTCCATATTCATCTATCCTCGCAATCTTTGTGAAATTTGTTGGGAATCCCATTCTATCCAAAACTTTATCAATTTCAATAGATTTTAGTTTACCACCTAATATATCAAGTTCATAAGATAGCTCATTAATTAATAAAGTAAAATCTTCTTCTCTTAATAATTGTTTTAAAATAATTACTAATGCAAACAAATCATCTTTACCATATATATATTCTCCATCCATTAAAGGAATCTCCAATAAAGAATGAAATCTTGTATCATCTATATGTCTTTGAGTTTTGTGGTCATACATTATATCTTCATGAGCGCATAGATTTCTAAAGTTAGCTAGAATTGGCATATAAGTAATTAAATCTTCAACATCTATACCATAAACTTTAGCAATATCTTTTTGATCTTCTGGTTTCATAATTGTATATAATTCAGAAATCAAACCAAAAGACAACACTTTAACAACTACCCAAAATGGAACATAACCATAATTACTTATGTAATGCATTGTAGCTGAGTGTTGGCCACCGTTTACTCTTATTTGTCTCTTTATCTTTTTCAACAAGTCATTTACTTGTCTTGCTTTATCTCCAGTTTTATCAAAATTATGTGGATTTAAATAATCCTTTTCTTTAATACCGTACTTTCTACTTAATTGATAAGAGAAAATACTTTTAGCATTATTTTCAACTATTAATATATTCTTAAAGAAAATATTTCTTATTTGTCTATCAAAATTAAACATTGCATATAATTCTTCAAAAGTAACCCCTGGTAAAAACATTCTATCTTTTGGTGATTTTAAGAATAAATGTCTATAACCACTTAAGAAGAAATAATTTTCACGCAAAAGGACATCCTTTGCATATTCAATATCATTGAACTCCAATCCTTTACTTTTAAGGATTTCTATCTGCTCGTCAATTGTCTTAAATGTTTTGATCATCTAGCATCACCCTATTATTCTATCTTATTATATCACAGGATATTTGTTAAATAAATAAATTGTTCATGTTATAATGTTAAGGAAGGTGATATTTATGCCATCAAATACAACACATTTTGTATTTTCTGAAGATGTTTATAACAAATTGGATGACAGTAGCAAAAAAAGAATACTTAAGAATAAAGTAGTATACAACACTTTTGCTCAAAGCCATGATTTACTATTCTTTTATATCTTTGATCATAAAAACAGTAAAATTATAAAAGATTTAGGACACCATGCACATCACTATGAAACACAAAATTACTTATTAAACGTTATTAAAGAAATCAAAAAAGCTAATCTAGAAAATGATAGTGAATCTATTGCTTATTTATATGGAGTAATTACACATTATGTACTAGATACACATTGTCATCCTTATATTTTTTATAAAACAGGAGTTTATCGTAAAAATCAAAAATGGACTCACAAATACAAAGGTGAACACACTCATATTGAAAAAGAATTAGATGCTATTTATTATAAAAAACATTTTAATAGATCTTACAATAAATGTAATTTAAATAAAGAGATAATAAAAAAAGTTACTTTAACTGACAAACTACAAACACTAATAAGCAAAGTATACAAAGATACATATAACATTGATAACGTCGGTTACTTTATGAATAAAAGTATTGGTAGAGTTAGATTGGTTAATTCCTTAATCGTACATGACCCTTTAGGAATCAAAAAAGGTATATATTACACTATTAAGTTCCTATCATTTAAAAAATTTAATGGATTACCATACTACAGTAATTTTATCTTAAAGCCTAAACAAACATGGTTAAACGAAGAACACAAAGAATGGAATCATCCTTGTTACAAAGAAGAATTATTTACATATTCCTTTGCTGATTTATATAATCAAAGTATTAAAGATGCACTAAATATAATAAATGAAGTAAATAAAGTATTATATGAAAATAAAAGTATTACATCACTAAAAAAAGTAATACCAAACATCGACTATTCAACTGGTATCGAATGTAATGACAAACATTCTTTAGAATATTTTGAATACTAAAAAGAGACTACTCAGTAGTCTCTTTATAATTTTCTAAAATTGCAGTATAATCATCAAACTCATCAGAATCAGGAGTTACAATTATTATCTTTTCAATAGTACAATTATCCTTATCTAGATAATTAATAATACTATCAATCAATACTCTCATACTCTCTTCTTTAGAGATTTTTATATTTTTATTAATATCACTTAATACAATAGTCTTGGCTATATTATTATTTGAACATTCTAATACATTAAAATAACACATACCAAGTTCTTTTTTATATTCATCTAAATCATCTGTTTTAGGAAGAACAACATGAATAATATAATCACTTAATAAATTATAGGCTCTTGTAATAAGTATTTCTGTAGGAGATAACTTTTTATCTTTTAAAATATCTAAACATTTCTTTCTAAGTCTTAAACCAGCATTTAGGAACATATTATTGTCAAAACTATCATCGACAGGATTAATTATTGAATCTGCATAAACATTTCCTATATCGCCTTCTAATAAGGCTATTTTATCACCGTGAATATACTTCTCATCTAAATTAGTATTAATAGTATTAAATTTTTCTCCATCAACTAATTTTTTATTTAATAATTCTAATCTTAAATATTTATCTTCTGCTAATAAGATGTCTTCAGGTATATCATAATCATCTATAGATTCGATTATATTTTTATACATCTTTCTCATTTCGTTAAGATTATCAGGAATTTCTTGACCTTTATAAAAATATTCCAATATTTTTTTCAATAATATCTTTTTATCCATAAGCCCTCCTAATACCACATGTTAGTTAGATTACCATCGCTTTCATAAACAGAATCCATCAATACAACATAAGGAAACCAATTTATTACTTTCTTCTTAGAGTATTTTTTCATAACTACACCCTTATAATTGTTCAATGATTCAGCAACGTAGAAGTTATCACCATCATCACCAATGATAATAGCAATATGACCGTAAATATTTAGTAGATCTCCTACTCTAACTTCTCCTCTATTAATCATACCTTGAGTTAATCTCTTATAATCTCCAGTATCTGTCATCTGACCTCTAATAGCTGGTGATTCTCCAGCTCCTCCGTCTCCGACATCAAAACCACCATTTAATAACGTCCATGAAACAAATCCAGAACAATCTAGACCATTAGGATATTTACCGCCAGGATAATAGCCATTTTCTCTATCATCTTCATAGCTAACCATCTTACATCCCCACATTTTTGGTCCTTTTAATTTAGCACCTGGAACTAATTGATTATATTTACTCTTACTTAAATATAATCCTTTATGATAGTACCTACCTTCTCCATCAACATAATGTGTACCAGTACCATTTAGTCTACCATTTTCAAAATAATATGAAATACGATATGGGAATTCCAATGTTAGGAATCTTGCAGCTGCTACTGCTCCAGCTCTCGTTCCATATCCTGCTTCTGCTATTCTATATTCTAATATTTCGTCTAATAAGGATGCTTCTGATTCACTGAATTGCTCACAAGTTAAAAATTTCTTTTTAGAATCAAATTCTTTTGGCATTTTTACTATTGTATTAGTTACAGTAATTTCCACTTCTTTTTTCTGTAATTCTCCATTAGTGATAGTTAAATAAGTTTTACCTTGTTTACCAGATGTATATTTGAATTTATCCATAATTAAAATATCAGCATTACCATTTACTTCTAAAATAGGAGACCCAACTACGATTGCATTCTTTAATAAATCTCCTGAACTATTTAAAGGAAGATAGTATTTATCTTTAACATTAAAATCTACAACATAATTATTTAATTCTAAAGGATCGCTAACTATTCCTTCCTTATTTTTAAAATAAATATTAACCTTTTCAAAAGGAACAATTAAAGTACATACTCCATCTTTCATTGGTTCAAAAGATAACTTCTCAATATCTTCATCCTTAGAAAAAGAGCATAATTCTTGTTCATTAGAAGCTTGTAAATTAATATTAATATAATTTTCTTCTTTATTATAAGAAGATATATCTAAACTAATAATACTTGTCTCATTCTTCAATATTACTTTCTTATTATGAATAGAATAAATGTAAAAACCAATTCCACCAAGAATTACCAAAAGCACAACAAAAGAGAAGAACACGATTATTTTTGTATTTCTTCTATCTCTTAATTCTTTTATTTCGGCTTTAGAAAGCTTTACCTTCAATTTAGGAAGTTCAATATCATTCATATTAATATCCCCTACTATGCAATAATATTTTATCACAAAAAAAGAATAACAAATAGTTATTCTTTTACAAGTTCGGTAGATACATAATAATAATTAACTCTATCAGTTGTAATAAAAGTATGCTTAAACGTTAAATTATCAGCACTCTTCAATTCATAATAGAATTCATTGCTATCTGCAGAATGAAGATAATGCTTATCATGACCATCATTTAACATTATTGTACTAGTTCTATTATCTAATAAATAACCTTTATCATAAATAACAATAGTACCTTCATCTTTAGTAACTTTAACGATATCAAATTTAACTTCTAATTTTCCAGTATCAACAGCGTCTTTTCTATTTCCACACACATAAGAAGTTTCTTTTATTATACATAATTTTCCTTCGGAATTAATAAACTCAACATTAGTATTTATTAAATCATCATTAAATAAATTCTTATTATATTCTTGAAGTAACTTAATATCTACTTTATTAACAGTACAATAATTAGTATTCCATGCATTTGCACTTGGATCATCTAAAGCAAATCTATCTAAGCAATTTTTAGTTCCTAATACAGCTGTTAATTTATCTTCAACTGTTTTTGCATTGCTTTTAGCATAATCATAAACAATTACTAATCTATCTAAATTACTCATTTTAGATGCTTCTAATCCTTTAGTTGAATAAAACAAAGAATACTGATTAACAAATCCATGTAACTTATTAACCAATTGTTTATATTCATCTACATCCGTAATATCTTCAGGACCTTGTTGAATTATAGGTTCATCCTCGCTCTTCTTATTATCTAAGTATTTCTTTGCACCAAAAATACCAAGGCCTACACCTATTCCTAAAAATAAAATAAATAAAACTATATATTTAAAGACGTTGTTACTCTTTTCTTCTTTCACATCTATGTCTGCCATACAAATACCCTCTATTCTAATTAAAATTATAAAAAAAAAATTATAAGATATCAAATCAGATTTCAAGTTAACTGTTAATTGACACAAATAAAAAAACTCGCATAAGCGAGTTTTTGAAACATTGAAATAAATTAACGTTTACTAAATTGTGGAGCTCTACGAGCTTTCTTAAGACCTGGTTTCTTACGTTCTTTACTTCTTGGATCTCTAGTAACAAATCCATTAGCTTTAAGAACTTTTCTATAAGCATCTTCTCTTGATTGATCAGCATCTGCATCGAATGCTAATAAAGCACGAGTAATACCTAATCTAATAGCACCAGTTTGACCTGAGAAACCTCCACCTTTAACTGTAACTTCAATATCGAATTTATCCTCATTATTTGTAGCAACAAGTGGTTGTTTTAAATCCATAACTAATACTGCAAAAGGCATGTATTCATTAACGTCTCTACCATTAACTGTAATATTACCTTTACCAGCAGTTAATCTTACTTGAGCAATTGAACGTTTTCTACGTCCAGTAGCTGTCCAAACTTTTTTATCTGCCATAATTTAAAACCTCCTATTTAACCTTTAATTCTACAGGTTGTTGAGCTGCATGTTTATGTTCAGGACCAGCATATACGAATAACTTAGTATACATTTGTCTTCCTAAACGTCCTTTTGGTAACATACCTTTAATAGCTCTTTCAATCATTTCTTCTGGATATTTTTCGATCATTGTTTTAGCATTTCTTTCTCTTAAACCACCAGTATATCCACTATGATTATAATACATCTTGTCGTTTAATTTATTACCAGTTAGTTTAACTTTTTCTGCATTAACTACTATTACATAG
>Ga0247609_10006881_pt1 | contig 10905 bp, 8 predicted proteins | sample 172DNAGHGlowgp2_FD_193487 | JGI IMG/M metagenome (GOLD analysis project Ga0247609, IMG submission 193487) | Sheep rumen microbial communities from Palmerston North, Manawatu-Wanganui, New Zealand - 1728 DNA GHGlow gp2 | ecosystem: Host-associated > Mammals > Digestive system > Stomach > Rumen ...
CTCGAAGAATCCCGGCTATTCCTCCTTTACCCAACAGATGTTCCTGGGACAACTCTCCGATCAGGAGTTCAGCATGTTCCAAGAAAAAATCTACCGTTTTCCCGGCTTCTATATCCAGAAACGCAGCATCCGGCAGTACGAGTATCCCTATGCCGCCCATGTGCTGGGCGATGTGGCCGAAGTGTCGAAGGGCGACATCGAAGAGGACGATTACTACCAGGCTGGCGACTATATAGGCAAGCAAGGTGTGGAACGTTCCTATGAGAAGCAGTTGCGAGGTGAGAAGGGAGTACAGATTCTGTTGCGCGATGCTCATGGTCGCATTCAAGGCAGTTACCGCAACGGTGCCTTCGACCGCCAGCCTGTTCCTGGAAAGAACCTCACACTGGGCATCGACCTCAAACTGCAAGCCTTGGGCGAGCGTCTTCTGGAAGGAAAGATTGGCTCGGTTGTAGCCATTGAACCCAAGACGGGCGAAATTCTATGTATGGTGAGTTCACCCAGTTATGACCCCCGCATCATGGTGGGGCGTAAACGTTCAAAGAGTCATCAGGAACTAAGTCAGAATGCATGGAAGCCCCTGCTCAACCGCTCTATCATGGGTCAGTATCCGCCAGGCTCCACTTTCAAGACCACACAAGGCCTCACCTTCATGACCGAAGGCATCATTACCAATCAGACTGCCTATCCCTGCTCTCACGGCTTTGTGTTCAAAGGGCTCCGTGTGGGCTGTCACGGCCACGGGTCTCCCCTGTCACTGGTGCCGGCCATCAGCACCTCATGCAACGGCTATTTCTGCTGGGGCCTCTATCACATGATCAACAACACGAGCAAATACGGGTCAGTACAAAATGCCATGAACCGCTGGCGTGACTATATGGTGTCAATGGGCTTCGGCTACAAGTTGGGCGTAGACCTTCCTGGTGAAAAACGAGGGCTCATACCCAATGCCCAGTTCTACGACAATGCCTACAAAGGCTCGTGGAACGGACTCACTATCATCTCCATTGCCATCGGACAAGGCGAGGTCAACGCCACACCGCTACAGATTGCCAATCTGGGGGCTACCATTGCCAATCGCGGCTGGTTCATCACGCCACATGTGGTGAAAGCCATTGAAGACGAGCCACTCGACACCCTCTACACCAACCGCCGCTATACCAAAGCCAACCGCGAAGCCTACGACTATGTGGTACAGGGAATGCGGTCGGCAGCCCTTGGTGGCACCTGTAAGGCTCTGGCAGGCTATGATTTCATGCCCTGCGGCAAGACCGGTACCGCCCAGAACCGCGGTCACGACCACTCTGTGTTCATGGGCTTTGCACCGATGGACGACCCGAAGATTGCCGTTGCCGTATATGTAGAGAACGGCGGGTGGGGTGCCACTTATGGCGTGCCTATTGGCGGTCTTATCATGGAGCAGTATCTGCATGGTGAACTCTCGCAGGCCTCTGAGCATAAAGCCACCGACATTCAGAATAAACGTATTAACTATGGCAGCGACGACAGATAAGAATCCTAGTGTACTCAAGTCTATCGACTGGTGGACCATCCTCATCTACATAGCCCTCCTCTCGTTTGGATGGGTCAGCGTGTGCGGTGCCAGTTATACTTATGGCGACACCGACTTGCTATCGCTCAATACCCGCTCTGGCATGCAGGTGGTGTGGATAGGCACCTCGCTCATGCTGGGCCTCTTCCTGCTGCTGCTCGACGACCGGTTCTACGAGGCCTTTGCCTACCTCCTTTTTGGCCTGTTGCTGTTGCTGCTCTTTGCCACCATCTTCAACCCACACACCATCAAAGGCTCCCGATCGTGGCTTGTCATGGGACCGCTGCGCCTACAGCCTGCCGAGTTTGCCAAGTTTGCCACGGCACTGGCCCTTGCCAAGTTCATGAGCAAATACGGCTACGACCTCCACAAGCCCAAGGACCTGCTCATCACCCTTGCCATCATCTTTGTGCCTATGCTATGCATCGTTGGACAGCGCGAGACGGGGTCGGCCTTGGTTTATCTGGCCTTCTTCCTTATGCTCTATCGCGAAGGCATGACAGGCAGTGTCCTGTTCACTGGTGTGGCCATGGTGGTGTATTTCGTCATCGGCATACGCTATGCCGAACCTTCCTTGTTCAACACGCCAACCTCCATCGGCAAGTTCGTGGTATTCCTACTTATTCAGGTCTTTTCAGCCTCTATGATTGGCATCTACTGCCACAACAAGCGCGAAGCGTGGCAATGCATTGGGCTCTGCTTCAGCGTCACACTGGTGTGCCTGCTGCTTTCAGTCTATGTCATTCCCTTCAACCTCTTTTGGGTGCAGTTGACGCTGTGCATTCTGCTCATCCTCTATCTCATATGGAAAAGTCTCGACACCCGCATACGCAACTACCTGTGGATAGCAGGTTTCACATGTGGTTCCATCCTGTTTTTCAGCAGTGCTGAATATGCCTTGAACAATATACTTGAGAATCACCAGCGCACCCGCATCAATGTGCTGTTAGGCTTGGAAGAAGACCTGAAGGGAGCCGGATATAATGTGCATCAGAGCGAGATAGCCATTGGTTCCGGTGGACTGGAAGGCAAGGGATTTCTCAATGGCACACAGACAAAACTGAAGTATGTGCCGGAGCAGGCCACCGATTTCATTTTCTGCACCGTAGGCGAAGAGGAAGGCTTCGTAGGTGCTGCAGGCGTCTTGGTATTGTTTTTAGCACTCATTCTGCGCCTCATCCACCTTTCTGAGCGACAGACTTCCGTCTTTGGGCGGGTGTATGGCTATTGCGTGCTCTCCGTCTTCCTCTTCCATGTCTTCATCAACGTGGGCATGGTGTTGGGCCTGACGCCTGTCATCGGTATTCCCCTGCCCTTCTTCTCCTATGGAGGTTCCTCGCTTTGGGGATTCACTCTTCTGCTTTTTATCTTCCTACGCATTGATGCTGGCCGCAACATGCAGAGATAGTAAGAACGGTTTTCAGTTCTCAGTTTTCTTAATCGTGATGCCTACATCACTGATACCTGGCAGCGATAGCCGTCTCATATTGTGCGTCACAACAATATGAAGTGAATCGCCTGCCTGCAAATTCATGTCAGGCAGACCAAAGTTGTATTGATAATGGCTGACGCCCTGCCCCAATGTATTTCCCTCCTCATCGGCGAGCAGGACATTGAGTGTATCGTTCCGTTCTAAGCCCGATGGAACAGCCATGATCCTAACGACGAGCGACAGGTTTCTGAACGGGTAAGTGCTATAGGTGCGCAGTCCTGTCTCAATGGCATAGCATCCACTGTCGGGCACACTGCTCAAGTTGAAGACCGCACCGTCTTCTCTGTTCCATCCCTCGGCGTCAATAGGCTCGTAGTGGGAATAGAGAACCTCGTGGCGGTTGCAGCCGGCCACGATGGCCGTGACCGCCACAAACAGAGCCACAACACTATTCCTTGTTAGCCTCATGTTCCGGCTCCTGCTGTTTTTGTTTCTTCCTTGAGCCCTCGTCACCACCTTGCTGCTGCGGCTTCTTCTTACGCTTTTTCTTCTTGGTCTTGTCAAAGCGGTGAATATCGTCACCTGCCAGCAAGTCGACAGGCGCATTCTCCTGCTGACGGCGTTTCTCCTCATCGGGTTGCAGGTCTTCAGGCTTCACGCCATTGCGGTTCATCTCAATAATCTCCTTGGCACGCTCTGCAGTAATGGTTTCCAGGTTGGCAGCAATGCGTTTGTCCGTGCTATAGGTGATGAGCCCGGCCAGAATGTCGGCCTTGAAATAGAAATAGTCGGCATCAAGCGTCTGCAAAACGATTTCGCGATTAGGCAGTTTCTTTCCATGCTCAATATAGTCATCGACCTCATAGTTCAGACAGCACTTCAGTTTGGCGCACATGCCCGCCAGTTTTTGCGGGTTGAGCGAAATATCCTGATAGCGAGCCGCTCCTGTTGACACGCTGACAAAGTTCTTCATCCACGTGGCACAGCACAGTTCGCGTCCACAGGGACCAGTGCCGCCTATGCGTCCAGCCTCTTGGCGGGCACCGATTTGCTTCATTTCAATACGCACATGGAAGGCTACTGCCAAATCCTTAATCAGTTGGCGGAAGTCCACGCGCTCGTCAGCAATATAGTAGAATATTGCTTTTTGCCCGTCACCTTGATACTCCACATCGCCTATCTTCATCTTCAAGCCAAGTCCTTTGGCTATCTCGCGACTCTCAATCATGGTTTCGTGCTCACGGGCCTTTGCCTCGTAGTATTTATCCATGTCAACTTGACGAGCCAGTCGGTAGATGCGCTTAATATCGTCAGCACTCTTCAGGTTAGCCTTCTTTACCTGCAGATTTACCAGACGGCCGGTAAGCGTCACCACGCCGATATCGTGCCCCGGGCTAGCCTCCACGGCCACAATATCGCCTTTCTTCAGCGGCAGGTTGTTCACATTATGATAGTAGCCCTTACGGGTATGCTTGAACTGCACCTCTACCAAGTCTGTTGTCTCAGCATTGCCAGGCACATCGGCCAGCCAGTCATAGGTATTGAGTTGGCGGTCCTGTCGTCCTACGGCTGCACGGCACAAACCGCGGTCGCAACCGGTACGTATCTCATATGTTCTTTGTTTCTCTTCCATCGTTTTATATAGGTCTTATAGGTCTTACATATTAGGATTTTGGTGGGATGAGCAGCACAATGACCTGCAGGGCAAAGTCGAAGAACACGATCTTCGCGTTGGCATTCTGCCCAATGTCACGGTTGGCACGATTGGCCAGGTCGTAGAACTGCAGTACGTTGGCCTCGTTGATGAAGCGGGCAAAGTTGCAGGCAAACTGCTCTTCCTCTTGCGACATATAGCACAGTTCCGGCTGCTGGAAGTTGAACATGAAATTCTCGCGCACCATGCGCAGGAAGAACAGCAGAAAGCGTTTCTGCTTCTCTCTGCCAAATGTCGCCATGGTCTCACTCCATCGCCGCAGGTCACGCACATTGCGCTGATAGGCCAGTCGCATGAGCATGATGAAGAGATCCATGAACTGTCGGTTCTCGTTATCGGCCTGCAATGTTTCCATGGCTTTGAGCCAGGAGCCGTTAGCCAGCCTGCTGATGCGCATGGCCATATCAGGATCGATGCCACGCCGCTCTACGAGTGCCTTTCTCACGGCTTCGCTGTCAATTTTCTTCACATCGATGCGCTGCACGCGGCTCCGTATGGTCTCCAACAGTTTGTCAGGCTCCTCGCACACCATGATAAACACGGTTTGCGAAGGCGGTTCCTCAATGAGTTTCAGCAGTTTGTTGGCACACTCTATGTTCATGCGCTCGGGCAGCCAGATGATGCTCACCTTATAGCCGCCCTGACTGGACTTAAGCGATAGTTTGCGCACCAGTTCGTCGCTCTCACCGGCAGTGATGATAGCCTGCTGGTTTTCCGCACCTATGGCGGCAAGCCACTGGTCAATGCTGAAATAGGGGCTCTGCATGAGCAGTTCATGCCACTCACGGGCAAAGTCATCGCTCACGGGCTTATGGTCAGTGCCCATCGACGGCAGTTTGATGGTGGGATAAGTGAAGTGAAGGTCAGGATGCTCCAGTTTCTGAAGCATGGGGGACTCCGGTTTATCCAGGGCGTCCACACTATCTGGATCATCCATACCATCTTGAGACTTCCTGCCCAGCAGATAGCAGGCAAAGGCCACGGCCAGAGCCATCTTGCCGCTACCGGCAGGGCCGCAGAACATCATGGCATGGGGCAGACGGTCTTCTCTGACCATCTGTACCAGACGCTGCTTTGTCTCTTCCTGTCCTATGACCTCATTCCACCGCATCACTCACAATTAATCCTACTGTCTTAACTTCTTCACGATTTCCACTACCGACGGAACAGCGCCAACGGTATAGAAATGTATGTCGTTGACACCATGGTCGTAGAGTTCGCGACACTGCTGAACCGTCCATTCTATGCCCAGGCGACGAGCATCGTCGTCGGTCTTACATTTCACAATCTCACGTGCCAGCGGCTCAGGGATGTCGCAATGGAATGTACGGGGCACCACCGTCAGTTGCGACAGTTTAGCCAGCGGCTTGATACCTGGAATAATGGGGATAGTAATACCCATGGCACGAGCCCGCTCCACAAACGAGAAATACTTCGCGTTGTCATAGAACAGTTGCGTCACGGCATACTGTGCGCCCAACTCCTGCTTCTCCTTCAGGTATTGCATGTCCATCTCTAAGTTGGGGGCTTCCTCGTGCTTCTCAGGATAGCAGGCCACACCTATATCAAACTTGCGACCGGGATTCTTGATGGGCTCGCCATTGGCAAAGAAGCCCTCGTTGAACCGCTGCACCTGGCGAATCAGGTCGGTGGTGTGGGCATGGCCGCCAGGTGTGGGCACAAACACGCGGTCGTCCTTGGCCTTGTCGCCACGCAGCAGCAACAGGTCGGTAATGCCCAGGAACTGCAGGTCGAGCAGTTCATATTCTATATCTTCCACCGTTGCGCCGCTGCAGATGATGTGTGGCTGCACCGGCACATGAAAGCGCTGCTGTATGGCGGCTGCCACGGCAATGGTGCCAGGACGCAGTCGCAGACATTGTCGCTCGAAACGGCCATCGGCCAGTTCGCGATATACATACTCGCTGTGGTGAGTGGTGATATTGATGAATGCCGGCTTGAGTGCACACAACTGCTCAATATCGGCAAACAGCCTTTCAGTGCCCGTCCCCTTCAGTGGGGGCAGCACCTCAAACGAGAACTGTCGCTCGTCGGCTTTTTGGTTTATCAAGTTTGCTACGGCCATAATATTCGGCAAAATTACGAAAAAAACTTGGCACGTGCCAAGTTTTCACATTATTTATATGTTTCGTACCGCTATTTTCCCGTTCTCTCGCGGCTCTTCACCCTCTTGTCTTCAACGGGTCTACTGCCGGTAGACTCTCGGTCTACTCCGTGTAGACCCACGGTCTACCGGCAGTAGACCGTATTTTATCCGTATCATTCCGCCTCGTAGTTCGTGCTGCCGTCGGCATCGCCATGCAAGGCATCCTGAAAGGAGTCCCAGTCTTGGAAGCCTACCAGCAGCGACAGGCGGTCGAGCGTTTTTCGGTTGGGCTTGTGCAGCAGTTCCTTCTCCACAGCCTCCATCAGTTTCTTCAGTGCCAAATGCTTATCCATCGTTCACGGTCTTACACTTTCTGCATATCGTTCAGTTTCTTGTAGTAGCCATCCTTGGCCAACAGTTCTTCGTGGGTACCGCGCTCCACGATGCGGCCCTCGTGGAGCACGCATATCTCGTCGGCATTCTTGATGGTAGACAGGCGATGGGCGATGGCCACGGTGGTTCGTGTCTTCATGAGCCGCTCCAGCGCATCCTGCACCAGTCGTTCGCTCTCGGTGTCGAGTGCCGAGGTAGCCTCGTCGAGAATCAGGATTGGCGGGTTTTTCAGAATGGCACGTGCAATGCTCACACGTTGCCGCTGTCCGCCAGAGAGCCGTCCGCCACGGTCGCCGATATTGGTATCAAATCCATGCTCGCTCTGCATAATGAAGTCGTAGGCATTGGCTATGCGGGCCGCCTCGGCAATGCGGGCATCAAGGCGGGCTTTCTTTTCCGGGTTCTCCTGGCTATCTGGATCATCCTGAACGCCAAATGCAATGTTGTTACGGAAAGAATCGTTGAACAGGATGGCCTCTTGGTTCACGTTGCCAATAAGTTGGCGCAGGTCGTGCAGCCCCAGGTCCTTTACATTGATGCCATCGATAAGCACCTCGCCCTCCTGCACATCATAGTAGCGCGGAATCAGGTCAACCAGCGTCGATTTGCCGCCACCGCTCTGTCCCACCAGTGCCACAGTGCGCCCCTTCGGGATAACAAGGTTGATGTCGCGCAGCACCCACTGCTCGCCATAGCGGAACGACACATGGCGGAACTCTATCTCATGCTCAAACGATGTGATATGATGTGGCTGGGCCGGCTCTTTTATATGATTCTCGGCTTTCAGTATCTTGTCGATACGCTCCATCGAGGCCAGACCCTTCGGGATATTGTAACTGGCCTTTGAAAATTCCTTCAGCGGCTGTATGATACTATAGAGGATAATCAGATAATAGATAAACGACGAGCCCGTGATGGTCTGCGAGTTGAGCACCAGAATGCCGCCGAACCACAGTACGATGACGATCATCACCGTGCCCAGGAACTCGCTCATGGGGTGAGCCGACGACTGGCGTATGTTGACCTTCATAATGTCGTTACGGTAGTTGGTGTTCACTTTGTTGAAACGGGCGTTCATCTTGTCTTCAGCACAGAAGGCCTTGATGATGCGCAGTCCGCCCAGGGTCTCCTCCACCTGGCTCATGGTGTCGCTCCACAAAGCCTGTGCCTTAATGCTGCGCTGCTTCAACCGTCGGCCCACCATGCCCATGAACCATCCGAAGATGGGCACGAAGATAATGGTGAAAAGCGTGAGTTGCCACGACACGAGGAGCAGCGTGGTGAAATAGATGGTGATGAGGATAGGATTCTTGAACATCATATCGAGGCTCGACATGATGCTCGACTCCACCTCCTGCACATCGCCACTCATACGGGCCAGGATATCGCCCTTGCGCTCCTCGCTGAAGAATCCCAGCGGCAGCGATGTAATCTTCTGGTAGAGTTGGTTGCGAATATCTCGCACAATGCCGGTACGAATGGGAATGATGGTGGCCGACGATAGGAAATAGGTGCCCGTTTTCAGCGCCGTCATCACTGCCAGCACAATGCCGATGATGATCAGTGTGAATATTGCTCCCTTACTCTCAACAAGTTGCTGCACATAGTAGTTCATGTTGTTCATCAGCACCGTCGACAGTTTCTCCCAATCCCATTCCATCAGGGCCGTGGCCTTCTCGTTGCCGCCTGTCTCAAACAGGATGTTGAGCATGGGGATAAGGGTGGCGAAAGAGAATACATTCAGCACTGCCGACAGGATATTGAACATCACCGACAGGAAAAGGTATTTCTTGTAGGGCGGCACGAAACGCCGCAGTACCATCAGGAATTCTTTCATATTGCTTGACCTAATAATGTAGCACTGGTGCTGCCTGTTATCTTCACCCGCACGGTCTCGCCGATGTGATGACCGCAGCGGTCGAACACCACCATCTTGTTCTGCTCAGTACGGCCGCAGAGCCTTTCGCGGCTACGCTTGGAGAAGCCTTCTACCAGCACCTCAAACTCGCGGCCTTCATCTTTCTTGTTCTGTTGGGCCGATATTTCCGTCTGCAAGGCAATCAGTTCGTTCAGACGGCGAATCTTCTCCTCTTCTGGCACATTGTCGGGCAGGTGCTTCGAGGCATAGGTGCCCGGGCGTTCACTGTATTTGAACATGAAGGCCGAGTCGTAGCCCACCTCACGCATCAGCGAGAGCGACAACTGGTGGTCTTCCTCCGTCTCGTCATGATAGCCCACGAAAATGTCGGTTGAAAGGCCGCAGTCGGGGATGATGCGACGGATGGCGGCCACACGGTCCAGATACCACTCGCGGGTATATTTGCGATTCATCAGTTTCAGAATGCGGTCGCTGCCGCTCTGCACGGGCAGATGGATATGCTTGCACACGTTGGGCATCTCGGCAATGACATGTAGCGTCTCGTCGCTCATGTCCTTAGGATGCGATGTGGTGAAGCGGATGCGCATTTCAGGCGCCGCCTCGGCCACGCGCCTAAGCAGGCTGGGAAAATCAATTATCAATTGTCCATTGTCAATTGTCAATTGATAACTATTCACGTTCTGCCCCAGCAGCGTCACCTCCTTGAAGCCGCGGTCGCGCAGGTCGCGCACCTCTCGCAGGATACTCTCCACATCTCTGGAGCGCTCACGGCCACGCGTATAAGGCACAATGCAGTAATGGCAGAAATTGTTGCAGCCGCGCATAATGCTCACAAAACCGCCTATCCTGTGGCCCAGACCTATGCGCTGGGGCACCACATCGCGGTAAGTTTCGGTGGTCGAGAGTTCTATGTTCATGGCCTTATGGCCTGTCTCGGCCTGAGCAATCAGGTCGGGCAGTGAGAGATAGGCGTCGGGGCCGGCCACCAGGTCTACGCCATGGTTGTCAAGCAGATCCTGCTGTGCACGCTCGGCCATACAGCCCAGCACGCCTATGATGAGCGAGCCATTCTCCGAAGGAAGGGAACCCCTGCGCCGCTGATTTCTTATGGCATTCAGTGCATCCAGCCTGTGATATATCTTTTGCTCGGCATTGTCGCGCACCGAACAGGTATTCAGAAAGACGGCATCGGCCTCGTCCACACTGTCGCAGGCCTCATAACCGGCCATCTGCATCACGGCAGCCACCACCTCAGAGTCGGCCACATTCATCTGACAGCCGTAGGTCTCAATGTATAGTTTCTTCATGCTTATTCATTTTTTCGTGTGCAAAGTTAGAAAATTATTATGAATTATGCATTATGAATTATGAATTAATTCGTAACTTTGCAGCCAAAATAACAGAATCGCAATGGAAAAACCTACAAAAGCATTTATCATCAACGAATTGCGCGACTATGTGATGATTACCATCGCCATGATTTCCTATGCTATAGGATGGACTGTGTTCCTGCTGCCCAACAACATATCCACGGGCGGCGTGGCCGGTGTATCATCAATATTATTCTGGGGAACGCACATACCGGCACAGATCTTCTATTTCCTCATCAATGCCATTCTCCTCATTGCTGCACTGCGCATCCTGGGATGGAAGTTCTGCGTCAAGACGGTCTATGCCGTGGTGGCGCTGACCGTGGCGTCGACCGTGGCGTCGCAACTCTACCATGAGCACTGGCTCAGCGACCAGCCGTTCATGGCAGCCATCATCGGTGCCGTGTTCTGCGGCAGCGGTGTGGGACTGGTGCTAGCCAACAACGGTTCTACAGGCG
>Ga0247609_10006882_pt1 | contig 10904 bp, 9 predicted proteins | sample 172DNAGHGlowgp2_FD_193487 | JGI IMG/M metagenome (GOLD analysis project Ga0247609, IMG submission 193487) | Sheep rumen microbial communities from Palmerston North, Manawatu-Wanganui, New Zealand - 1728 DNA GHGlow gp2 | ecosystem: Host-associated > Mammals > Digestive system > Stomach > Rumen ...
AACTTGTGGTTCGTTAGTCTATCTCAGTACTAATATATTAGTAACACTCCAACAGGGCGACCCCAATCAGGGGCCGCCCTGTTTTGATATTATACTATTTGGCATTATGCTAAATAGTATAATTATTGCATGCTGATAATTAATGATATATGGAGGTGTATGGAATTTGTTTTTGTCTAATTGAAAAAAAACAGTTATCTTTGCAAAATAAATTTATAAAGGTATGAATCCATTTAGTTACGGTACCATAGTCCGTGGAGACTCATTTTTTGACAGAAAGGAAGAGACGAAACTGCTCATCGATACTCTTTCTGGCGGTAACAATGTTGTATTGTTTGCACCCCGTCGTTATGGGAAGACATCTCTTGTCTTTCGTGTAATGGAGCATTTAGAAGAGCAGGGAATACCTTGTCTATACATTGATTTGATGTCAGCTTTCTCTCTTGAGCGTTTTGCAGAGTTGATTGTTGAGGCAGCAAGGAAAAAACAGAGCAAGCTTGAGGTTTTTGCTCAAGAGTTGTCTGGTTGGGTAAAGAAAATACGCCCAACCATAGAATTTGGCCTTGATGGTTCACCAAAGTTTTCCATTGATTTTTCCGAGCAGCACATTTCTCACTCCACACTTACCCAGGTTTTCGATATTCCACAACAACTCGCCAAGCAGTATGGACAAGTGGTTGTAGTATTTGACGAGTTTCAAGAAATATCAAGATTCAACAATGAGGGGGTAGAGGCTTTGTTGCGTTCCGTCATACAGCAGCAACAAGGGGTCAGTTACCTCTTTCTCGGCAGCAAGACACACATGATGTCGCAAATGTTTGAGAACAAGAAACGTCCTTTTTTCAATTCGGGAATTCATGTGCAGATTGGGGCGTTGCCGGAAGATGAAACCATAGAGTTTCTGCAGAAGCAATTTGCTACAAATAACATCAATATTGGAGATGATGAAGCAAGGTATTTAATACAATGTGCAGCAAACATACCTTATTATATCCAGCTTTTGGCATCCTTTATCTGGCAACGCAAGGTGATGAATGGTGGTGATATTGCTGTTAGCGACATCAACGATAGCGTACAGGATATCATAGCTTTAAAAGGTGATTTCTATCACGAACAGTTTAATCGGTATTCGATAGGACAAAAACAGCTATTACGTGCATTGTCTCGTGACGGGAGTCATATCTTCTCTGTTGATTACATACGCAAATACAAACTAAATACATCTTCCACCGTTCAAAAAAACATCAAAATCTTATTAGAGGATGGACTAGCAGACAAAACAGGTGATACCTATTTCATCAGCGACCCTTTTTTCCGCAGATTTCTGCAAGAACTATAAAAAAATAAGATATATGTACCGCGTTGTGGTACACCAATAGGTTTATCTTTGCATTTTGAAAAACTAATAAAAGGAGACAAGATTAGATTAAGATGGTTTGAAAGATTATTGAGATAGTGTTATTGTACATGAAGAAATAACTAGACATAATAATATATCAAAAAATGAAATATATTGCACATTCTGAAAACGCTGATGGTGTTAGTCAGACAATGCAGGAACATAGTACAGGAGTGGGGAAATTCATGAGAGATTTTGCCCTTTCTGAATCGTTTGAAGATTTATATGAGTTCTGTGGGCTTATACATGATATGGGGAAGTACTCAACCGATTTTCAACGGCATGTTTCTGGAGAAAGCAATAAAGTACGACATTCTATCTATGGTGCACTTTATGCCATGAATCAGTCTCTGTTTGATGTTGCCATAACTGTTTATGGTCATCATTCTGGTTTGCCAGATCGTCCAAAGATGCTTTTGGATATAAAGGCAGAGCTAAACTCTACCAAGAGTGCTTATGACGAAATATGTAGGGTGTGGGAAGAAGATACAGCTAATCAAATTGTAATTCCCCAAGACAAAGTTTTTCAAAATATCCCCGATGTTCTACAAAAGGAACTGTTAGTGAGAATGCTTTATAGTTCTTTGGTAGATGCGGATAGTCTTGACACAGAAAAGCATTTTACGAAAGACAGGTTTAATGCAAGGACTAGTCAAAAATTAGATATTGATTACTTATTGAATCAATTACAACAAAAAAGGTTGATTCCTTTTGCAAATGACCCAGAGAAGAGAAAAAGAGCAATCAATAGTTTGCGCAATACCGTCCGTGAATATGCCGAATCAAAGGCCTTGCTTCCTCAAGGTTTTTTTTCGCTGACACTTCCCACTGGAATGGGGAAGACGCTTTGTAGCATCAATTGGGCCCTAAATCATGCAAAATATCACAGAAACATAAAGAGGATTATTATTGTATTACCCTTCATCAGTATTATAGACCAAACAGCTGAAGAACTAAAAGCAATCTTTAACAATGAGGGATGTGATTTTGTACTTGAACACCATTCAAACGTGATTCATGTTGATGATAAAGACAATGACGAAATCAACCCTAAGCAATTAGCAACAGAGAACTGGGATTACCCAATCATTATCACAACTGCTGTACAGTTTTTTGAGTCCCTTTTCAATAATAAAAGATCTACGTGCAGAAAAAATCACAATATTCAAGATTCTATAATCATATTTGACGAGATACAGACACTTCCATTAAATGTTACAGAACCCACACTTATTATGCTCGATAATTTGCAACGTTTATGTAGATGTAGTATCCTTTTTTGTACTGCTACCCAACCCGACTTTGGAACAAGAAAAGGTTTTAGTGGACTAAGACATATAGAATCATTGGTGGATAATCCACAGAGAATTTTTGATGAAACAAGACGTGTAACCTATCATTCTATTAATAATTATGAAGAGATAAACATATCAAAATTGGCTGACATTGTTTTTAAGAATCGGAAATCTTCCCTCGTAGTGTTCAATACGAAAAAGAAGGCACGAATGTTTTACAATGAAATACTTGGTAATAATAGCTACAAAGAGTTCCATTTGTCCACTACAATGTGTCCAGTTCATCGAAAAGAGGTGATTAAAGCCATTCGCCAAGCTTTGGAGAATGAAGAGCCTGTTTTAGTAAGTTCTACACAACTTATTGAGGCGGGGGTGGATATGGACTTTCCTTCGGTATATAGGGAATTGGCACCATTGGAGTCTATTATTCAGTCTGCAGGACGCTGCAATCGTGAAGGCAAAAATGATGTAGGTGATGTCTATTTGTTTTCTTTGACTGAATCTGGACAACCAAGCAATGAATACCGTGCATGGTTAGAATTCGCTAACTTGCTATATAAAGGTAATGAAGAAAGGCTCTATACGCACGATTTCTATTGCTACTATTATAGAGAACTTGTTAAAAATTACGCAAGTATAGATAAACTCAATATTACAGAGGATAGAAGAAAATTGTTGTATCAAACAGTGGCAGAAAAGTACAAAATCATTGACAGCAAGACTCATGCACTTTTTGTTTATGATTACAATATTGAAAGTAGGCAATTATACTACCAAGTAAAGGATAAGGAATACTTAACAAGACAAGAAAGGCAACAAATTTCGCAATATTGTGTTCAGGTATATGATAATTTCATTCAAGATAATAAATTCTTTATCGGATATGAACAATGTGGAATTTCCGTGTGGCATGGCTCATATTCTTCGGATTTTGGCTTGCCATTTATTGATGAATTAAATGTATTGATAAAATAAGACCCATATAATTATGCTTGACAAAGAGACAATTAGACTTAAAGTAACTGGCGATTTTGCCTGTTTCACAAGACCAGATTTGAAGGTGGAGCGTATGAGCTATCCTTGTATGACTCCTTCTGCGGCACGTGGTATTTTGGAAGCAATCCTTTGGAAAAAAGAATTCCAATGGTTCATCAAAAGAATCAAAGTGCTTAATCCTATTAAGTTTTCGTCTATAAAAAGGAACGAAATATCCAAGAGGCAGAATCCAAAAGGAGAGCCAATTGAAATAACAGAAAATCGTGTTCAGAGAAACAGCATTGTTCTGAAGGATGTGGCATACATTATAGAGGCTTCTGTCTTTGTTGATGATAACCTTATTGAGGAGACAAAAAGTAGCGATAACCCCATAACGGTTATGAAATATCGTACAATGTTCGAACGTAGGGTAAAGAAAGGGCAATGTTGGCATCAGCCCTGTTTGGGTACAAGAGAGTTTGCCGCAGACTTTACTCTTCCTAAAGAGAATGACAAGCCGTTGGATGTCACGTATCCTATAGGTAGCATGTTTTATGACATGTATTATGATGATAAGGGGAAAGCAATACCGGAGTTTTTCTATGACGTTGCCATTGTAAACGGCGTCCTTGAATGTCCAGAGGATAAAGCGACAAAGATGTTGACATCCTCGCATATTCAGCCAAAATCATCTGATGACTATAACCGTGTAATTTATGAACACTATAAAGAAGAGGAGGCCAAATAATGATACAAGAGTTGGTTGAATTTGGGAAACGAGTGACAAAGGGGAAGAGCATGGCTCTTAAAGAAGAACCATTCGGAGTTGAAATAATGATTAACAAAGAAGGTGAATGTCAGGCGGTTATTCCTATAGAGAGAAGAACTATTGAAACAGAAGTAATCACGGCAAAAAAAGGGAAAGCACGTTTCCTTTTAGATAAAGTTGAAGAGGTGCTTGGAGTAGGAGAAGGTTCGGAAAAGAAACATAAGTTGTTCATGGATAAATTGGAGTTGTATAGAGGAGTACCATCTTTAGAGCCAGTATTTAAGTTTTATGATGATAATAATGAAAATGGCTGTAAAAAAGCTGTATCATTATTTGATAAATTGGATAAGAAAGCCAAAGGAGAGAATTTGACATTTATGGTTGATACCACAAGATTGTTGGAAACGGATGAAATACGAAATGCCATCATTGAAAAGTTTACAGAGAATGAACGTATGGCTTCCAACGGTAGGATTTGCTCAATATGTGGAACAGCTAATAGTCCAGTGTTGGATGAGCCTCACGGATTGGTCAAGATGCCTAAAGGTCAAACTGCAGGTTGTGCGTTGATTTCATATAATGAGAATGCTTTTGAGTCGTATGGCTTGAAGGGAAATCTTAATTCGTCAATATGTAGAGAATGTGCAAGGTATTATATCGAAGGTTTACGTTTCCTTCTGTCAGATGGGTATGATGTTGAAGAAGACAATAATCGGAAAACGTATTATCACTATAATCATAGGATTAAGATTAGTGATAACACTGTTGCTCTGTTTTGGACACGTGATGAAACAGAGGTGTTAGATCCTTTTTCAGTATTTGATACTCCTGATTCAACTGAAATAAAGAACTTATTTGATTCTGTTTGGAATGGCATGCAGCAGATTGGTTCAGTTATTGATACAAATATGTTTTATACATGTACATTGTCATCAGCTGCTGCGCGCATTGCAGTTCGTGACTGGACGGCAATTAGCTTGGATGAGTATAAGAGGAATTTGGCAGAGTGGTTCCAAGACATAGAAATGACAGATAATAATGGGGGATTATCATACAGCCCGTTACATTGGTTGATAAATGCGACTCAACGAGATAAGAAACCGGGGGAAAAACCAAAAGCAGACCTCAACTCGAAAACCAGAATTGGCACTATTCTATGGAATGCTGCAATAAAAGGACATTCATATAAGATTCCTCTTGAAATTCTGCAATACGTTCTTAATAGGATATGGAAGAAGGATGGCTTCTCACAAGAACGAGCTGCGCTCATTAAATTAGTGATTAATCGAAATACAAACAAGAATATGAAATCAACATTAGAAGAATCCAACACAAGTGTGGCCTACTTGTGTGGTAGATTGTTTGCTGTCATTGAATCAATGCAGTGGAAGGCTATAGGTAATGTTAATAATGGTGTCAAAGAAAGATATTTTGCTGCCGCAGCATCCCAGCCCACTATTTTGGGTATGTTATTAACCAAGAATGTCCCGATTTATCAACATAAGATTGGTGGCTATCTTGCAAAAGAACTAAATGAGATTGCGGGAAGAATAAGCGAAATTGGGAGTTTTCCCCAACGTTTTTCAACTATTGAACAAGGTGAGTTTGCATTAGGATATTATTTCCAAAGAAACCACAAAAAAGAAACAACAGATAATATTAACTAATAAATATTTACAAGTATGGATAATTACATTAAGAACAGGTATGACTTTGTGTTTCTTTACGATGTAAAGGACGGTAATCCCAATGGCGACCCGGATTTTGACAATCAACCCAGAATTGATTTTGAGACAAGGGAAGGACTTGTTTCAGATGTTTGTATCAAGCGAAAAGTCCGCAATTACATCCAGTTGAAAAATGAGACGGGTGAACTTGATGCCTCAAAGTATGGTATTTTTATCCGTCAAGGGAATATTCTAAACGACATCATTAATAGTGAGAAGAAAAATGCTGATAGTGATGAGAAGAAAGGTCGAATGAATATGTGCGACAAATATTTTGACATCCGTACCTTCGGTGCAGTTCTAAGTACTGGAGAGAGTTTGGGGGTTGTTCGAGGTCCTGTACAATTTGTCTTTTCCCGTAGTGTCGATGCAATAGACAGCCGCACCCATTCAATAACAAGATGTTGCGTTGTTGACAATGCTGACTCGACAACATTCGGAAACAAATCAACGGTTAGCTATGGACTCTATCGTATGCATGGTTTTGTATCTGCTTTTGACGGAGAAAAATGCCATTTTACTGAGGAAGATTTGAGCCTCTTATGGGAATCTTTGAAAAATGCTTTCGAAAATGATCATTCTGCAGCCCGTGGTGAGATGAATGCTCGTGCTCTGGTAGTGTTCAAGCATGAATCGAAATTAGGCAATGCACGTTCAGCTCAGTTGTTCGACCTTGTAAAGGTTGAGAAGAAAGATGGCGTGGAGTTTCCTCGTTCATTTGAAGATTACAATGTGTCTGTTGACAAAGAACATGTTCCTGCAGGCGTCTCTGTGGAAGAGATGATATAGTAGATACGTCTATGTATAGTGACGATGATATGCTTATGTTGTCGGGGATACAGCACTATCGCTTTTGTCCCCGGCAATGGGCATTGATACATATCGAACAGCTGTGGGACGATAACCGGCTGACCATGGAGGGTATACTCATGCATAAGCATGTTGATGACCCTTTCTATCGTCAAAAATGTGGTGAATATATTGCACTGCGTGCGGTGAATGTCGCCTCACACGAGTTGGGTCTGTATGGTGTCACTGATGTCGTAGAACTCCACCCGTCCGACGATGCTGCAAACAGCATCAAGCATCCGAAATATCCAGGCTTGTGGCAGCCTTATCCGGTGGAATATAAGCATGGTAAACCAAAGAGGGATGAAATCGATGAGGTTCAGCTGGCAGCTCAAGTCATGTGTCTTGAAGAACAGTACGGCATACGTATACCATACGGGGCTTTCTTCTATGGGGAAATACGTCATAGGGTGGAGGTGGATATAACCGACGAACTTCGACAAGTGGTCAAAGAATGTTCCAATGAAATGCACCAGCTTTTCTGTGACGGACAGCTCCCCCCTGTCTTACAAGGGAAGCATTGCTACAAATGCTCATTGAAAGACAAATGCCTTCCGCAGATTGCCGATTGCACCAGAGTTTCATACTATTTAAACAAGTATCTCTATGAGGAAGCTACTTAACACACTGTACATAACAACGCCTGAGTCATACCTGAGCAAGGATGGTATGAATGTGGTTGTCTCTATAAACCAGCAGGAAGTGTTTCGGATACCTGTTATCAACCTCGAGAGCATTGTAACCTTTGGATATAAGGGCACAAGCCCGGGATTGATGAAGCTCTGTATGGATAACAATGTATCGCTGACATTCCTTTCACCCAATGGAAGATTTATCAGCCGTTTCCAGGGACCTACACGTGGCAATGTATTGCTTCGAAAGGCACAGAACCGTCTTTCTGAAGACGAAGCATGGTCACTGCATGTGGCAAAAGTAATGATTGGAGGTAAGATACAGAATTATCGTAACATCCTGCGCCGTTATCAACGCGATTATGGGAACAACCCAGAGGTGGAATCGGCTGTAACTGCATTGGATGTTCGTAAGCACAAGGTTTTCCTTGCAACAGACCGTTTGACACTTATTGGTGAGGAAGGACTTGCAGCAAATAAGTACTTTGAGGTGTTCCCCTGCATGATGACCCAACAACGAGAAGGCTTTCCGTTCTCCGGACGTAACCGCAGACCGCCAAAGGATGCTGTGAATGCCATGCTCTCACTGGCATATACGCTCATCGCCAACGATGTTGCAGCGGCATTGGAGACAGTGGGACTTGACCCTTATGTGGGATTCCTTCACACCCTGCGACCCGGAAGGGCCTCTCTTGCTCTTGATATGTCGGAGGAGTTGCGAGCCTACTTAGGTGACCGCTTTGTACTGTCACTCATCAATCGCAGACAGGTAACACCCAATGATTTCCTTTACCAAGGAGAGCAGGGAGTGACTATGACCGAAAACGGACGCAAAACCTTCATCACGGCGTGGCAGAACAGGAAGAAGGAAACACTTGTTCATCCCTATCTCAATGAGAAAATTCCAGTAGGACTTGTCCCTCACGCACAGGCAATGTTATTGGCAAGATATGTTCGAGGAGATATAGACGACTATCCAGTTTTTTTAATCAAATAATGGTACAATAAATGAATATTCTTGTAACCTACGATGTCGACACCGTCAGTGAAAAAGGGCAGAAGCGGCTACGGAATGTTGCCCGCATCTGTAAGAATTATGGCCAAAGGGTTCAGAATTCAGTATTTGAATGTGACGTTTCAGAGACTCAATATTTGGTGTTGAAAGAGGAAATTAAAGAGGCTATGGACGAGGAATTGGACAGCATCAGATTCTATCAACTGAATAAAAACAAATCACATGGACTTGAAACATTAGGGAGGATTACTTCGTATGACTACGACGAACCAATTGTCCTGTAAGTGCGAACAACAAGCACTGCATTAAATGCGAAGTGTTCGCACCTGTTGATATTGAAGAACTAGAATGGAAAAATGAACATAGATAGAGAATAACGTAGATATGTTCGCGAAATAGAATGAATAAGGTTTTTAAAGTGTATTAATTACATGTACTACAGTCGCCCCCCATACGGGGGCGTGGATTGAAACACCCCCATCCATTCCTCTTCTATCTCCCAGTCCGTCGCCCCCCATACGGGGGCGTGGATTGAAACGACCAGATGGAGGTCTATCCGTTCGAGGACCGAGACGTCGCCCCCCATACGGGGGCGTGGATTGAAACTTCATAGCTTGTTGTTTTTTGGGTTATCACTTGGTCGCCCCCCATACGGGGGCGTGGATTGAAACACAATCAGCAGCACCACCACCGCCACCACAGCCAGTCGCCCCCCATACGGGGGCGTGGATTGAAACATCAGTGGCAGGTTGGGGTAGTTGTGGCTGTCCAGTCGCCCCCCATACGGGGGCGTGGATTGAAACACAATCAGCAGCACCACCACCGCCACCACAGCCAGTCGCCCCCCATACGGGGGCGTGGATTGAAACTTACCAAGGCAATGATGCCAACAATCAGCACTCGTCGCCCCCCATACGGGGGCGTGGATTGAAACAATTTCCATAGATGGGATAGATGTTATAGATGGGGTCGCCCCCCATACGGGGGCGTGGATTGAAACATCAGTGGCAGGTTGGGGTAGTTGTGGCTGTCCAGTCGCCCCCCATACGGGGGCGTGGATTGAAACTGAGGACTTCTGACACTTCGCTCGGTGTGTTACGTCGCCCCCCATACGGGGGCGTGGATTGAAACATCCTCCAAAAGGAGCGAGAGCGGAACCAGTTTGTCGCCCCCCATACGGGGGCGTGGATTGAAACCGCAACGCCCTCGGCAGACACAGCGACACCTTCGGTCGCCCCCCATACGGGGGCGTGGATTGAAACCATTTTACTATAGGGGTTAGGGGTTAATTACTTGGTCGCCCCCCATACGGGGGCGTGGATTGAAACAAGTTTTGTGATGCAAAGATACGGACTTTTCTTGAAGTCGCCCCCCATACGGGGGCGTGGATTGAAACGGATATATGGACATCGAGTTCGTCCCCGACTTCGTCGCCCCCCATACGGGGGCGTGGATTGAAACTTTGTGCCGCCTACGGGTGTTATTGACGGGTCGGGTCGCCCCCCATACGGGGGCGTGGATTGAAACTCGCGGTGTTGCTGTAAGGTCGAAACTCAAACGGTGTCGCCCCCCATACGGGGGCGTGGATTGAAACTGCACGTCCACCACGGTCTTGTATGTTGTATCGGTCGCCCCCCATACGGGGGCGTGGATTGAAACATGAGGCCTCTGAGTCTGTCGGTCTGCAGCTCTGTCGCCCCCCATACGGGGGCGTGGATTGAAACTTGGCATCCGCCAGCTCCCGCTCCCGCAGGGCGAGTCGCCCCCCATACGGGGGCGTGGATTGAAACCGTGGACTCATGCAGATCCCCGTCACCCTCAAGTCGCCCCCCATACGGGGGCGTGGATTGAAACATCAGTTGCCGCTCGTACTTGTCTGCAATGCGGAGTCGCCTCCCATACGGGGGCGTGGATTGAAACTCTTTCAGCCACTCAATGGCAGCCGCCTTGTCCGTCGCCCCCCATACGGGGGCGTGGTTTCAGGAAGAATTATCTTTTCTTCCGGAACTGTCATGAATAGCCTGAATGCAAAACATAGAGATAGAAAAGATGTCCCAATGAACGTTTTTGGGTAAATGTTTGTTTCTACGCTGGTTGTGTGCAATATGCAGGGTGTGTTGAGGCCAGATGCGATGCGGAGTGAGATTAAAATAGATAAAACCCAATCCTTTTTAACATAAAAGAACGATATTTAGCACTCTGTTGTTGATTTGGTATCAAAAGTGTAATAGCTTAATATTGTT
>Ga0247609_10006883_pt1 | contig 10900 bp, 13 predicted proteins | sample 172DNAGHGlowgp2_FD_193487 | JGI IMG/M metagenome (GOLD analysis project Ga0247609, IMG submission 193487) | Sheep rumen microbial communities from Palmerston North, Manawatu-Wanganui, New Zealand - 1728 DNA GHGlow gp2 | ecosystem: Host-associated > Mammals > Digestive system > Stomach > Rumen ...
TGATTTCGTTGTAAAGCCTGTTTTCATACCGTCACAGCCCGGATATGACGACAACAGTCGATTTCCATTTGTATATGTTTGACCATTATATGTCCAATTTTTTATTCCAAAATATTTCCAATACTGGGGAAAATGTTTATATATCGCAACCGACAGCAACGCAATATCGCGCGCGGTCGATAAATGGTCATCATTTGGCAAACCAGACGAATTTTCAAAATTTGTATTAGACAAACCAATTTCTGTTGCGACCTGGGTCATCAATGACGCAAAGTTGCCCTCTTTGCCACCCTTTAAATTTTCAGCCAACACGCGTGCGACATCATTTGCACTATGCACCGCAACAGCCTTAATCGCATCTTCGACCTTTATCTTGGAACCCGCGGGCAGTCCCAGTTTCACAGGTTCGGCAGCGGCGGCGGCGTTTGATACAATTAAATAATCGTCCAAATGAAGTCGTCCATGTTCCAGCGCATTAAATGTTAAATACAATGTCATTATTTTTGTTAAACTCGCCGGGTAATTTGCAACATTTGCATTTTCAGAATACAATACACGACCAGAATCCATATCCGCAACCAATGCCGCACGATATGACGCCGCATTTGCCAAATTGCATACAAACAATACGGGCAAAACGAATAAAATACTGATTATTTTTTTCATGATTTTTATGTTAGTAAAATTACGGCGATTTGGTCAACAGTAAAAATCATTGCGAATCCAATTAAAATTGCTATACTGACCAATAGAAATACAATAAAAAAGGATTTTATTATGAATAAAACAGATGCAAAAAAAGTTGATAGAGCATTACATGCAACCGGTATATCAGGGGTTGCATTGGGCGCATCATTGACCGCCACAATCGTTTGCGTCACCAATTTGGCCGCCAATGATCCCGATGCCGATTGGGCCAAAAGGTTTATTTTCTCTGCTGTAGTGTTAACGGCTTCTGCGGTTAATGTTGCCTTACAGATGCATAAAAATGTGGTATTAACAGAAAGACGTAAAAAAAGACAAAGATAATTAAAAAGGTCGAAAAAATTTCGACCTTTATTTTTAATCTAATTCTCTCAAACTGATTGTGCCGTCATCAACAATCACAACTGCACCAATTCTTATTCCTATTGTTTTAGCCGCAGATTTGGCATCACGGCGACCAAATATTTCTGGGTCACAAATTGGGAAAACACCACGCGACAAACACAAATGATTTGCAATTGTTTCATCGTTGCATACCGCGACAATCGGCATATCTGGGCGACGACATGATATTTCGGTTGTGGCAATTCCATCTTTGTCAAAAACAATAATTGCAGATGCGTTATTCAAATGTGCCATACTTGCCACCGAACGCGACCAATTGTTTTCAGGGATATTATCTATGCGCAACCAATCGTTTGGGTTTGCAATTGTATCCATATCGGCATACGATAAAATCCGCGACATCGTTTGTATAGTATGGACGGGATTTATACCAACAGTGGTTTCCTCAGATGTCATACATGAATCTGTACGCAGATATGCCGCATTGGCAACATCACTGATTTCGGCACGAGTCGGGAATTCACTATCAACTAACGATGCCAACATTTGCGTTGCCATTATCACAGGTTTATTCATTTGACGACACACACGAATTATATGACGTGAAATCGCAGGCACCTGTTCAAACGGCATTTCAACCGCCAAATCACCACGTGCAATCATTATACCATCGGCGGCAGCCACGATGTTATCTATATCATGAACCGCATGCGGACGTTCTATTTTTGCAATAATGTTTATTTTATGTGCAGTGCGCGCAGTTATAAAATCACGAACATAGGCAATATCATCAGCACTTTGCACAAAAGACACCGCAACAAAATCAGGATTTTTTGTGATTGCGTATTCTAAATCCGCTTTGTCTTTTTGCGTTAAAATTTCTGTATCAATAAATGTATCAGGCAAATTAAATCCGCGACGCGACCAAATTTCATTTCCGCGAATTACCGTTGCTATGATTTTTGTAGGCTCACATTTATCAACACGCATTTCCAATTTACCGTCATTTAATAAAATTCTGTCCCCGGCATGTAATGATGCAATTACGTCTGGGTGTGGCAAACATACACGCGTATTGTCACCCGGGGTTTCATTACTGTCAAAAACAAAACGTTGTCCAACCGTCAATTTGTATTTTTCATCACTGGCAAAATCGCCGATACGGTGTTTGGGACCTTGTAAATCAACAATTATTCCAACGGGCGTCTTTAATTCACGCGAAACAGTTCGAATCGTGTCTATCTTGGCACCTTGGACATCGCCTGTATCATGACTGAAATTTATGCGAACCAGATTTACCCCGGCCCGCACCATTTTTGTTAAAATCGCATGATTTGACGACTTTGGACCAATTGACGCAGTTATTTTGGTAAATTTTAACATAAAAAATCCCCCTCTCACTTGATTTTTGTTAAGAATAATATAAAATATTATTATCATTTAGACAAGGGGAAAACAAACATGAAAAATGCAAATCACGGTGCTTTTGATAACCAACAATTAACTTCTATTATCGAAAGAATTGAAAAATTAAACGAAGACGCGGCAAATATCGCTGCGGACATCAAAGAAATTTATTCCGAGGCTAAATCTGCCGGATATGACCCAAAATACATCCGTCAAATGATACGTCTGCGCAAAATGGATCCAGACGAAATCGACGAGGCTGACGAATTAACTAAAATGTATCGTGATGCGTTGGGTATTTAAATTCAATGAAACAGTTTGTTAGACGGGTTGAAGATTTTGTGTGCGACAAATGTGGCACACATGTTCAGGGCAATGGTTATACAAATCATTGCCCATCGTGTTTATGGTCCAAACATGTTGATAATAAACCTGGGGACAGGCAATCAACATGCGGTGGCATGATGCGACCGATTGCAATTGAACAAAAATCTGGCAAATTTATTATAACCCACAAATGCGAAAAATGTGGAAAAACAATTCGCCAACATGCAAGTGATAATGATAACATGGACACCATTATCAATTTAAGCACAAATCCAGATTTTATTTTCGGTAAATAGTTTAAAATTATTGTTGCAGACCAGGATTTTGCACCTATAATTTTACTATGCGTGAATTTTTAACAAAACAATTTAGTGATAAATTTTTATGGCTGCCAATTATATTGGCTTTTGCGGCGGCATGTTATTTTTCTATGCCGAACGAACCGAATATTTCACACCCCGTTATTGCGTTTATATCATGTACCATTATTTTACTTTTTGGCAAAATGAATTTTTTGATACGCGGTGCGGTATTATTTGTGTTTGGATTTTTATATGCCACCATTTATACCCAAGCTTTTACAAAAACCCCTGTATTAAAACACGATTTACGCGAAGTTGATATTATCGCAACTGTCACAGATATAGATATTGCCGACAGCAAACGAAGATTAGTTTTACGCATCAATGGCGATGAATTAAACACCAAACACCCCACAAATATTAAATTAACTATTACAGGGGATAAACCCACCCCAGATGTTGGTGATGTGTTGCGTGCAAAAGTTTCTTTGTTTCCGCCAGCACATGCAGAGGCCCCCGAAACATTTAACTATGCACGATGGGCGTATTTTAACGGATTGACGGCAACTGGATTTATCATAGATTATAATATTTTAAATCATGACGATAATTTTTCTATCAATGGTTTGCGTAGTGCAATCCATAATAAATCAAACTCTTTCCTGACAGATGGCTTGGTATTGGGATATAAAAATTCTGTACCGGAAAATGACAAACAAATTTGGACCACCGCCGGTGTCGGTCATATTTGGTCAATCAGCGGTTTTCACATGACTTTGATTGGTGGTTGGTTATTTGCATTGTTTTATTTTATCTGTCGCAGCATTGGTTTTATAACACGTCGTGTGCCGGCGCGAATTGTTGCGTGCGTCTGTGCATGGGTGATTTTATTTTTATATGTTTGTATATCAGGATTGTCTGTGGCAACAATGCGCGCATTTTTAATGACATCTGGTGTATTTTTGGCTCTGTTATTGGGACGCGATGCAATTTCAATGCGTAATATTTCAATTGCTTTTTTGGTTTTATTTTTTGCAAATCCGCACTTTGTTATGCAGAGTGGCTTTCAATTATCTTTTGCTGCGATATTTGGTTTGATTTGGTTTTTCAATGATAAAAAATTTGATAATTCAAATAAAAATATTTTCCAAAAATTTAAATCTTGTATTTTTGCCGCCGCCACAACAGCTATTGTTGCAACCATATTTACAATGCCGTTTATTGCAACACATTTTAATTCAATTCCAACATACAGTTTAATTGGCAATCTGGTTTTATTACCAATATTTTCTATTATCATTATGCCATTGGTTATTTTGGGAACTATATTTGCATGTATGGGGTCACATTTATTATTAAACATCGCGCACAGTGTTTATTTATGGACTTTGCATATTGCACAAAACATTACAGATTTACCCGTATCAAATATAAACATACCACATATCAGCAATTTAGCGTTTTCTTTATTTGTGTTGGGGTTTGTATTTTTGATTTTAATAAAACCTATTAAAGATTCTGGCATTTGGTTATATCGATATGCGAACTATGTTTTGTGTGGGATATTGGTTGGATTTGGAATTTTAATTGTCGCAACACAATCAAAACCAGTATTTTATATCACCCCAGACCACGAATTAATTGGTATGGTATATGACAATAAATTAGAATTTAACAAAGCACGCGCATCAAACCATTATTTTGCATTTGATTCTTTTCGTGAATTAAATGGCGAACCACACAGCGATAAAAACATCAGGCGAAAATGTCCAGACGGTGTTTGTATTTATAAATCACAAAATTTCACGATTGCATATATTCAAAAATTCAAACCTTTGCAAAAGCATTTTATGAATCTGTGTATGGATAACGATATAGATTATATTGTGTCGTATTTTGATATCTGGACAAATGCGTGTAATCATAAAATTTTACATGGCGGATTTGTTATTTATCCATCAGGACATATTAAATATACGCCATCTAATCGTTGGTGGGATAATCCGCACGAATAAAATACAGGCCCGATGCCGGTGCAGTTGGACCAGCGAACTTTCGATTTTTTGCATTTAAAATTTCGTCTATATCGTATGGTTTTCCCAATCCAATTTCGACCAAAGTTCCAACAATATTTCGAACCATGTGATGCAAAAACGAACGAGCCGATAATTCAAAAATAATTTTATCATCATCAATCGTTATATCCAATTGGTCTAATGTTTTGATTGGGCTTTTGGCCTGGCAATTTGTGGCACGCAAAGATGTAAAATCATGTTTGCCTAATAATTTTTTTGCCGCATTGCGCATCGCATCAATATCCAGTTTTTGTGGAATCCACCAAACACGATTTTTTTCCAATACTGGTGATGCAGGACGATTTAAAATCACGTATTTATAATGACGTTTAATGCACGAAAAACGCGCACTGAAATTTTCATCAACAATTTCACAATTTAATACCGATACAGGTTGATTTGCCAAATAAAAATTTAATGCACGCATAACCGTATCCGCATCATAATCTTTGACCAAATCAAAATGCGCCGTCATGCGCACCGCATGAACACCGGCATCTGTGCGACCCGCGCCAAACACCGTTGGACGCACACCAGACAATTTTTCAATTGCGTCCATCATAATTGATTGCACAGATGGACCGTCCAGGTTTTCCTGCCAACCTATTAAATTTGTTCCATCATATTCAAGTTCGACTTTATATCGTGGCATTTTTTACCTTTGTTTTTCTTTGATGCAATTTATGCACATTATTTCGCGTATATCTTCGTTGGTGCATGGGTCTATTTCCAATGTATGCCGCCATGCACATTGTGATTGATTATCCATATTTTTACAACCAACACAGTTGATACAAGGACATTTTATATTATATTTTGATACAATCACAGATTCACCATTTATACCGCATGTTGCAATTTTACCAAAATCTTTCGCATCCATTTTTCTTCCCTTTATGCTGTTCCCTCTCCGCATAAATTTTTTATCTTTGCCGTTGTTTATACACTTTGTGCAATTTGAATTTTTTGCATGTATCTGTTGCCGACACATTACGCATTAAAAAGTATAACCATTCCCATTGTGGTAAAATACCAGAACAAACCATTCGATTACATGGGTGATGATATTTTGTGCAAAAAAAATGTTTGCAATAAAAACAAATTTCTTGTTTTTCCATTGCCTGATTATCGTGTTGGATAATTTTCCATTTATTTTCCATTTCTTATTCCCCAAATTTTATGTTATTCTCATGCAGCCCATTTGTAAAACTTTTCCAATCCATCGGCTTTTTGCCCGCAGGTTGCAATTCCAAAATTTTCAAATTTCCATTTTCAATTTTGGTTTTTAATATTTTGACATCTATGCCATTTATTTTCGTGCGCCCCGCCCCCAATGCACGCACCAAATTATGAATTTCATTTGGAGATTTTTTCCAATCTATGATTTCATCAGTTCCGGTAAATTTGTATGTCAAAACCGGCGTGCCTTTTTGTGCCATAGGTTTATATTTTTCAGGTGATGCAAAAAATTCGTTTAAAATTTCAATTGCAATTTTTCCAACTTTGGCTTCGACAGTTTTATTTGTATCATCATTTGTAATATCAAATTCGCGACACATGTAAATATCACCCGCATCACATTCACGCACCATTTTCATCAGGCAAACACCACTGATATCGTCACCATTTATTATTGCGGTCTTGATTGGCGATGGACCACGATATTTTGGCAATAATGATGGGTGAATATTTATAAAATTACCCTGGCTTAAAATTTCATCAGGTATAATTACACCGTATGACATAACAACAACAAAATCAGCACCATTATTTTCAAATTCACGAATTTTATGATACACCGGAATACTATGATTATCAGCCCAAACATGCACAGGAGATTTGGTCAAAACGTGTTTGCGCCCGGTTGGTTTTGGCGCACGTGTAAATACAGATATTATTTCGTGTTTTTCCCGCAGCGCATCAAACACAGGCACAACAAAATCATTTGTTCCCATTAAAATTAATTTCATTTTTTATGCCTCCGCACTTTGCGCATAACCATTTCACGTCGCGCACCAGATAAATAGTCGATGAATAATTTTCCATCCAAATGGTCTGTTTCGTGTTGCACTATGCGTGCCGGCACACCGGACATTTCGGCAGATAATTTTTCACCATTTTCGTCAGTCCATTCAACAATCACACTTTCTGGACGCGAAACATTTGCATAAACAGGTAAATTATCGCCACCCAAGACAGATAAACAACCTTCTTCCATTGTACAAGTTTTTTCACTGCGTGATAAAATTTGTGGGTTTATCATTTTGAAAATCTGTTCATCATCAGGCGTCATCATAACCAAAAAACGTTTGGTAATACCAACCTGGGGGGCGGCAAGTCCAACACCATTCTGTTGGCGCATCATTTCAACCATTTCATTTAATGTTGCGCGCAATTCATCGTTGATTTCATCAACTGGCGTACATTCTGTACGCAATATTGGATCACCACAAACACGCATTTGTAAATCTTTATTCATCGTCATCGTCCATGTCTGTATCATTTACTTCCAGCGCAGGTGTTTTTACATTTGTCAGCCCACCCTGCTTTTTCATTTTTTCCAATAAACTGGCCATACCACCACGACCTGTTAATTTTTTATGACTGTCGTTATATACATTTTGCAAAGATTCAATCGCAGTGCCAATCTTTTTGTATTCTGCCGAAAATGCCGCATATTTATTGTACAAACTTTCCGCCATTTCCACAACACGACCAACATTTTGATTTTGTTTTTCAATCTTCATCAATGTATCAATCGTTCGCAACATAGGCAACAACAACGATGGTGTTGCAATTGCGACACCGTTATCATACGCGTATTTATAAATTTCTTTGTCGCGATTCATTAATTCTATATACGCGTGTTCCAATGGCATAAACATACACACATAATCAAACTTTTTATCAACAACCATATTATAATTTTTATTTCCCAGTTCGCTGATGTGTTTTTTCGTTGCATCAACAAAGGCACGCCATAATTTAGATTTTTCTGCATCGTCATCAGTTGCCAAATAATCCATATAACTGTTCAAAGACATTTTTGCATCAACGACAAAATGTTTATCGCCGGGCATATGAACTATGTAATCTGGGATATCACGATTGTCAGATAAATGTTTTTGCACATCGTATTGGACACCAACCTGCCAACCCAGAATTTCAAACAAACGTTCAACCTGGATTTCGCCCCAATTGCCCTGTAATTTCTTTTTACCACGCAAGGCCTCGGTCAAATCGGCGGCCTCTTTCTGTAATGAAGAACTGGACGCCATCATATTTTTTAACTGTTCTTGGATAGAGGCACGATTTTCCGTTGTATTTTTTAACATCTCTTTTATTTGAGTATTAAAATCAGCGGTCATTTTTTCCAATCTTTCTTTGAAAGGTGTAATCGAGATATCAAAATTCTTGGTTTGTTGTTCCACCGCAGATTTGCGCGATATTTCCAATAATTCAGCCGAAACATTTTTAAATTCGCCCAACATTTCACCACGCACATGTTCCAATGTTTTAATCTGGGCATTTGCCGCCGCAATACGACCAATCAAATCCGTATTTTCACGTCGCGCCGTCGCCAATTCTTGTTTTAAATATTCAATTGCGCCATTGTCAGTTTTATCGCCACGTGGGCGCATAAAATAAGTCACCCCGGCACCAATCAATAATCCAACAAAAAAAGCCAATGCCATTTCCATTTTTTCGTCCCATTGTTTGTTTCTGTTTGATTATAGAATAAAAAAACACTATTGCAAGCAAACCATTTATAAAAGAAAAGTATTCTTTTTTATTTTGGCAGGCCGGTTTTACGATTTATCCAAATCGGTGTTTTTGCCATGTTCATTATATAACGGTCTGATAGGCTGTCGCCGTATGCACGAACCACATTGGGTATGAAATTATGACGTGCCGCCCAATTTTCCAGCGCAACAACTTTATTTGGGCCCCAGCACATAAATTTATATTTCCATGGGTGTCTGGAATCCATTTTTGATGTTAAAATCACATCAAATCCCATATCACGCACTAATTCCGGCACCAAATAATCCGGCCCCGCCGATATTAAAATACAGATATTGCCCGCCTCTTTTTCTTTGGCCACCCTTTCCGCAGCCCAACCAAACCGTTTGGTCAAATGTTCATCTATGACATGTGGGGCAATTTTTTTTACCATTTCGGGCGTCACAAAGCAACGCAATGTTTCACGCGCAAATTGACTGTGGCGATTAAACATATAAACACACATGCCAATCAATACAATTGGCAAATAAATCCATGGACGAATACTGTGCCGAAAACAATATCGTCCAAATTCCCAATTTGAATCCGATGCAGACAATGTCCCATCAAAATCAAAAACAACCACTTTTACCTTTTTTAACATAATGTATTTCCTTTATTGATATATGAAAAATCATAATCGTATTTAAATTCGTGTGCAATATATAAAATGAAAACAGGGCTTTTTATCGCCCACCATTTATTTATAAAAATTTCTTTGTTAATATCGACCGATACAGCCCAAATATGAATTTCCGGTCGATTCCAAAATGTTTATAAATTTACTTTGATTAGACCCAGAAAACAAAGCCAAAATCGTGCCCGCATCGGTTGCCAACATATCGGCAACGGTCGCAATCGAAGAATTCATTTTTTTGAAAAATCCACTACTGGGGTAAATTTCCGCAGCCAATAATTGATTCGTTCCAGTTGAATTTGCGTTTCGGTCCGAATGAATCACCATTAACTGACATTCTGGGGATACAATAACCTTATCTACAACAACCGCGCCAGCGCCCAATAATTCGCCCCACCAACCTGTTGAGCCACAAAACACAGGATAATACACAACCGCATCAGGATTTTCGTTCATTATGGCATCAATATCCAAGTCTTCTGTGATAATTGTTGGCATTGTGCCAGTAATACCGTTTATAACCTTGCGCGATAACTGATATTCTGTGTCATCAGTCGTTTTTCGTGGCCAATAAAGAATCGGAAACTTTTTCATCACGATACATAGTATAACAGATTCGGCGGTATTAAAAAAGGGGCTCACGTTAAATAAATCACTTGATTTTTATTTTTTTGCGGAATTCCATATTTTTTTTATGTCGTCCCACAAAATTTTCGTGTCTTTTTTCGCGGTTTGATAGTATTTATCCGATATTTCAATATTAAATAAAGACTTTATCAATGCCGGTATCATTACCATAAACATTGTCATAAATATCCCCATCAAAATAATCGTCACCAATGCAGTATTTCCGGTTGTTTGCAGCAAATTATCTATCAAATATTGCGAATCGTTTTGGGCTATGGCTGTTTTGATAACATCGGCACCGGTCCAACCAGAAAATACCGCATTTAAAACCATAATCGCAAATGTTATAAATATCCCCGTCATTGCCAATCCTAATGCCCCAGATATAACATCATCTATGGTTTTTTGAATATTTCTGTCACCCATTTTTATTACTGTCCAATCTTTGAACAACCATTCCAGCAAGGTCAGTGGCAACAACAGAAAATCCATAGCCAATTTCATAAATATTTCCAAAAAATACAACGGTATCGGCAACAATGCCGCAAAAAATAGTAAAGTTATCAACAAGCCTGTTAAAAACAGCGGAATATTTGGAAAGATTGGCACACCCCATAATATTTTATGCATATACTGGGAATTAAACGCCATGTTTAACATTGTCCAACCAACCGTCATACCCAAACCTGTCA
>Ga0247609_10006885_pt1 | contig 10898 bp, 17 predicted proteins | sample 172DNAGHGlowgp2_FD_193487 | JGI IMG/M metagenome (GOLD analysis project Ga0247609, IMG submission 193487) | Sheep rumen microbial communities from Palmerston North, Manawatu-Wanganui, New Zealand - 1728 DNA GHGlow gp2 | ecosystem: Host-associated > Mammals > Digestive system > Stomach > Rumen ...
CACCAGTAAATATTGTTCCAACATGGTCAAAACCTTTCGCTTCCCATTGTTTTACAATATCACTATTATCAAATACCTCTCTAAACATTTCAACAGGGTCTTTCATAAGATACCTACTTTCTTTTCTATTGGAGCCGTATGACGGAATCGAACCGACATTATCTGCTTGGAAGGCAGAAGTCCTAACCATTAAACGAATACGACATTGGCGCCAAGTACAGGATTCGAACCTGTGCACGATTTAACTCGTGGAAGCCTTAGCAGGGCTCTGAGATACCACTACTCCAACTCGGCATATGTTCGCTGTTTTCTTTGGAGGAAAACGCTGCTGAAAAGCCATATTAAATATATAACGGCACTATGCTATTCCACCACTTTACACCATCTCTTGCCTTTACCGTTATATTCATCAGTATCGAGTATGCCTACTCACTGGACCTGCTCATCGCCGCGCACCGTTTGTATCGTCCACCTTGCGTAACTCGACGGTTTCTTCAACTGCTCGCCAGCAGCGAAAGGTAATTTACAACTTGCAGGAATATATCCTAGCCTTACTTACTTACTGCAAGTGTGGGTTTCAAGCCCAGTAGCGCTACTCACTCCGCTTTCAATAAGGTGATATTAAATGGTTTATCGTGCTTGCTACATATTGAGTCACATCAGTTGCGATCTGAGAGGTGTGTAGCGTCGTGCCAAAACCATTGTATCAGTATTCAAACTATTGCTTGAATACTCATATAATGGTGCCCCAAGGTCGATTCGAACGGCCGACTAATGATTACAAGTCATTTGTTTTACCACTAAACTAAAAGGGCATTTTGGCGGACTGAAGAGATTCGAACTCTTATTAGCTAGCATTGCACCAAAGCCAGTCCCCATATATGGTGCTCCCTCTAGGAATTGAACCTAGGACGCGCGGCTCTTCAGGCCACCGCTCTACCTACTGAGCTAAAGGAGCATATTGGTTGGAACGGCGGGAGTTGAACCCACATTACCGCGTTATCAGCACGGTGTCCTTACCATTAGACGACATTCCAATATACTAGCCTTGTCGCGGCTAACGCTTGGTTTAGCTTTGCATTCACTTCCACATTCGGTCATCACTCCGAAAAACCAAGTTCTAGTTGATGAGTCTAGAAGTGCTATCATTAGTCTTTTACGTCCTTGGGACGATAATGTACGTACTGCAGGACTGCAATGTTACGAAGACTCTGCTTCCACCTGCTCTCTCGGAATGTTTTTAGCTAGGGCGACCCGAGCGAAACCCTCAATTTTTATTTATGGTGCCTATTGACAGAATTGAACTATCATTAGAGCCTTACCATGGCTCCGTAATAACCATTATACTAAATAGGCATCTGGCGCCGACGGGGGGATTCGAACCCCCAAGTGTTTTACCACCGATAGTTTTCAAGACTACTGCATCCACCGCTCTGCCACGTCGGCATTTAATAATTATTCTTTTCCTTATCTTTACATTTATATTATATATTATTTTTTACGTTATGTCAATACTTTTTTATATATTAATCATAATTTTTGGCCGTCCCAACGGGATTTGAACCCGTGTCTGCGCAGTGACAGTGCGCTATCCTATACCACTAGACGATAGGACGATTATGGTGGGTGTAGTAGGAGTCGAACCTACGGTGTTTCTTATGTAACGGATTTACAGTCCGCCGCCACTCAACCGGCAGTAGCCTCACACCCATTTACTTGGTCAGGGTAACTGGAATCGAACCAATATTCTGAGCTTCCAAAGCCCACATCTTACCATTAGACGACACCCTGATTGGCGGGAAGTAAGGGACTCGAACCCATAACCTCGAAGTTAACAGCTTCTTGCTCTACCATTGAGCTAACAACCCATATAATTATTTAAGTTTGGTGAGAGAGATAGGAATTGAACCTATCGTGGGCGCGCCCAGGCCTTGACACGTCGCGCGGGTTAACTGCCCGCTGCACATTCGTTGTGCCACTCTCTCATGTGGTCGACCCTAATGGAGTTGAACCATTGTGTGTAGTTTGTAAGACTACCGTAATACCCGTTATACCAAGGGTCGATATTGATTAGAGATTACTCTCTAATCATAATTGTTTTAAAATTTGTTTCTACATATTTTGGATATTGCTTAAAAGCCCATCCTTCTGACCCGTCATATGTCCAACGTTCTAGCCAGAAATCTTTACCAACCAATTTTAATTCAGGATTGATTTCAACACAACCATATCCATTATCATAACTTTCATTTAATAAAGATTGTAAGATTTTCTTATTGACTCTTCTAAAGTTACAACCATCAGTGATATATAATATATCATCTAATCTTTTTCCGTTTTTTTGTAAAAATTGAATTGTTTCAAATAATAAACTTACCATAACTTTTCCTCCAAATCAACAAATTTTTATTATGGTGGAGGTTACGGGATTCGAACCCGTCTGATTTTCTGTTTGCAGGACAGATGACCACCCCTAGCAGTCCCAACCCCCATTTGTTAAAATTAAAAGGGTATGCGATTTCTCACATACCCAATAATTCTTATTGATTTGCATCACTACGATATTGAAGTGACGCCGCTATGTGTAAATCCAATCTTATTTTCTATGTAGTTATTTTTAATGTTATACCCAAAACTGTTATTACGTAATGAGGGCGCAGTTGTGGCGTTAAAATCTTGAACAAAACTATTAAGTTGTGCATTAATTTTAACTAACTTTCTCATAATTTTCCCTCTCGTAATTTTTAATTATTTTTTAAAGATAATATCTTTCTTTATCTTTACAATTATATTATAAAACTTTTTTCAGATTTTGTCAATAGTTTTTTAACTATTTTTGAAAAATTTTTTAAAATGCTAATTACTTTCTTTTTGGTATATTTTTATTTCTTTCCTTATCTTTACAATTATATTATATAACCTTTTTCAGGCTTTGTCAATAACTTTTTGACTTTAATGGATATTTTTTTTGATCAGAACTCAAGAGCAACGTCTTGTAATCCTGCAGGAGAGAAACAAGGTAATTGTAATATTTGTCTAATATAATCATCAACTCTCCAAGCAATACCATCGTAATCTCCTGCAAAGCAGTGTGAATCATGATATTCTTCGCTGTCAGCCTTTATAAAGCCATAATCATAACTTTTAATATTACCTTCTGCATCTAGTCCAACTTGGTAATTATCGCCGCACGGACCTGTGTATTGACAGATTGCCTGTAAATAATCAAACATTTTCTCGGCAAGTACAGTAAGTCGATCTTCTCTTTCAAAAGGTTCTAATTCTTTTAAGAATGAACTATATTTCATGCATCTATGAAGTTGTTCATAAAATGCTATTCTCTTAAAATATCCAGATTCATCGCTACCATAACACTCATCAAAGACACTTTCTAAAAAGTTACAAGGCTGTAATTTTTCCATTATCTGAACAACATCTCCATAGGCATAGATAGTCGCTAAGATATTGTCATCGTAGTTGTCATACGCTTCTGAAAAAATTTCTCTCTCTTGATAAGATTGTTCGCAGCCAGCGGAACCAATATTGACTTTAATAACACAATTTGTAGGAATATTAAGTTCTCTTAACACTTTATTAGTGTTTTCGCCTAATTCAAGAAATACTACTCTAGAGCTACCATTATCGTGGTCTGCTAAGCTATCATTAAGTATAGCCTCTAAAATTCTTCTCTCTTGACTATAAGTTAATTTTTCCATAATTATTCCTCCTCTGCTACTTTTACCATTGTAATTTTCTTTTCTCTAATGACAAAACGAAAGAAATTGATACGATTACCCACTAATCGTTCCGCAATAGTCTGTGCACGGTTAGGTCGATTTTCACAAAACCAATTACCTTTTACAGTTTTACCATTTACTTTTCCACTCCATACTATTTGCTTCATTTTTTAACAATTCCTTTCCTTATCTTTACAATTATATTATATATTATAATTTTGGTTTTGTCAATGAAAATTACTATAATTGCGGCATAAAAGTTATACTTGCTCTAGCAACACATTTACCTTTTACTTTATTGAATTTAAAACCGTATTTTGTTTTATTCTTCTCTAAACAATCTATTACTTCATCAACTTTTATCTCAGGGATTATTTCTTTCATTTCTTTTGTTAATTGTTCTGGAGTTTTACCTTCAAAATAATTATTTTTAATACGCATACTATTATTTTTTACCCATCCCATAAAAGTAGGATTTATAACTCCACATTTTGATAAAAATTTTATTGCAGTTGAAACTTCTTGTGGAGTTTGAATTTCTTCTTTTTCTTTAGATAAATCAAAAACTTCATTAGCGCGCTGTATATTCTCTTCTTTGGAAATATATTCTAGATTGCATAATCGATTATCTCTCTTATTAGAATTTATATGGTCGACAGTTAAATCAGAAGGACCTTTAAAAGTATGTAATACTACTCTGTGAACTAATCGAGATAATCCATTTACACTATATTTTTGAGGAATAACTAAATATCCTGCATTACTAACTGAAGGTCGAATTAATTTCTTCTTTTTATCTTTTATTCTACCTTCAGTAGACACATATAAATTGTATTCTTTATTATATTTCCATCTTTCTATTGTAAAATGTAAACTAATTCCGAACATTTTTACCTCCTATTGTCTTACAATAGTTCTATCATAAACTATTGGTTCTTTTTCACTATTATATTCATATACAATGACTTTTCCTTCTGGAATTGTTGTGCATCCATCTATAAAAATAACATTGTGGGTTTCATAACAAACTCCGATCTTATCAGGCTGCATCAATACCCAATCTTTTTGACCCTTTTCTTTTACTTTATACTCGTAAATTGCGTCTCCGTCATGCTGTCTTGCTCTCCAAGCGTGAATATGACCAACTAACATCTTTTTATCACTTGGACCGCAATCCATAATAATTGCATCTATTGCACTCATCCAAGTTGCATCTGCCCACAATTCTTTAGTTGACCAGAAACGCCAATTAGGCCAGTAGTCGTGTATTGCAACACCTTCGCGTGTACCAACGCAACTAGTTGGAATCCAACCATGAACCGCAATTAAATCTTTAAATTCAAGTCCCCAAATACTTCTATCGAAGTATTCATACAATTTGCGTCTAATTTCGCCGCAACGGTCATCAGTTTTAAAGATGTTCAATAGTAAATTCAACGTAGATGGTGAATTACTTTTACTTTGGAAATCAGTGTCTGTTCCAATAAAACTCTTGATAGTAGCTAAAACGCCATTATCTCTATCAATGTTATTTGCAAAAGCACGACCATATATTAAATCCCTTAATCTTAAATCGTGATTACCCCACACAATTATGCAGTTAGGAAGGTCAAGAATGAACTCTAATACTTCTCTGCTTTGTGCGCCACGGTCAAACATATCTCCAAGACAAACTAAAGTATCTGTATTTCTATCAAATTTTGCCGCATTTAATGACGCAATCATTTTATTATATTCGCCATGAACGTCACTAACAAATAAATATCTCATTCTATCACTTCCTTTCTATACTTTTTAGTATTTTTAATCAATATCTACACGATATGCTATACCATTTTTAACATATATGACATCAAAACCAGTTAGAGATGCAAGCTGACAATCAAATTCTAGATTATCCCAAGGTATTGAAAAATCAACTTTTCTAATTGTTTCTTTAGTAAGCCAATGAGGAGGTTCAGCATTTAAGATTTCTTCTACAATTTTCTTACTCTCTTCTGCATTTCCATCAGCCCACTCATCTGCCCACATTTCTAAATCTTCACGTTCATTTTCCTCTCCTAATCCTGATACCCAATAAGTACGATTATGTGGGATATTTCTTGTGTGAAGAATTTCAGTTAGCATTTCGTAGAAGTCGATTGCAACCTTTTCGTCATCAATATGATAAGTTTGAACAGTATCATAATCTGCATCTCCGTGCATAAAAGTCACTTTAAATATATATCCGTCTTCAAAAGCTTTTTCATTGAAATTTACTTTAAACATATTTTACCTCTTTCTTATTATTACAATTATATTATATAATAAAAAAAAGGCTTTGTCAATAAAAATTTATTGAAAAGCCTAAAATATTAAAACTCTAACTCAAATCGCGGATTAATTTCGTGATTAGTTCCTATATCACCAAAAGTCTCTGATGTAAAATAAGCCACGTGAAAATCTTCAGTATCTTCTACATCTTTCTCTCCATAGCAAAGAGAAGTTAATTGTATTCCATAATAACGAGCAGAAGGATGGTCACCAACTTGATTTAATAATTCGCTTAATTCTTTTCTAACATTACGTATTGCATGACATCTAATCATTTTTACAGTAAACCAACAATCTTCTTCTTCAAATTCAAGAGTGTCTGCATGAGTATTCTTTTCATCAAAAAGAGTGAAAAAAGAAATTAAGTCATCTGTATCTACTATTGATTTATTAAAAGCAATTCTAATTCCAAAATCCCATTTCATAGATTATCTCCTGTTCCTAAATAAAAACCATAGAACCCAAGTTGGAATTTCATCTACTGGTTTATCTCCGTACATACATAATAATACTATTTCAAAAATAACAAAACCTATTATTAAAACCCATAAAAGTACTAATCCAATTTTATAACCCATATCCATAGTTTTCACCTCTTCTTAAAATAATTACATCATCTCTAAAATCGCAAGTTATATCACGTCCATCTTCTTTATTTAAAAACCAACGATGAACGCCGCAATTTAATTCGCAGACAAATCCTGCAACTTTTAATCCACCAAGAACTGTATCGTATAATTGCTCACTTTCAAATGAATCTTGAGTGTAACTTACTTCTTCGTTGACCTTTAATTGGTCAATGGTTGCGGCGACATTTGCCACTTCTCTGTAGTTAGCGTCGCCTAAACCGTTTTTTGCTTTATACATAAATTACCTCCTAGTTTTGAGCGAAACGGTCTTTCCATTCACTCTTTAAAATCATTAAACTTTTCTTTTCGATTTGTCTAATTCTTTCTCTTGTTAAACCTAACTCTCTACCAACTTCTTCAAGAGTATATTCTTGAGTGTATGGAGCTAATCCGAATCTCATTCTAATAACTTTTGCCGCACGTTCATCAAGAGCTTTATCAAGACCATCTTGAATTTCTCTCTTTGTGTGTTGTTCTTCAGTGTATTCATATGGAGTTTTAGTTCCGTTATCTGCTTGTAAATCAGCTAATGTATCTTCTCCATCGTCTCCTAATGGCTTATCTAATGATACAGTAGTATTTCTCCAAGCTTCAAGATTACTTAATTCTAACTCAGTTAAACCTGTCTTTTCGCAGATTTCTGCAGTGGTTGGTTCATGACCATTTTTAGTTAATTCCTCAATGGCTTTTCTTACTTTTGATTGAGCATCCCAAATATGAACTGGAATACGAATTGTCTTTGAGTAATCTTTTAACGCCTTAGTGATAGATGCCTTAATCCAAGGTACTGCAACTGTTGAGAAACGTGTACCGAAATTAGGGTCAAACTTATCTACGGCAGTTATTAAACCCATATTTCCATATTGAATGATGTCCATCTTTTCTAAGTGGTCATTAGTATATGAACCCGCAATAGTTACAACTAATCTTAAATTGCAATTAATCAATCTCTTTCTTGCGGCATTCGCTCTTTCCTTATCTTCATCAGTAGCATCATTTGCTAAACCTTTTTGTATTAATGTTCCTAATTCAACTTCCTCTTCTCTTGTTAAAAGTGGATATTGAATTACTCCTTCCATATATTGTTTGTATGGTGATTTAATATTTGCGTGCATATGTTTTCTTCCTTTCCAAAATAGAGATAGTTTTTTATTTTTATATCTTTTTCTATCTTTTACAATTATATTATATAGTATTTTTCTGGTTTTGTCAATAAAAATCACACAATTTTTGAAAAAAATAAAGAGTGACTAATTTTCACTCTTTACTTCAGTTTCATCTTTCTGTGCTGAATTAGTTAATTCCATTATCGAATTAAAATATTCTTCTGCAATGTCTTCTGATTGCATTACTGAAATTATTCCCGCTTTAACTTTTATTTCTCGTTCAACTTCAATAACACCAATCTCCATTTGTTGTTCAACACGAACATACATTTTTTGTTTTGCCCAACTAAGTTGACAAGTGATTTTTAATGAACGAGGAATATATGTTGAATATACACAAACAACATCATCTGAGAAAATTACAGAATTAGTCATAACAGACTCTTCGGCTTTTGTTTGGTCGCATTCAAACCATTTATCTATTGCCAAACTATTCCAAAGAACATTTACACTATTAATCACTAATTGAACTCTTTGATTATAAATTTCAGATTGTTTCTCTTCTGCCTTCTCAATGGCATCTGGGTCCGCTTGATACGTTACAACCTCTTCATCGTCAGACCTTTCAGTGAATTGATATATTATTGTTATAATAAGCACAGTTATTAAAAATACAAGTATTACGCTATTACTATCCCAAATCATTATTGTACCTCGTTATCATTTGAATTTGTATCATCTACACTCTTTAACATTTCATTTTGAAAAAGAATTGATAGCATTTCTAATTCTTCAGCTCCAATTTTTTCCATAAAAGGTGTTATATCTTTAATGAAACAAAAAGTTTCAGTCAAAGCGAATTTTTCATTAGCATCAATCTCTTCGCCCTTTATCACTATATCGCCATTCTCAGTTATATTAAGTAATCCATTCTTACTTAAATAATCAGCTAATACTAGAATTGATTTAACCATAAAAACATTATTACGCATTAAGTACATCATCATAACATATGCGGCATCATCAACATCTTCATCTTGTAATAAGCCTAAATAACTTTCTAACATACTTACATTGTCTGCATATTGCTCAATAGTAAGTCCTTTTGCTTTCTTTATTATCATTCTATTCTGCCCTCACAATCTTATCTTGCGGCACAAAGCTGCATAAATATTCAAAATCTTCTTTATTTATTTCAACTTCACGTCCTAGTTCGTCAAAACAAATAAAAAATTGTCCATAATAATCCAATAAACTATTGAAATTACTTGTTTTCAGTAGTAGAATTAGCATTTTCTCCGCTTGAGTCATCTTTCTTCTCCTCTTCATCAACAGTATCAATAATTTCATATTGTGCATCAAGAACTGGACCAACGCAGTAATTTTCGCCGCAATTATGACAGTAAGCGGCAGTATTTCCCATTTGTTTAGAAGCAATCTTATGTAACGTTTCGCCAATCATTCCTTCTTGACTAAACAAAATTGCGCCGCATTTTGGACATGCACCTACTGCAATAGGGATATCCTCTTTACGTGTTTCTATTGTCCCGTCTGGAGATTGTACTTTATATTCTATTCCACGCATATCAGTTTTAAATTGTATGTATTGCATTTTATATATTTCCTTTCCTTATATCTTATATTAATATTATATTATATTTTTCTCTCTTTGTCAATAAAAAATGCCCTATAAAAAAGCATTTTATTGTTTTTTATACCAAGCTTTCAAAGAATCCTTTGCACCTTTATACCAATCAGCGAACTTATCAAAATCATTAAAATCGCTTAAATTCTTTAATAAAACAGTGTAAAGTCCGATTGTTGCTGGATTGATAATGCGATGAGATCCGCTATGCTTTACCCAATACTCTAAGACATCTTTTGGTTGCCAATTTTTACCATTATAAGCATATCCTGCCGCGCACATATCGCACAACATCTCAATAACATACTTATATGGCATTTTTACCGCAGTTCCTCTTTCGAGCGAATCGATCCAGTATTCCCAATGATGTTTATTTTTATTTCTATGATGATACCAAGAATTAGAATATCCTATTTTATTTCTCATTTCTTCGTGAGGACTTTTCTTTCCTGTGTAATATTTATATTGACTTAACTCTTTTAGAGAATACTTTGATAAATCGTGGAGTAATCCTTGTAATGGTATTCCCATTTTAAAACAGAAATGTCTAACGGCTTTTCTATGAATTCTAACTGTCTTTAAATGTCCAAAAAATTTATTCACCTATTTCAACCTCCAAGTCATCAGGTTCATATTTTGGCATAAGTCTTAATTTATGTAAATTAGCTCTATGCATTCTATCAATCTTTTCTTTATGTTCAAAATTTTCAATAACACCTGTTCTAATATAAGTATCTAGTTCGTCATAAGTAAATCCAAGTTTTTCTTCATCACTCTTGCCTGACATACCATCACTTGGAACTTTCTCAATTAAATCTTTTGGTAAACCTAATTCATAACCAAGTGCCTTTACTTCGTGAACGGTTAAATTAGCAAGCGGCGAAAAATCTCCTGCACTATCACCAAATTTAGTTGAATAGCCAACCCAATCTTCACTTAAATTACAAGTATTAGCTACTCTTGAATTGCCTAGAATTGCGGCAACACCGTATAACACTGTCATACGAACTCTTGCAGGTGTGTTTGTTTCATACATATCTGGAACATCAGTGTAATCTTCCAAAACAAACAAATTCATCATTTGATGACGTAATGATTTCGTTACATTTCCGATATTAAAATTAACATACTGTATGCCTAAATGATTACATAATTCATAAGACTTTGAAATGTCGCTTTGGTCTCCATCTGGCATTAATACACCAAATACTTTATCCTTACCCAACGCTTCTACACATAGTGCCGCAGTAATTGAACTATCTTTACCACCACTAATTCCGATAACTACTGTACAATCACCAACTGTTTGTCTAACCCAATCTATTAATCTTTGTTTTGTTCTTTTTACATTGAATTCCATATTATAATCTCCTTTTAAATATTTATTACTTTTTTCTTTATTACAATATTATTATATATTATTTTTCCCTCTTTGTCAATGATTTTTTAAATAAGTCCGCGAATAATA
>Ga0247609_10006886_pt1 | contig 10894 bp, 9 predicted proteins | sample 172DNAGHGlowgp2_FD_193487 | JGI IMG/M metagenome (GOLD analysis project Ga0247609, IMG submission 193487) | Sheep rumen microbial communities from Palmerston North, Manawatu-Wanganui, New Zealand - 1728 DNA GHGlow gp2 | ecosystem: Host-associated > Mammals > Digestive system > Stomach > Rumen ...
TGCGGGAACGGCACCACTGCCTTCGGCAGCACCAGGCAACAGGCGCTGCACCACGACCGACTTGAGGTAGGCGGCAAGCATGGTGCGGCAAAGGTCGCGGTCCTGAGCAGGGACAGACGAAAGGAGCGAATCCAGTACACCCGCAGAATTGCCCGCGGTAACGCAGCAGACCACCAGGGCGCCCGCCTCGGCGGCACGCAACATCGGGAGGAGGGCATCGCCCTTGAAATCGCCCAGCCAGATAAGGTCGCAGCCACTGCGAAGCGCCTGCGACATGCGGGCTTCCACTGACCCGACGGAATCCTTGAGCACGAGGCTGTTCCCGACCGTAATCGGGATTTCCGCATTTGCATCAAGGAGACTCACGCGCATAACCCGTGATTCGCACAGAGCCTTGACATATGCCGACGCCGTCGTCGTCTTGCCGGAGCACGCGGGGCCAGCAAAGACGACAAGGCCGGAACTCAGTCCCTGAAGACCCATGACAGAAGCGGGAGCACCAAGGGAATCAAATGACGGGCATTCCGCAATCAGCGGGCGGAACACGGCAGCATTGCCAAGCGCCTCGCGGAAATAGCGAACGCGCCACTTGACGCCAGCCCAAGGGCCGCAAAGCATGGAACCGTCGTCGCCCTCCATCGAGCCGAGGAACTCGCGCAGCGCACCAAATTCAACAGCGGGAGCATCTGGCACGGCGCACACCTTGCCGGCAAGGCGAACAGCGGACGGGGCACCCTCGGTGACAATCAGTTCGCTGCCACCGACGTTCATCACATATTCCAAAAGGGATTCTATTTCTGTAGCCATCGAAACACCTCCTTATGCCGGCCTGTATGCCGCAAAGCGACGGCTGTCGTACGCGCGCTTCCAGGCTTCCGCGCCATCGATATAACCGGATTCCACGCACTTCTGCAGGGAATCGTCAAGTGTCACGCCCTGATCCTTCTGGCTGCTAATCGCGGCCACCAGCTGCGAGATATCGCAACGACGGATCATGTTCGCAACAGTCGACGTCACGCGCATGGCCTCGACAGCAAGCACCAGGCCCTGGTTCTGCACCACGGGAATCAGGTGCTGCACGATGACGCCCTTCAGCTGGTCGGCAAGCGTGCAGGCAAAAGCACTGCGGTTAGTCTCGGGCACGGACATCAGCAACTTGGAGAGGAGCGCATGGATATTGTTGCCGCCGGTTACCGCAAACACGAGCGCGCCGGCATTTGCCGCCTGCAAGAGCAGGTTCAGTTCTTCCATGGATTCCAGGTGGTCAAAGCAGATTACGTCGGCGCCGTCACGGATGGCAAGTTCGATGCCCGCAATTCCGCTCTTCACGTGGAGGCCGACTTCCTTCTGCGCAATCGCACCGTTCGGGTTCTTGAGCAAGCGCTCGATAGGGCGCTCGATAGTATGGATATAGCACGGACGGCTTGCCGCAATCATCTCGGCAAATGTCGTGACGGTCGTAGAACGGCCGCTCGTCGAGGGGCCCGCAACAAGCACAAGGCCACTCGGCAGGTTCGCAAACGACTGGCAGAACTGCGGTAGGAACAAATTGTCAAACGAGACGGACTCATTCTGGATAACGCGTATCGAGACACTCGGGTTGACATCGTCCCACGTGACAGAAATACGCGCGCGTCCCACGCCTGGGAGGCCGAAAGTCTTGCTGAAATTCTTGCCCGCGACAACCTTATACCCGTCGGCAAATCCCTCAGCGGCTTCTGCCAGGAGTTCCGCAACACGCGTCTTGTCGACAATCTGCTCCGTCGCCGGGAATATCGCACCGGACTGGCGCATCATAATCTGGCGGTCGGCAAACAGGTAGATATCCGTCGCGCCGAACTTGCGGGCGAATGCAATAATCTTCTTCAGGTTCATCGTCGGGAGCAGCGTATCGGGCGCCATGACTTCGGAACCTTCGCCCGAAACAATCGCAAAGCGCGAAGGCAGTTCCCCGTTCTCGTCATCTGATTCTTCTGCATCGTCGTCCGAAGAAATGCCAATGCTCGAAATGCTCGTGGTTTCCAAACCGGAGACCTTCTCTACCACCATGTTCGAAGAAGAGGCTTCGCCATAGATGTTGTTGCCTTCAATCTGGAGCGCGGGCTCCGATTCCGGTTCGGGAGCCGGCGCGGCGGGTTTCGCCTGCACGGCGGGCTTTGCCGGAGCTACAGGAGCCGCAGCGGGCGCAGCCGGCTGGGCAGCGGGCCTTGCAGGAGCAGCTGCTGCATTTTTAGCCTCGAGGTTTTTAACGAAGGCAAGCACCTTCTCGTACATCGCCTGCTGCAGCAGGCCAGCCCTCACGAGCACCTGGCCAATATCAACCTGGTCATTCGCCTCGGCCCAATGCGCATCAATCTGGTCCTGCGACACCACCTTGTTGTGGACCAGGACCTTCGCCATATACTGGTTTCTCATAGGAAATCCCTCCGGCTAAACCACCAGCTAGCAATCGCGAGGAAAACTCCCACGTAACCGACTGCATAGACGGTGTTCCAGAACAAGTACATATCCGGGAGCGCGACGCCGTGCACCACATAGCTTGTCACGTTGTAACGGTAGAGTCCCGGGAAAATCGCATGAATAACAACCGCTGCCTTCTCAAACAACGCAGTCGAAGTACCGCCCATCTCGCCCATACGGCTTGCGAACCGCACCTGTTCCAAAAGCTGGTTACTCAGGTGGCCCGCAAAGTAGACTCCGAGCGTAAACAGAGCCGAGAGCACAGTGCTGCTGAAACTGCTGAACAGGAGCGCCACCGCGATAATTACGGCCATCTCGCAGAAGATGAGGTAAATGGCGGTGAGCAAGTTCGCCGTCGGGTCGGCGTTGATGATGAACAGCATCGCATAGAAAATGCACGTGAGGATGGTAAGGTGGACCGCCACCACGGCCAGAAGGCCGAAATACTTACCCACGATAAACGTCACGCGGCTAATCGGCTTCGAGAGCAGCGTGAGCACGGTACGGCGCTGGATTTCCTTCTGCACTAGGCTGATACCCACGAAGATGGAAATCAGGAGGCCCGAAAGGCTCATCACCGAAAGTGTTGTCGACTTGATCACGTAGGCACGGTCGAATACCGACCATTCACCAAGCACGATACTGAAAAGCGTAAGCGCAATCGCGAGGAACACGATGTTGTAGAGGATCTTGTCACGGATCGATTCGCGGAACGTATTGTGCGCAATAATTGCAATATGCTTAAGCGTCTGCACGGGCAATTTCCTCCGTCAAAATGTCTTCAAGGCTCGGACGCTTGTGGTCCATCTTTTCGACAGCGATTCCATTAGAGAGGCAGTAGCCGAGCAACCTGTCGCGGGCGGCATCGTCTTCGCATACGAATTCCATCGGATGCCCTGCAAGCGAAATTCCCTGAGGCAGGTCGCTTTCGAGAATCGCCTTGCGGGTACGCACGTGGTATTCCACGCCGCACGATTCCGTTATCTCGTCGACCGTCCCTTCGCGAACGATCTTGCCATCCACGATCATCGCGACCTTGTGGCTAATGCTTTCCACGTCGCTGAGCAGGTGGCTTGAATAGAAAATGGTCACGCCATCGCGGTTGAGTTCCATGATGGCTTCGCGCACGTCGCGGCGTCCCATCGGGTCGAGTCCGCTCATCGGTTCGTCGAGGATCAACAGTTTCGGCTTGGAGAGAATCGCCTGCGCAATCCCCACACGCTGCATCATGCCCTTGGAGTACGAACGCAGGCGGCGGTCGATCCAGTCCTTGTTCGCATGCAGCAGGTCGAGCGCCCAGCCGATGCGCTTGTCCAGTTCCGCACCGTCGAGCCCGACAAGTTTGCCGTAAAAGCGCAAAAGTTCGCGACCGGTAAGGTAGTCGTAAAAATACGGCTGCTCCGGAGAATAGCCTATGAAGCGGCGGCTCTTCACGTCGCGCGGGCTGATGCCGTTCACCAGCACTTTGCCCGAATCAAAATTCAGGAGGCCCGTCAGCACCTTGATGGTCGTAGACTTACCCGCACCATTGGGGCCGATAAAACCATACACCTGGCCCGGTTCCACACTGAAACTCACATCCTTAAGCGCAAGCTTCGGCTTCATCAAGAATCCGCTGCGGTAAGTCTTGTGCAGATGTTCAATCTTTATCATCAGATCACTCATAATTCACCTATGCGTCCTTGCCATTTTTCTTGGCAGAACTCTGGAAGGCACGTTCCTCAGCCTCTTCAATCTCTTCGCGGCGGCGATCGGCGCGACGTTTCTTGTTCACAAAGAAATAGATGAGTGCGCCAGCAACATAAATCACGATACCCGCGTAACAGACCGGATTGAGAGAATAGCCTTCGAGTCCGGGGAATGTATTGTAAATCAGGTTGTGCCCGAAGCCCGAAAGGCCGAGGACAATCAGGGCGAGGCCCAGCACGCGGAACACAAAAGTCGTAATAATCAGTTTTTGCATATATACCTCAAAAACCGCACCTCGCGGTGCAGCGTCTTTTTTATGAAAAATACACAATTACGGGCGAAAAAGAACGCCCGCTCCGTAGGAAACGGGCAAAAAAGGCGTGCATCTACTTGATGCGGTCGCCGCAGAATTCCTGACGGCCACATTTCTTGCAGTGCGAGCCCATCCAGAGCGTATCGAACTGCTCGATGGCGGGTTCGACGATTGCCGGGTCGTTCGTGAGGATTCCCGCCTCGAAGTTGCGGCGCAGGGAACTCTTCATGCCGATACCCGCACCCGTAAGGTTCGCGGACCCGATGTAGGCCGTCTCCAAGTCGAAAATCATCATCTTGAAATGCACCCGCGGGCACATCACGCGTTCCAGGTCAGTCGCAAGAATCTTGAACCGGTCAAAATCTTCACGGAAGTTCGGGCCCGGCTCCTTCGCATGAATCAAACGCACGCCTACCCCGCGCTTCAGGAGGCCGGCAATTTGCCCCAGCAGGGGAATCGCGTCGCCATCCTGCTTCACGTAGACATCCTTGATATCGGCGGTACCGATCCACAGCGTATTGCGGACCTTCGCGATGCGCGAAATCACCTCGGAGTAGTGTTCCTCGTTCTGGATGTACTTCGTGAAGGTCGGCATGGCAGGAAATCTATTCCTTGTTCTTTAGGCAACGGACTAGATATTTCGTGTCGTACATAAACGAGTATCCTCTCGAAGGATATGGTTCAAATGTCGACAGGCCCCAGTCGAAAACGCCCTTCTTGGGATCATTCGTTTCTGTAGAAGAGGCATAATAGGCATCGCCATTCTCAGAAGCCGGAATGGCGGAAAAACCGAATTCGTCAGAAATGTCGTCGTAATCATCAAAATTCCAGGCATTCTTAGCCTTCAGGGCGTCTGACGACGATTCCGCCTTGCTGTTATTCTGGGCATACTCGGTCAAGATGTCCCAATCTTCCTTGCTTGGAATCCTCCATCCGTCAGGACAAAGCCCCTGCACGGGCTCCTTCAAGATTTCCGTCGCCAGTTCAATCTGGTATTTAGAGGGCAAGTTCATTGCGGTACTCCACAAGTATTGCACTCCTCCTATCTTACAGTTCTTCGGATTGTCTTCATAGCAAGAGGCTCCAGACAAAGTATCATTGGTGTAGGCCAGATTTTCGGCAAACCAAGTCTGCGTCCCGATATCGACAATCTTGTAGGAATGATTGTCCCTCGCATCCACAAATGTCCTGTAAGCAATGTCGGGATTAGTATAGTCCGTGATATCGTCATCGTATATCGTTACCGCATACCACATGGAATTCTTGCATATAAGCATTCCATTAGAAGTCCTGTATTTTGACTTTTTCTCGTAGCGTTCCTTATCGTTCGCCTTTGTGCAGGATCTCATTATCTCCATTTCCGTATATTCCGCATCACGCCATTTCCCGTTTTCGCAGACATAGATTGACGAGTCTTCATCTACGACCATTTTTCCGAGATTTGCGTCGCTACATTCTTCGAAAGCAGAACTGGAACTGCTTTCCTCTTCTACTTCGGAGCTGGAACTAGATTTCGGCAATTCACAGGGGCCCGGAGGGTCTCTTTCCCATGCGAAAGCGGACATCCATGTATGCGGATCCATTCCATCGTGCTTGGTAAACAACTTCGCGAGAGTCGTGTCGAAGTCCTGTTTCATGTCGGCATTTTCGGGGCACCACTTTCCGTCCAGGCAGCTTATGGCGTATTTCGAATAGAGATATTCCCACAGTTCATACGACTCCGGAGTTGCCAGCACAAAAGGCAATGTATAGGCGTAGATGGAATCTATGTCAACCGGACAACCGACGGAATCTTGCGGAAGGAACCAGCTCGGGTTAACACGAAGGGTGTCCTGGATATAACTGTAATAAATCTTGTGCACAACCTCGTCGGTCCCCCTCTTGTGGGCGCGCATTATTACAAAGTATGACAACAGGTCGTCTTCTCGTAGAATGTCGATTCTTCCGTCGCGTTCACCAATGTAAGGCGCTTCGATGGTCTTCTTGAAGGAAACAGGGAATGCCTGGAAGTATTGTACCGAATCGACCTTGGCCGGGACTTTCCATGACTGGTAATACAGGGCGCAGGCAAGCGAAAAATCCTTATGCGCATCCGTAAACGGAGTGAGCTTGGTGCTGTCCGCGTTTATGCGGGCGAGAGTTCCCAGGCGCTTCTTGTACTTATCGAATGTCACGGGAATGATGAGGCTGTCTTCGCCGCTCATCAGCTTGCACCGGGAGAGCGTCGTGTCGCCTGCGTAGTATGCCGCTGTGACGCTAGGAGTGATGGTGTAGAATAACGAACCATTCTTGAATGTGAGTTCTCTTATATTCGGGAAAAAGCTTAGGTAAAAACGGTCGACATGCTTGAATATTTTTCCGGGCTTTTCGGAAGGGACGATATCGAACGTGACCGTCGTCTGGTTACAGGTCGACGCTGTCGAGATTTCGACGGTGTGCTTTTCTTCGTCAGGCAGGGGAAGCGCCTGCCTCCCCCATTTCGATTCGACCGTCTCGACCTTTTTACCGTCAATCTTGTATGTCAAGGAACTTGAATCCTTACATAGGGAAGAGCTAGGAGAAACGTCGAAAACGACGGTATCGACATAGAAGTTACGCTCGATGGTATGGCGATCGCCATCGCCAAGCGTACCGCTAAAGAGATAGGAATCCTGATATGCAGCGAGTTCGAAAATGTTGTCCGTCCCGTTATAATGGAGAATCCTCACGTAAAGCGAATCAGGAACATCGATAGCTTGCACGGGTTCCTTCGGACCGTCCGAAGGGGAGTCGCTACACCCGACAATCCATGCACATAAAGAAATCAAAAAAAGAATCTTCTTCATAGGTCAAGCCAATTCCGTTACTGGTACTGATAATAGCCGTCGTTGTAGGAATACAGGATAATCGAGCCCGGGTTCAAGGTTGCGTTTCCCTTGGCGCTCGGAATAATCTTGATGGAGTTCGTGTTCTCGCAAAGTCCGAATACGGTCTGGTTGTCAAAAGTAAAATTGCCATCGTCGTCGACATCGACCTCGGCGCCGGCATTCACCTGCAGGTGGCGCAGCGAAATCCTCTTCCCGAAATAGGCGGTATCGAATCCGTTGATATGGAGCGTCGAGGAATCCGTACGTTTTACCATCCGCGGCAATTCGGTATCGGCACTTACGGAATCGACCGTAGCATTGCCGAAGGTTCCCGAAAGCGACCAGCTGATCGTAACAGGTTCCTGTACGGGAGCCTCGGACGGATCGTCCGAAGAACATCCACAAAAAACGAATAGTGCTATAATAAAGAAATATAATGATTTCATCTGACTTCTCCTTCTATAAAAAAATTCAGATAACAATAAAAAGAACTAACCCTATCGCCTTGTTCCTAGGCGACGGATCTATCCCTTGATATGAATTGCAGAAGCAAACTCCTTCAAGAGAGCCGGGTCTTCCACCTTTTCCCACAGCGTTCCGGTCACGATGATGTTCGCGCCTGCAGCCACGCGGATGGCGGCCGTCTGCGGGTCCTTGATTCCACCGCCGGTAATAATCGTCATCTCGGTGGCCTTGCGGGTATAGGCGATGTGCTCCACGGGCACGGGCTCTTCGGCGCCGCTGCCTGCTTCCAGGTACACGTAGCGCATGCCCATGAGTTCTGCCGCGATGGAGTTCACCATGCTGAGTTTGGGCTTGTTCGCGGGAACGGGCATAGTTCCGCTAATGTATTCCACCGTCGTACGCTTGCCGCTGTTGATGAGCTGGTAGGCCGTCGGGATGGCTTCCATGTTGAGCGCACGAACGAGCGCGCCACCGCGCACCTGTTCGTCAATCAGGTAGTTCGGATTGCGACCGCTCACGAGGGTCATAAAAAGCATCGCATCGAAACCGGGAACGACCTGCGAAGCGCCACCCGGGAAAAGAACCACGGGCAGGTCCACCGCCGCCTTGAGGGCAGCCACCTGCTTGGGGAGCGTGAAGTTCCCGAGGTACGAACCGCCAACGAGCAATAGGTCGGCGCCGTTTTCGGCGGCCATCGAACCCGCCTTAACGAATGCGGCCTCGTCCGAAGTATCGGGGTCGAGCAGCACCGCAAAAAGGGCACCGCGCTTTTCGATTTCAGCATTCAAGCGGAGTTCGGTCTTACCTGGTTTCATAATAAATCCTTCGTTCCTAAACGGAACATGTACTATAAAGATACAATATTTCGGCGCAGCAACCACCTGACCACCAGGCGAGTCAACGTTTTTCGCCCGTTATCCACCCCCTTCTGCTTCACAAAAACGCAAAAAGAAGGCGGGCCTCAGCCCGCCTTCCTGCTCCCCCCGTTTGTGGGTCCTCTCCTTTCCCCCTAACAGATCCACAGCATATCAGTTCTTCACGCAGCGGACAGGCATGTTCATAAAAAGCCATTCGTAATCGAAACCCGATCGAATATACATGGTTTCATATCTCGCCCAACCATCAAGAATACCATACCCCGTAACATCCACAAACCATCGATTATCATACCCATACGGGGGTTCATACTTAGAGTCGTAATCTTCAGGAGTTTCCAAATCCCCATCCGCCCAATCTTCCTTATAGAAGGGAACCGCATAAATTGGAGCGTATACATTAAGGAAGCGATTTCCAGCCTGTTCCCATTCTATTTGAAGACTGGTATGGTGCCCCTCCCAAGTCGGCAACAACCGCAGACCAAAACCAACAGGTCCATCCGTATATTCGGACTGCAAAAGGTACATCACGACTTCCTTTTTCCCTACATTGAATGCATCCCCTACATACTTGTACAGACCGTTCCAATCGTCCGCCGTCGCAACATGCCAACCATCGGGGCAAACACCCTGGTGATTCACCGAATCAATCATTTCCATCGCCATTTGGTATTTATACTTGGCTTTGCGCTCATCCACTGTTGCTTCTTCACATGTCGCAGACAAGTCCCAGGGACTGCCACAGCGATAATCAAGCGTTGCAGAATCAACATTAGGCCAATCCTGATATTTCGCCACACATGCTTCATATTCCTCAAAGCCCGGACGGTAGTATTCCTCGCATTCTTCCTTGGTCCAAACGATTGACGAATCGAGAGCAAGTGCATCTCGCCACGTATAGAGCCTGCCGTATACTTCGCAGCGGCGATCTTTGTCATCAAGGCAACGGGATTTTCCATACTCGTATTTGAGGTTTTCTGCCATCCATGTCTGCATCTTTCCGTCGATATTGTAAGTCACCGTCCGGTACGTCCTACCATCGCGAGAATCCGTCATCGTTCCGTTTTCCGGATGTACTTTTCCGGCCTCACCCATCTCGATTCTCCAGCCTTCCGATCGGCAGACCAGGTACATACTTGTATCGGCAAGCTTTACCGCATCCCCTTCGCGACTTTTCGTGCAGAAGCCTTCACCCGCAACCCTCATATACACGCCTGCCAAAACCTTCGAATAAGCAAACTCTTCTTTATAGACTGATAAAACTTCTTCCTCTAATTCCGAAGAATCCAGCACATCATGGTTCATGCGGGAAATCCACCATTTCCAAGAAAGTTCCCTGGAAAGCCGCGACATAAAGCGTTTCCTTGTTGCTGAATCCAATTCATCCAGGCTTCCGTTCCGTTCAAGGACACTCTTAACCGAATCAACGGAATTCCATTCTGTCTCCCCCAGCCTGTAAAACATCGTCGAGACAGCAGCTTCTGTCATGATATATTTTTTATTTTCTAGGATTTCGCCGCTTTCAAATCCATTGAACCCATCGGTAATGCCAAGCGCCTCCAAAGCCGCACTTTCCGAAAGAAAATCAAGACTATCGTGAGCAACGCCTTCCTTTGCCAGATAACGCCAAAGCGCCGTCTTGAAAGTCGTCAACAGATTCAGGGTCACTTTTTTTGTTTTCCTGACATCGGCAATAGCCACGAGATTGTCCCAAGAATCATCATCATTCCGGCCAAGGACTCGTACCAAAACATACGGGCTCTCAAGAGCAACATTCTTGAAGCTGAAATTGTCGCCATCTTGCCGGAGTGTATCAGAATACGAAACTCCCGTTTCAGCAAAGCTGGTCGAATCCAGTTCGTAAAGCCACGCAATAGAACCAGGCCGGAACCCTTCTATGGTAAACGCGCTATCCTGTAGGGGATCCGAATTCGCCAAAACGCGGTACGCAGCAGCCCTTAAGGTAATATCCTTGATATCCGCATACACACCTGTCTCTTCGGCAGAGCCACCCGCTATCGGCTTGTCGTCGGTAGAGCACGCCGCAAACATCAAGGCGAGCGGCATCACCACACTGCAAATAAATTTGCTACTCATTTTAAAGTAATTCATGATCTCCTCCTAACCCTTCTTGTTTCCGTTCTTGTTCGTCATCGGGAAGAACTGGATGTTCATGCGGTACACCTCGTCCGTTTTATCTTCCCTGGTCGCAATCGCGATGACACGCTTGCGGAACTCGGCAATCT
>Ga0247609_10006887_pt1 | contig 10894 bp, 8 predicted proteins | sample 172DNAGHGlowgp2_FD_193487 | JGI IMG/M metagenome (GOLD analysis project Ga0247609, IMG submission 193487) | Sheep rumen microbial communities from Palmerston North, Manawatu-Wanganui, New Zealand - 1728 DNA GHGlow gp2 | ecosystem: Host-associated > Mammals > Digestive system > Stomach > Rumen ...
ATTTCATTCTCTGGCCGGTCAGCACGTTTTCGTAATACATGTCGGGCTTGTTGGCAAACATCGAGGTGATGAATGTCACGATGTCTGTCGAACCGCCGCCATTGGTCGATGTGTCGAGGATGAAGTTCTTGACTTCCGGGTCGTTTTGTGCCTTTTCGATGGCGTCGATGAGAATGACCAGCCAGTCGTTAGGATACTGGTCGATGGTTGGCTTGGGGCCTTCGCCTTTGTAGTATTTGCGCCATCCGGAATCGTCGCACATGAATTCGTCGAAAAAGCAATAGGCTGTGTTGCCCACCTTCATGTATTTCACATCCTTGCCTATCTTCTCCTCGCGCAGTGCGTTCAGCTGTTTTCTAAGTGCTTTATCGTCGTCCTTTGCCTGCTTAATAGGTAGGTATTCAGGACAATAGGTGTAGAATTCCTCTAACTTTGCCTCACGAATCGGTTTCAGTGTCTGCATGAAGTTGCTGAGCGTGTCTATCTCGTTAATTTTCGTCAGGTCTGTATAGGTGTGTCCACCGTCGACGAGCAGACAGCCCAGCGTGGCAGTACCTGAGAAGAAGTCGTACATATCCTTTGACTTTAGCAATTCGCGCGTCATCTGACCAGCCTTGCCATAGTCCTGCAGGGCTTGGTCTAAACCCTTCTCCTTCATGCTCTTCTCCAACAGCGTGCGCCCGGGATAGCCAAAGAAGTTGGTAAGTGTAAAGCACAGGTTTTTGTAACTGTAGTCCACCATGTCGTCTGTACGTGTATCTTTCAACAGGGGCGTGATGAGAAACGCGGGGTAGCCAGCATCCAAGCTGTAGGAACCGTCGGGAGCCAGCATGACCGTTTCTCCGTTGAAGTCAGACATATGCATGTAGCCGTCAACGTACAGGTCGCTAATGGTTGCGAAGGGGAAGTACACGTTCGCGCCGTCCTCCCTGATGTCGATGCCGTATTTTCCGTAATCCAGCGTCACGTCCACCTGTTTCGGCGAAACATCTAGCGACTTCCACCTGATGATGGGCAGCGCGTCGTACATGGTATTAGGCATTCCCGGCTGGACCATTCCCATCATGTTGGTAAACGCCTCGTAATTGCTGCTCATGAAGAGGTCTTTCTCCGTGTCCACCTCAGCCGTGCCGAACGGATTGCTCAGCGCGTACTTGCCATCGCCAACTTTCTGCACCTGAATGGTCGTGCCGGGATATATCATCTCCTGAAAATGGCTCACGCTGATGTAAGCCACGTTGGGCATGTCGTCGTAGAAGCGCAGCATCACCGTACCTAATGAATTGTTCTTCGGGTCGACAACAGAATACAGGCGCTCTACATACTCCTTTTCCTCTTCGCCTCCACCGCCAGAACTTTCCTGATCGTCTTTGTCAGTACACGAGGTCATTGTGAAGCCGCCCGCTATCATCATGATCAGCAGCAACCATAAGGTTTTGTAATGTTTCATTGTCTATTCATTTAATTTTGCTGCAAATTTACTCATTTCAATCGAAACGAACAAACAAATCGAGGAAAAATAAGGAATTTCTAACAAGAGGCAATCGTGTTGCTGCCTTCTTACTGGCAATTATGGGCTCAAAATAGAGACAAAAGAAATTATTTTTATTTCAAATCGCTATTTTTTTAGTAATTCTTTTGTTCTTTTTACGGAAAGTTCGTAAATTTGCAACATCGCTTGATAGTCCTTTAGGGTATGTGGGCGGTCATTGACTAACAACGATTATATAGGTGAAACATTTATATCGTATTCTTGGTGTCACTATATTGGCCTATTTCATCTTGGGACTCTATGCCTTGGTGGCTTTTAACCTGAAGGTGTTCAATCCCATTGCCAAGGCTATAGGGAACTACTCGATTGAGGACTTTTACTATTATATATTAGGGACCTCGGACGGGCAGGATACCAGTAGGGTGGTTACCATCGTCGACATGACTGAGCTGAAAAGCCGAAGGGACATTGCTAAGACCATCAATGATATTTCATCGTTGCACCCCAAGGTGTTGGGTGTGAATATCATCTTTGAAGGCTTGAAGGAAGACAGCGTTGGTGACCAGATGCTGGCGAAAGCAGTCAGAGATGGTCATTGTGCCATTTCTTACAAAGTTTATGACAGGTTTGACGATGCCATACATTCTTTCTTTATTCCCTGCGATTCAGTGACAGAAGGTTTTGTAAATATGCCGCGATCAATTTATGACGAGACGAAGCGGAACCTGTCAATAGGACGTATGCATCATGGAGAGTTACAACCGTCGTTCATCAAACTTGTTGCCGACAAGTATGCCGATACGGAAGTGATGCCGTTGGAAGACAAGGAAATACGTATCAATTATTCGCCTTTGTATTTTGAGGTGGTCAGCTATGCTGATGTGCTGCAGAAAAAGCATCTGATTGAAGATCGTATTGTACTGCTTGGTGCGACGAAAGATAATAGTGACATGCACATCACGCCTTTGGGAAAGATGCCTGGTGTGGAACTGATGGCATTTGGAGTGGAAACCATGTTGAGACAAAGTACGGCATGGAAAGCTCCAATGTGGTTGGTTGTTATCGTGTCGTTCCTTATCACGTTGCTAGTGACAGCAATAAGATTGTCGTATATTGATTTTGCAAAGAAAAGGCATCCGTTATTACGCTCCTTTATGACTCTGCAACTTGTCATTGGACTTTTGGTGTTTGTCGTGGTGGCATTTATCGTGTGGCTGGGCTTTATCCTGTTCTGCAAGTATAATGTCAGTATCAATCTGGCCTTTGGTATAGCGGCTACGGCCTGTATCTATAATGCGACGAACTTGTATGATACGATAGTGGAATTGATAACTAATAAGAAATCATCGTGAAAAGAATCATTTTCGTTCGAAAACCAAAGAAAAATGCGTTTTTCTTTGGTTTTTTGCTTACTTATTCGTATCTTTGTCGCGACTAAGACTGAAATATTATTAAAAGTAGGTTATGAATAAACGGCAGATTAGCGTTGGACATGCTATCAAGCATATAGCGAGAGCGGTCTTGTTCCTGATGGTTTTCTCTTGTTTCGCAGTGGTTGAAGCAAGGGCTGGAGACAATGACAAACAGTACCGTAAGGAAAGCAAAAAAGCTGCAGAACAATTGAATAAAGAGGGTTGGAATGTGTTTGGCAATGCGAAGAGCGTCAAGGATGCTATGGATGCCCATTACAAGGTTCTGGCTGAAGGTAAAGGTACGCTGACAACCATAGAAGGTCACGGTATAGCCAAGGACATCAATGTCGCAGTGCGCAAAAGTCAGTATAATGCAACTGCGTTGTATGCTTCCATGCAGGAATCGAAGGTCGAAGGAACTACCAATACCAAAGTATCCAATAAGTCTGGAGAGGACGGCACTTCAAGTGATGTTGAGATGAATGCCCAGTTCCAGTCGAGTACGGACCAGACGGTAAAATCGCTGAAGCCTAGTGTCGTATTTTATAGAGTGATGGGAGACGGCAAGTATGAGGTCAGGGCTTTCTTTATAGTCAATGCATTATAGAAGAGAAGAACAATGAACAGGAAGGCGAACATATACCTTATTATATTATGTTTTCTGATGGTGGTGCAAAGTGTACAGGCTCAGAAGACAGCAACGGTATCTGGCAAATATACCTACGTTATTACGGAGAATGACGATGTGACACTGAACGAAGCCAAAAGGAAATGTATAGAGTTGGCTAAAGCGGCTGCTATCAGAGAAGAGTTCGGTGAGATGGTTACCTCTGACGTGATAGACTCTAATACGGAGACTAACGGTCAGGAGACCAGTTCCTATTTCTGGGAGAATACCGTAGCTATGGCCAGAGGTGAATGGCTTGGAGATATAGAGCCTGCCGAGATTGAGGTCGAGTATAAGGATGGACATTTGTCGTTTACTGCCGAGGTACATGGTAAAGCCAGAGAAATTATTCAGGCTAAGACTGATTTGAAATGGGAAATACAAAAGGACGGTTTGAGTGATAGGGAAACGACGGCGGCATTTGTCAGCGGCGAACGTGTCTATGTCAAATTCCGTTCTCCTGCTGACGGATATGTGGCAGTCTATCTGATTGTCGGTGACGATGAGACTATGTGTCTGTTGCCCTATCCTGGGGATGTGGACGGTCGTTTCTCCGTCAAGGGCAATCGCGACTATACCTTTTTTGACAAGGAATCGGATGCGTCGGCATATCACTATAAATTGAGTACCAAGCGGAAGCAGGAAGACAATCAGATTGTCATTATCTACTCTCCGAATTCGTTTACCAAGTGTAATGATATCACTGGCGACAAGAGACATCCTAACTCTCTGAGTACGCACGACTTCCAGAAATGGCTGCTGAAATGTCAGCGAATGGATAAGGACATGGTCGTCAACAAGAAATGGATAAAGATTAAACAAAATAACAATAACTAAATGTCTGTAGAATTATGAAGAAAAAACTAATTGTATCTGTTGCCAGTCTGCTATGTTTGACTGCAGCTGGACAAAACGTGAACGAGTTGAATCAACAGGCAAATATTGACTGGAAAGAGGATTCAACGGAGATTGTGACTATTGAGGACATTGTGAAAACCCAGCAAGGTCTGACAACCAACAAGTTTTTTGAGGACCACTTTCAGGATGTATGGTCGAGAAAGAGTTATCTGAATCTTTCCTACAACTCGACGACCCTAAGTCCGGACGGACAAATCCCGACGGGAGTGGGAGGTGGTATCGTCCCCGACTACAAAACCAACTGGGCCTTCTCGCTTCAATTGGGAAGAAGTTATAAGCTACACAAAGAGCCTATCTCCAACATGCTGCAATTCTATATTGATTATACGTATATTGACTTGAATGTCAATCACTATAATCATGAAGGTGATGGTAAAAACTTGTATGACAGCAGCGCGAAACTGCCTGGTGATTACTATTATACACCATGGAATCTGGAGAAATATGAATTTAACTATGGCATGGCATTAGGTCCTTCAGTGACCTTTGCACCATTTACTTCTTTAGACAGCAGAGGATTGCACTATTTTAAACTCAATCTTTGGTATCATATCGGTTATCACGTATCACTCCTCAACATGAAGAGTGACGCGAATGCTGACGCTAACACATCGGGTTCAAGCTCGTATAAGAATTCTGACAAAGAGAAGCTTATAGATGGTGTCAAATTGGATTTAGGACATGGACTAATCAGTAGTTTTGGTCTCAGCCTGACATGGAAATTCATTGGAGTAGGCTATGAATATCGTTCGGCAGGACTGAAATACAAGTCGTTGGACAAAGACACTTTCGGAAGTGATGAGTACAAGTTTAAGTCATCTACCAACCGCGTGTTCTTACAGTTCAGGTTTTAATTAAAGAGATGAAGTTGTTAATTGAGACATTTTATTCATTTACAGAGAATACAATTATGAAAAAGTATATATTATTATTCGTTCTGAGTGTGTCCTGTCTGACGGGAATCAATGCTCAATATAGTTATAGGGTAGAGGGAACGTGTGGTGAAGATGTCAAATGGAGTTTTGATGGCAACACGCTGACAATCACTAATGTTAATAAGAAGGGTGAAAAGGTGGCAATGAACGATTATAATGTCGGTCAGAATGTTTCTCCCTGGGTGAAGCGGAAGCTGAATGTAAAGACAGTGGTGCTCATGAGTGGCATTACAAATATTGGCTCGTGTGCCTTTGCCAATTGCGGCAGTTTGCAGGAAGTCCGCTTTGAAGGCACTGACCTGGAGACTATTGGATGGGGTGCCTTCCTGAATTGCATACACCTGCGTAACATTTCCATCCCAGTACAGTTGAAGAGCATTGAGACCATTGCGTTTGCCAATTGTGCCACACTGCCGTCAATTGTCATTCCCGACCGTTGTCGTCTGGCAGACCAGGCTTTCGTTTCCTGTACGAATCTGAAGATGATAGATGTGGCTCCTACAGCCATCATTGGTCACCATGCCTTTGCCAGTGAGGTCGTTATCAATGGTGTTACCCGTCATGCCTTGTACGATGGAGAGCTTCGTCGGTTGCCTTCGTACGTTAATTTAGGCAATTGTACTGAGTTCGGACTCTCTAAGGAATCGGTGGATAAGTGTACTAACAAGGAGAGGTCTGACGCAGATTATGACTACGCTACCTCTGAGGTTGACACCATTATTCCTTCGGGCGACAAGATGCGTTATGATACTTATGCGCTCATCATCGGTAATCAGAACTATCGTTTTGTTTCGGATGTTCCTTATGCCATCCATGATGCCCGTGTGTTTTCAGAATATTGTAAGAAGACGTTGGGTATACCTGTAGAGAACATCCATATCACGGAGGATGCCACGAAGCAGATGATTCTGGAGGAGGAACTTGAAGACTGGATAAGCCAGATTCCTCATCGCGATGAGAAGAACTTGATTGTGTATTATGCCGGACATGGAGTTCCTGATGTGAAGAACAAGAACAAGGCCTATATCTTGCCGACCGATGTTCGTGGTACAAATCCGCAAAGAGGTATAGCACTTGACGCCTTCTATAGTAAACTTGGCGACTTGGCATTCCGACGCACTTCTGTATTCCTGGATGCCTGTTTCAGTGGTGTCAACCGTAACAATGAAGGTGTGACCGAAGGCCTGCGCGGTGTGGAAATAGAGGCCGAAGATGCAACCTTTGGTGAAGGATCGGTGGTTGTGTTTACAGCTGCTCAGGGCAATGAGACTGCTCAGGGATATCCCGAGGAAGGCCATGGTTTGTTTACGTATTATCTCTTGAAGGAATTGCAGGAATCTTCTGGTGTTGTTACTTTGGGAGAAATGTCAGACTATCTCAAATCGAATGTTTCCTTGCAGGCTATTCAGTTGAAGATGCGCAAGAAACAGACCCCTGCAACGAGTTGCTCGGAGAAAATCAAGGATGAATGGCGCTATATGCAATTCTGATAAAAAAGTAAAAAGGTGAAAAATAAAAATTGAAGAAGATATGAAAAAGTTCAAGATTATTGCCGTTTTATTGTTGTTTGCCGTTTCCCAGGTGACTTGGGCACAGAGTGCAAATACGGCACAGTTGAAGCAGCTGAAGCAGGATTTCAAGGAAAAAGCTTCGAAAGAAGCGCGTAAGGAGGCCAAGAAACTGAAAAAGGAAGGCTGGGTAGTGTCGCCAGGTTCTCTTCCTCTGGAGCGGCAGTTGGACAGGTCTTATCTTACCATTATGGAAACTGATGAAGACCTGAATCCCGTCTATATCGTCGGCGAAGGATTAAGCGTCGGTGAGAATTATGATGCTGCCAAGATGCAGGCAATGGAGTTGGCTCGTCAGCAGATTGCCAGCAAGATAGAATCAGAGACCACTGCTCTTATTGACAATCTCGTGGGCAACAAACAGTTGGGCGCCGAGGAGGCTGCTACAGTTACCACCTTGTTGTCGGAAGGTAAAACCATTATTTCCCAGAAATTAGGGCGTGTTGTGCCTGTCGTTGAGTGCTATCGTACACTGAAGAACAAGAACAAGGAGGTCATGGTACGTCTTGCGACCAAGGAGAGTGCCATCCGTGAGGTAATGAAGGGGTACCTTCGTGACGAGATGGAAAAGAAGGGCGCCAAGATGAGTGATCAGCTGGACGACTTGTTGTTGAAAAAGAATAAATGATTTCAAGCGTTAAGGTGTGAAATATTTCTATCGTGTCATAGGTATTACGGTTCTGGCCTATCTGATTCTGGGACTTTATGCCTTGGTAGCTGTGAACCTGAAGGTGTTCAACCCCATTGCCAAGGCCATAGGGAACTACTCGATTGAGGACTTCTACTATTATATATTAGGAACCTCGGACGGGCAGGATACGAGTAGGGTGATTACCATTGTCGACATGACGGAACTGATCAGTCGTCGCGACTTGGCAAGGACAATATCGGAGATTACTGCGCTGAACCCCAAGGTTTTGGGCGTGGATATCGTCTTTGAGGGCTTGAAGGAAGACAGTGTCGGTGACCAGATATTGACAGAGGCTGTTATGGCCAGTCATGGTGTGTATTCCTATAGGTTAATAGACCGGACGGATGAAGCGGTACATTCCTTCTTTACTCCGTGTGACTCGCTGACAGAGGGGTTTACCAACATGCCACGCCTGCTTTATGACGGAACGAAGCGTAACCTGAGTATCGGACGAACTCATCAGGGGGTATTGCGTCCGTCGCTCATCAAACTGATTGCAGACAAGTATGCCGGTGAAGAGGTAATGCCGTTGAGCGAACAGGATATACGCATCAATTTCTCGCCCTTACACTTTGAGAAGGTCAGCTATGCCGATGTGCTCCAGAACAGGGAACTGATAGAGGACCGTGTGGTATTGCTTGGAGCGATGAAGGAAGAGGGCGACATGCACATCACCCCATTGGGAAAGATGGCTGGTGTGGAACTGTTGGCGTTTGGAGTGGAAACCATGCTGAAGCATAACACGGTATGGAAGGCTCCATTGTGGCTGGCAATCGTCATCTCGTTCTTTGTTACGCTGATTGTTACTATCATACGTTTGTCGTATATCAATTTTGCCAAGAGCAAACACGCGTTGTTGCGCTCGTTCCTGACCCTTGAACTGATAATAGCCCTTGTGGTGTTTGTCGTGGTGGCATTTATCGTGTGGCTGGGCTTTATCCTGTTCTGCAAGTATAATGTCAGTATCAATCTGGCCTTTGGTATAGCGGCTACGGCTTGTATCTATAATGCGACGAACCTGTATGATACGATAGTGGAATTGATAACTAAAAAGAAATCATCATGAGTAGAATCATTTTGAAAAGTGTCCTGTGTTTCATGTTGCTGATGTCGGGCAGTGCCGTCAAGGCTCAACAGGGACATTTCATCGTCACTTCCGTCAAAGGGAAGGCAGAACTAATCGCCAACAAGCATAAACGGCCTGTACAGAAGGGTGTCAGAATGACAGAAGATACCCCGTTGTACATTCCTTATAATGGTGAGGTGACGGTGATAGACGAAACGACGAATAAAGAGTATACGTTTAAGGCCATCGGCTGGGCTGCTGTGGAAGACAAGATGAAGGACAGCCAGCATACAGTTTTGTCGCGCACGAAGGACTATGTGAAGTCTGTGGTGAACCAGCTGAGTGACAATCAGCCCGTGAAAGCACAGTATGTGAGCGATGTGGCCACTGTGACTCGTGAATACTATGTGGACGAGGAACTCACAGAGGTGACTGATGACAAGTCGAACAAGAAGAAGGATTTCCGTAATGATTTTGACTCGTTCAAGAAGAAGGCCAGGAGAGAGTATGACGATTTCCGTAAGAAAGCCTTCAAAGAATATACGGAATTTGTTCGACAGGCCTGGAAGGACTATGGTGCCGAACCGCCTATAGAACAGCCTGAGGAAAAAGAGGTAGAACCGATGTTGGTACCTGATGCTGATGAAGAGACAGCGTCATGGTTCAGCAAGTTGTTCCGTAGAAAGGATAAGTCGAAGAAGCAGGAACAGGCTAAGCAGCCAGAAAAGAAACAACGACAAGACAGTAAGGGCGAATCGTTGAAATATGACCAAGTAGTGGCTTATACTCCTAATAAGCCCCAGCCCCAGCCATTGTCTGAGGTGCAAGAGGTCCCTGAGGATGCCAATTCGTATAAGAGCTTTAAGATATTCGGAACAGAAATCAAGGTTCGTATTGGTGACAACTGTCGCTTCCATTTGAGTGGCGTCTCGAACAACGAGGTGGCTGATGCTTTACAGCAGTTCACCAAACCCCAATATGACAACCTGCTGTATGACTGTCTGAAAATGCGTGAGCAGTATAAAATGTCCGACTGGGCTTACTATCAGATGCTGTTGGCTTTGACTGACCTTTTCTATGGCAAGGACACCAACGAGGCAGCACTGGTTATGGGCTTCCTCTATTCGCAGTCTGGCTACAAGATGCGCTATGCCAGTCAGGATAATGTCCTACAGGTGCTGATAGCCTCGGAACATATCATTTACAATACGTCGTTCATTCATATAGACGGCTCAAACTACTACATTTTCAAAGGCGGTGATAGGAGTATGTTCCAAGTTTGTCAGGCCAAGTTTGAGAAGGAAGGCTCTATGTCGTTACGCATTGCTGCTGCACAGGAATTATCTATGACACCTGCTCCTGAGCGGACCATCACGTCATATATGAACAAGGATTTCTCGTTTACCATATCGTCCAACAAGAACTACATGGATTTCTTTGATACATATCCCCCGTCATGTATAGGCGACAACTTCATGACTCGTTGGGCCATGTATGCCAACACACCGTTGGAAAAGGGAATCCAGAACCAGCTGTATCCGCTGATGAAAGAGAAGTTGGCGGGACTGTCGCAGAAAGACGCTGTCCAGCAGTTGCTTTGGTGGGTGCAGACAGGATTTAAATATGAATATGACGAAAAGGTCTGGGGACGTGACCGTGCCTTCTTCGCTGAGGAATCGCTGTTCTATCCCTATTGCGATTGTGAAGACCGTTCCATCCTGCTTTCTCATTTGGTGCGCGACCTGTTAGGTCTGAAGGTTGTTCTTGTGTACTATCCCGGTCATTTGGCCATGGCTGTCAATTTTACGGATGAGGTAGAGGGGGATAACATCCTGTTGAATGGAAGAAAATTTGTTGTCTGCGACCCGACATATATCAGAAGCAACGTTGGCGAGACAATGCCTGGTATGAGTAATACCGAGGCTAAGGTCATCCTGTTGGATTAGGATTTTGTTCCAAAGAAACTATGTATAAAAAGAACCGACCATTTGGCCGGTTCTTTATATTTATTGTTTCTGGCGGTGGAGGTAATGCTTGAAGACAAAGTAGACGATGGCGGCGATGACGAGAGCGAGGATGATGAGTTTGATGTATTCGGCATACTCGCTGATCTTGTCGTTGAGCTGGTCCTCGGGGACGATGGTG
>Ga0247609_10006889_pt1 | contig 10893 bp, 11 predicted proteins | sample 172DNAGHGlowgp2_FD_193487 | JGI IMG/M metagenome (GOLD analysis project Ga0247609, IMG submission 193487) | Sheep rumen microbial communities from Palmerston North, Manawatu-Wanganui, New Zealand - 1728 DNA GHGlow gp2 | ecosystem: Host-associated > Mammals > Digestive system > Stomach > Rumen ...
CACCACCATCAGCAACGGACGTTCCGACCTGCGCATCAGCAATACGGTAGGTATGTTCGTCAATACGCTGGCACTGAGTGCCGAGATTGGTGATCAGACAGTCCTTGAGTTCCTTAACGAAACAAGCAAGAACTTCGACGAGACCCTGCAACACGAGGCATACCCGTTTGCGCGTATCGCTGCCGACTACGACCTCTCCGCAGAGATTTTGTTTGCTTATCAGATGGGCATCATCGCCGACTATAAGTACAAAGGACAGACGGTCACCATAGATACTTTCGAGACGGATACACCCAAGTTCCGCATCGCCTTCTTTATCATGAACGACCCGTCGGGTAAACCGAGCGTTTGTCTGCAATACGACAACGGACGCTACAGTCAAGAAACAATGCAGTGTCTGGCACAGTCCATCTGCAATGCCACGAATGCCTTCATGCGTCAGCCGGAGGCAGCCATACAAAGCATATCGCTACTCGACGCTCAACAGACTTCTTTGCTCGACAGCTTCAACGATACCGAGGTGCCTTACGACGACACCCAGACAGTTGTATCACTGTTCCGTCGTCAGGTACAGTTGACACCAGACAATATGGCTGTAGTCTATCACGACAACAAATACACATATCGTGAGGTGGACGACCTGTCGGAGCGCATCGCAACACTTCTCGTAGGCAAGGGGCTTGGCAAAGAGGATGTGGTATCTATTATCATTCCTCGTTGCGAGTGGATGCCTATAGCTGCACTTGGTGTGCTGAAGGCAGGATGTGCCTACCAGCCACTTGATCCTAGCTATCCGCAGGAGCGCTTGAACTTCATGATTAAGGATGCTGCAGCCAAACTGCTCATCGCCGACGAGTCGTTACGCGACATGGTGAGCGAATACAACGGCGAGGTACTGTTGACGAAGGACATCAAGCAGTTGCCGGTAGCCAGCAAGCCCGTTGATGTTACACCTAACCCCGCCGACCTGTACATCCTCCTCTATACTTCGGGGTCAACAGGTCTGCCAAAGGGTTGTCAGCTGGAGCATCACAACCTTGCCGCGTTCTGTCATTGGTATCAGCGTCGCTTTGAACTGAAAGCTGAGCATCATGTATCATGCTACGCAAGCTACGGCTTCGACTGCTGTATGATGGACCTTTACCCGGCACTGACCTGTGGTGCCTGCGTATATATAATAGGTGATGATATTCGTTTGACATTGCCTGAGGTGAATGCTTACTTCGAGGAGAACCACATCACCCACTCATTTATGACTACGCAGGTGGCATATCAGTTTGCTACCAACTATGACAACCACTCGCTGTTGCACCTGATTGCAGCAGGTGAGAAGTTGGCATCACTGGCTCCTCCAAAGAACTTCAAGATGCACAACGGTTATGGACCTACGGAGGGTACTATCCTCATCACAGAATATGAGGTAGATAAGGAGCTGAAGGACATTCCTGTGGGTAAGCCGCTGGACAACTCGCGACTGTATATCGTTGACAAGCAGTTCAACCGTCTGCCACAGGGAGCCTTAGGTGAGCTATGGATTAGCGGTCCTCACGTTACCAGAAGCTACCTCAACCGTCCGGAGAAGACTGCTGAAGTATATATCAATAATCCTTTCAGTGACGATCCTAAGTTCTCTCGTATCTATCGCACCGGTGACATCGTGCGCTATCAGCCTGATGGCAACATCCAGTTCGTAGGTCGTAAGGACGGTCAGGTGAAGATTCGCGGTTTCCGCATCGAGCTGAAAGAAATTGAGGCTGTTATCCGCCAGTATCCGGGCATAAAGGATGTCACCGTACAGGCATTCGACTATGATAATGGCGGCAAGTTCGTTGCAGCCTATATCGTCAGCGATGAACAGGTGGACATCAAGGAACTGAATGCTTTCATCGGCAAGCAGAAGCCGTCATATATGATTCCGGCAGCTACTATGCAGATTGACAGCATACCACTAAACCAGAACCAGAAGGTGAACCGCAAGGCACTGCCTACTCCTGTCATTCAGGCTGCCGACCACGAATATGTGGAGCCTGTCAACGACGTTGAAAAGCTCTTCTGCAAGATTTTCAGCGACATCTTGTCGATGGATAAGATTGGAGCAACCGACAATTTCTTCGAGTTGGGCGGCACCTCACTCATGGTGACTCGCGTCATCATCGAAGCCGACAAGAACGGACATCATATCGCCTACGGTGACGTGTTTGCCAACCCCACCCCACGACAGCTATCCAACTTCATCTCCGGTGGCGCTAACGACGAGGACGAAGAAGCCCGTAACTACAACTACGGCGCCATCAATACCCTTCTCGAAGAAAATACCCTCGATGCCTTCCTTGGTGGAGAGCGCCAACCCATCGGCAATGTGCTGTTGACAGGAGCAACAGGCTTCTTGGGTATACATATCCTCCAGGAACTCATCGAGCGCAATGACGTGCCCGTCATTTGGTGCTTGGTTAGAGGCGAGGATGACGAGAAAGCCGAGCGACGCCTGAAGAGTCTGATGTTCTATTATTTCAACAAAAACTACAACCAACTCTTCGGCAACCGTCTGCGCATCATCAACGGTGACGTAACACAAGACATTAAGGTCGATGGCAAGATTGATACTGTCTTCAACTGTGCCGCTGTGGTGAAACATTTCTCTAAAGGCACTGAAATCGAGGATGTCAATGTAGGTGGAGCGCTCAACTGCGTGAAGTTCTGTCTGCTCAACAATGCACGACTTATTCACGTTTCAACCTACAGTACGGCAGGAATGTCCGTTGACGGCATCCCCGCAGAAGACTCCATCTATACCGAGCAGAAACTCTATTTCGGTCAGAACCTCGGCAACCAGTACATCCACTCCAAGTTCATCTCCGAGCGCATCGTGCTCGATGCCGTAGCCTTGCACAAGCTCAACGCCAAGATCATGCGCGTAGGTAATTTGGCACCACGCTCTACCGACGGCGAGTTCCAAATCAACTTCAACACGAATAGCGCCATGGGTCGTATCCGCGTCTTCCAGATGTTGGGCTGCTACCCCTATGCCATTAACGACGAACCGATGGAGTTCACTCCTATCAACGAGGTTGCCAAAGCTATCGTCTTACTTTCGGAGACACCACAGGAATGTTGCGTATTCCATCCATTCAACAACCACTCCGTACACTTCGGTGACGTGCTTCAGGAGTTGTCTAAGGTAACGCAAGGACCACGTCAGGTTGAGGAGGATGAATTCAACAAAGAGCTGGAGGCTGCAAAGCAAGACCCCGAAAAGGCAAAGCGTCTTTCCAGCCTTTTGGCTTACCAAGATATGGCTCATGGACAGAAAGTCATCGAGATTCCGAGTGAAAACCAATACACCACACAAGTGCTGTATCGTCTCGGCTTCCGTTGGTCGCCCACTTCGTGGAACTATGTTGATCAGATGCTCACCGCCATAGCAGGTTTCGGCTTCTTTGAGTAAAAACAAATAAAGATGACTACAGAAGAGAAAAAAGAGTTTAACATTCAGTTCTGGCGTTTTCTGTGGGCATCCATACTCATTGGATTGCGCTTATTTTCAAGTAATTGCAAGGTTGGAAAAGAAAAAGCGACAAGCGAAATTACTCACTTGTCGCCTTTGGTCGGCATCGCTGACGAAATATCGAACATAAAGTTCATCGAGGACTTCGACAAAATCGTGAACTTTATGCTTGCAACAGTACACGCATAGTAAAACCAAAATCGCCATAAGTAGGTGGGGAAGCCCTCTGCCTATGGGGGTAAGGTCTATGTATCCTCTTCGCTCTTTTTCATTCCTACTTTATAGTAGGGATAGAACTGTTCTTTCAATTAAACCAGCCAGCCCACTGATTATTTTTTTTGCTACTATTCCAACTTTTTGAAACTAAGCTACTATTTATATTAAAACTAAGACTTATGAAAAGACAATACAGAGATTTATGTGACGATACCAAGATGCGTATCTCACAGAGTTTGAAGGGTCGCAGTTTTAGCGACAGCCACAAACAAGCTATCAGTGACGCAATGCGTCAGTATTGGGCTACTATACCATATCGCCCAAGTGAAAACAACGAGAGTAATAACCAAAACGATGAAACGAGTATGTTACAGACCTATCCAAATCGATGCACTGACTATCTGCTATGAGGTCGTGCGTCCTTACTATTATGACCAACTCTGCCGCCTTGAAATAGGTGAACGTTTAGATGTGAATGACATAGAAGATGAAAGCCAAAGTAACTTTAGACTTTACAGAACAGAGGGCAGATACTTTGAAAACGTCTATGTCATTCGATTGGATAACGGCACACGTGATATTGAGTGGGGCTACTTGAAGTTCAATCTTGCACGAGGTGACGAGCAGAGCAACACGCACACCAACGGCAACCGCAAAGTATGGTTTAGCCTCAACAATGAAACTCTCTACTCAAAGGACACCCATTTCCTGACCTACATAGAACAAAGGTTAGGGCTTGAGTTCCACAACGTGACGAGCCTTGACCTATGCCTTGATACACCATTTAGTGTTAGTCCGCTCGTGAAAGCATACCTCCACAACAAGGACGTGACCACTATCTTGAACGGCAAGCGTATTACAGACAGAGACGAGGACAGACCAGAAATCTCATACACCAACAGCGGTAGCCTCAACAAGCAAGACAAATATAAGACGGTGAACATCAAGCAACGCAACGCTATCAAGGACAAGAGCAAGGGCATAACGGTACTAACCTACGACAAGGCGGCAGAGATTGGCAATGCCTCTGACAAGCAGTATATACTCGACTATTACGGCAATCCCAAGAGGCTCTACCGTACTGAGGTACATCTAAATTCAGAGGACATCAAGAACTTTGTCGAGCGTATAGGCATCCAATATACGCCTCTCATTCTATTCGATGAGGCTGTTCTCGAATGTATGTTCTTTCATTACCTTGGGAGCGTGGTACGTTTTCAAAGCCGCAAGGTTGATGCCAGTTGGGAGCATCTGTTAGGACGTTCGTAGGATTATAACAACCACCCCTACGAGATATGTCACAAATCACATATACCTTAATATATATAGGGGATAGCGTGTCAAATTAAAAATGTATCAGTATAATCTATAAATCAACTATACTGATACATTCTTTTTGTATCATCTTAACTTAAAAGATTTTAGTAAACCATAGAGATATTTTCATCATCGAGGTTATCCATTGGCGTGAAATCTACATTTTCAGCTTTTTCTTCTAACAATTCCGTTAGCTCATCTAATTGACCAGCTTTTTCGAGTTTTTCTAATATCTCCTTTATTCTATCATCATTAAGTCCAGCCAACGCCCTATAGGATATAACATAAGGAACAAGAGTTTCTATAAGAATATTCCTATCATCATCAGACAGATTAGCATCTGTCATAATTACTTCTATTTTCTCTCTAAAATACATAGTATAGAGCATTACTTAATTTTCTTTACAGGAAGTCTCCATTCTGGATTATTCGTTTCAGGAAATACATTATAATAAAGATAACCATCTTTACCTAATGCATACCAATCTTTAATCACCTTAGCAGTAGTTCCACCATCAAAAACTAGATAAGGTAATTTTGTTCTGTCAGGAAATTCAATAAGTGCAGTTCTTTTCTCTGAGTAACTTTGGTCAATCCACGTACAATAATAGGTGACATCCTCGCCACGAACTCCTGTGATAGTTGCGGTTCCATCTTCTTTGAGCGTGATGCGAATAGTACAACCAACTTTGTCGGTAACTTCGTAAGTCCCAGATACATTGCTTTTCTCTTCTTCTTTCTGTTCTTCCTTAGACTTGACATTTTGTTCTTGTTTCTGTTCATTAGAACTGCTTGCAGACTCTTCTTCATCTGAAGCAGCAAAACCTACTGCAAACAATGCCAAGGTCAATATTGTAAATAAATACTTTTTCATTTCTTTTTTTGTTTTAATGAATATAGTTCTATTAGTATAAAAAAATAAGTTAAGGGAGGTATTGCATAGCAAACCAAATCACTATAATCAAATGTTCCTCTAACAACACCAAAGTATTGAAGTGCTTCGCTACTGATTGTGACAAACGGCACGAGGAAAACGATGAAATATTTCATCCAACCACTTTCTTTATACCATATCGCATCCATTATCAGTATATAGGCTGCACAATACAAGCCATCAGGTAAGTTAAACTTGACAAATTCTGATACGTTCCAACCACTTACGGCACAACGCAAATTGCTTAAACTTTCAGAAAAGCCCAATACAGCACACCATTTGTAGATGTAGAGTGTCTTGCTTCGGAACAAGAGGTATATGCCACTTCCAGCTAACAGCATCAAAACGGCCAAAAACACTTGGGTCGTTACTATTGCTCTATATGATTGGACGTTAGGCATTACTTCACCTTTTGATAATACACAAATAGTCCTTATGTTGATTGGAGACTGAAAAAGAAAACGTGGACTATTCGCTCTATCTGATTCTGAGGTCTTCGACTACCTATCACTCAAATATGGAATAAAGCCCACGCCAAGGCGTGAGCATCGCTTTTATTCCGTAGAGTGATTTTTGAAAGTGTCGAAGTTTCAGAATCACAGAATTAAGCAGACGCTTCTTTCCTATATGTCTTTTATCTTTTCTATGTCATAGGCGATTCTTTTTAGGTTTAGATTACAAAGATAGCGAATCTTTCACAAACGACCAAACAAAATCCTTATTTTCTTCTAATAGTACAACAAATACTCGTTCAGTTTGAGCCGAATGGTGTTGGTCGTTGGATTAACACCATATACCCACAAACTGAGGTGGGTCGTTCCCGACTCACCTCAGTTTCGCTTCGAGTTCAGCAATCTCCTTATCGTACTTCGCTTGTTCTGCCTCGTACTCTTTTTGTCTCTGTGAACGTTCGTGTTTGAGACGTTCAAGGTGCCTGCGGTTGTTATCCTCAACAAGTTTAACGCACTTATCGCAGTAAGCATCCAACTTGTCACTGAAAGCCTTGATTTTCTTCTCATCAGTCCAAAGCTTATTGTCTATACACTCCAGCCCTTCGAGGATTTCAGAGTACTGCCTGTACAACTCCAACGCTTTCTTACGTTCCCCCCTCTCACCCTCATTGATTTCTCTCAAATACCGTTGAGCACACTTGTAGCGAGCATCCACATTCTCAATACGTTCAAGGTGTTCGACTTGTTCCTTACTAAAGCTCCTGCACATGTTTTTCAACATTACGAGCTTGTCATCCTTAGACAATTTTTGACTCATTTTTTTACATTTTTAGTTAAACAATAATTCAAAGAACTCATGTAAACCGCTTGTTTACATGTGCAAGAGTATAGAAAAAATATTTGATTTCCAAATTATCATAACATTATTTAACAAGTCAAGTCCACATTTCCGTAGAAACATGGACTTGTTTATCTGAAGAGCCTCAACATGTTCAGTTTGAGACAACATCAAGACCCAATCAGTCGTTACAATTACATGGTATCACTTGAACTTGTTACCAGAATCTTTTCCAACTCCCTTCTACTGTTGAACTGATAAACGTGCTCTCCAATACGGATAAAACCCTCAACATCATCCATAGGCTCAAATATACTCTTCAATGACACCCCCAAGGCTGTTGCCATCTTTTGCATCGTGTCAAGCCGAGCATTACCACCCAAGGCACGAGTTAGTGCGGCAGGGTCAACGCCCATCTTTGCAGCAAGTTCTTTCAGTTGAATTTTCTGTTCCTTACAGATGCGTCTCACATTTTGCGATAGTAAATTCTCCATATTCTTCTGTTTTGGGTGCAAATATAGCAATAATTGACGAAACCTGCAAGAAAATTACAGAAAATTGAAAAATAAATCAAGAATTATTTGGAAATCTCAAAGATTATGTATATCTTTGCATCGTAAATACTTGATATTAAAATCAAGTAGAGAAAAGAAAATAGTAATTAAATATCAAATTCATAAAGTCAAAATGAAAAAGGTAGCAATTTTCGCCAGAGTGAGCACGAGCATCCAAGACTACGAACGTCAAGTAAACGAACTGACCGCCCTCGCAGTGCGCAATGAGTGGACGGTTGAGGCTACCTTTTGCGAGAAGGTGAGCGGAGCAAAGCGGAATAGTGAGCGTAAGGAACTGAGCCGTATGGTCGAGTTTGTCCAGCAGCACAACATCAATAAGGTGGCTGTGACAGAACTCAGTCGTCTTGGACGTGACACGTTACAAGTGCTTGAGGTGATAGAGCAGTTCAACAAGTTAGGCATCAGCCTCTATATTCAGAACTACGGCATCGAGACGTTGACAGATAACGGAAATGTGAACCCAATGAGTCAATTCCTCATCACCATCTTGGCAGAAGTGGCACGTATGGAGCGTAAGACCATCCGTGAGCGTGTCGAGAGCGGTTATAAGAACTACAGAGCCAATGGCGGTAAGGTGGGGCGTAAAGAGGGCTACAAGAAGTCTGACGAGGCTATGCGAGAGCAGTATGCAGAGGAAATCCGCTTGCTACGTAAGGGCATCAGCCTACGCAACATTAGCAAGATAACAGGCACGAGCGTCAACACGATTCGCAAGTGTCAGAGCCTCATCAGCTGAGGCTCTTGAAAATAAGTGCCGAGAGTGGCACACGGTAGAATAAGAGTAATAAATGTTTGCAGATGAAGAACTAAATGAGTATGCGGAACTACTACAACAATTAGGAATTACAGAAAAAAAGCAGCAAAAGAAAGTGTTAGAGTATTTCTATACTTTAGGAAAAATAACGTACAATTTTAGGATAGGATATGACGAAGAAGAGGGTTAAAGCACAGAAAGTAGCGAAGTTCTCAGAGTTAGGGAACAAGGTCGCAGCCCTTTGGACAAGGGTGTCAACAGAGCGACAAGAGGAACATAATTGCAGCCTTGAAACGCAGGAGCGCATCTGTAAGGAGTATGCCGCCAATCACGGCATCACCATCAAGAAACAATACGGTGGCACACACGAGAGCGCAAAGACTGAGGGGCAACTATATCGTAAGATGATAGCAGAAGTGGCAGCAGATAGAGACATCAATGTTATTCTCGTTTACTCATTTGACCGTTTCAGTCGAGCAGGTCACGAGGCAATAATGACGAAAGCCTACTTGAAGTCAAAAGGGGTATATGTAATCAGTGCAACCCAGCCGACAGACCCAGACAGTTGCGCAGGTGAGTTTATGGAGAACATCTTGTTCTTGTTCAATCAGTTCGAGAACAGCCTCAGACGTGACAAGGCAGTAACAGGTATGACCGCTTGTTTACAACGTGGCGAGTGGTACGGCAAAGCACCATTAGGCTACGACCATAAGAAGATAGGTAAAACCCACGTGCTGACCGTGAATGACGCAGGACGCATCTTGAAGAAAGCATTTTTGTGGAAAGCCAATGAGGGGATGGGTGACATCGAGATAGTCGAGCGTTTAGCCTTGGAGGGGCTGAAAATCGACCGTAAGCATCTCAATAAGATACTACACAATCCATTCTACTGCGGCAAGATTACACACAATCTGTTAGGGGATGAAGTAGTCGAGGGTAAGCAAGAAAAGCTGATTGATGAGGCTACCTTTAACAAGATACAAGGTATCACACACGCAGGCTACGAACACCAAGAGGAAACCGAGCCATTCCCACTGAAACGCCATGTACGTTGCTCTGATTGTGGCGGCTACTTGACAGGTTACACTGTCAAGAGTAGAGGTAGAGATTACTACAAGTGCAACAAGAAGGGATGCAAGAGTAATCACAGCACAGAGAGGTTGCACCAGTTATATTGTGCCTTGCTGAACACGTACAGCATCCCCAAGCAACTTGTTCCAATCTTGACGAAGGTACTGCATAAGGTGTTTAGGGAGTACAACCAAGAGAGAAGTAGCACACGTACATTGTTATTAAAGAATAAGTGCGAGACAGAGAAGAAACTGACAGCCTTAAAAGTGCGTTTTGGTATGGGCGAGATAGACCGTGACATCTACAATGCCACATCTGAACATCTGAACGACCAACTGACACAGATACACAAGGCACTTCAAGAAGCCGAGCGTGACCTATCGAACGAGCAGAAATATATCGCTGATGTTATCGCAATGTCTTGTAAATTAGGCACTTTGTGGCAAGAAGCCGATTTCCGCACACGTCAGAAACTCCAAAATCTCGTCTATCCTGACGGCATTTTGTTTGACAAACATTTGGGCAGTTATCGAACAGAAAACGAGAACGAAGTGTTCCGCATATTCCGCAGTATCTCAACAAGTTACAGAGTCGAAAAAGAAAAAGCGACAAGCGAATTTCTCCGTTTGTCGCCCAAGGTCGGGATGAGGCGACTCGAACGCCCGACCCCTACGTCCCGAACGTAGTGCGCTACCAACTGCGCTACATCCCGATTGCTTTTTAAAGCGGCTGCAAAGGTAGGAAATAATTCATAATTCACAATTCATAATTCATAATTTCTTCCTTGCATTAACGTTTTTTTAAAGAGACGTGAACGTGTTTCGAGCTATCCACCAGATGAGTGCAGAAATGCCCAACAGCCATAGCATGGGCTGGCTGGTTAACAGGGCATGGAGGCGGGGAAAGAAACTGCGCCAATAATATTGGAAAAGTAAGGCAAGGAGCAGGGGCAGCACAATGACGAAGTAGGCATTGTAGTGGAAGGCTTCGGCAAAGCGCAGATGCAACAAGCTATGGACGGCGCGTTGCATGCCACACCCTGCACACTGCCAGCCCGTCAGCCGGACGAAGATGCACTTGGGGTAGAGTGCATCGGGGGTGGGTTCGTAGCAGTAGTAAACAACTGCCAGCACAACTGCCACAACTGGTAACGCCCATTCCCATTTCATAATAGCTCCGGCAACTGATAGAGTTTGACGGAATTGCTGCCCTTGATGAGAATGTAGTAGCC
>Ga0247609_10006891_pt1 | contig 10892 bp, 2 predicted proteins | sample 172DNAGHGlowgp2_FD_193487 | JGI IMG/M metagenome (GOLD analysis project Ga0247609, IMG submission 193487) | Sheep rumen microbial communities from Palmerston North, Manawatu-Wanganui, New Zealand - 1728 DNA GHGlow gp2 | ecosystem: Host-associated > Mammals > Digestive system > Stomach > Rumen ...
ATTATTATCATCAGCTTTATATCTAATTTTGTTGATCCATGCCATTTACATCTTCCTCCTGTTTACTCTCTTGGAAAGAAGATGCCATAGCTTCTTGATAAGCTTTTTGCTGTTCAAATAAATAATCTTGAAGAACTTGATCTTTTAAGCCAAGCAAAATTTTTGATATAGCATCTTCCATCATTGCTGCGGATATATTATATTGTTTCATTGTAGAATCTACTCATTGTTGAAGTGATCCTTGTAATTCAAAACGTAATTGTAATTCATTCATATCCTTTTAACTCCTTTTATTTTATTATTCTATCTCAATGTAAAAGTTATCGATTGCTGCACTAGAAATTGTTCCAATAAGATTGTCTATATTAATAGAAAAAGTGCCAGTTTTATTATCAACTTCTACATTTCCATTAAAAGTATTTGAAGTTTTATTAATTCCGGTAATAATATTGTCTTGAGTTTGATGATGTAATTGATATCTTCCAGCTTTAGCATAATTTTTTAATGCTTTTCCAATTACACCGTTTTCGCCTAATGCTGCTGTGATAGCACTATTAGCAATAGCCTCAATTGCTTGAGTAGTAGGCATAGTAATTTTACCACTTGTAGTTCCAAATTGTGGACGTCCATTATTTTCTGTTACGGTTAATACTGTAATCGTTCCAGTAGCACCAAGTCCTTCAATATCTGGAACGTTACCGGATTTGCCCTCTCCATCCATTGTATTTATAATTTGTTTACCATTTCCTACAAATCCTTTATTTGTAGTAATTGTTCCTTCAGCAGTAATATAACCTTCTTTAGTATTATTCCCTTTTGTAACAGTTAAATGACCAGAATTAACTTTTAGTCGAGTATTAAAAAATCCGCCTTCATATGCAATTAATCCATAACTAGAATTAGGAATTTTTCCTTGAACCTCTAATCCATTACTATTATATTGAGGCATTCTTATATAAAAATTCTCTCTATAATAATCTTTTCCACCCGCTGCGTACACTTCTGGATAAATACCTATATCAGAATAACCAGTTTTAACCCTAAAAACAGGATAAGAAAGTCTATCCTTAAGAGCTTTACCTTTTATTTGAGGTAATCATCCATTTATGGATGAATTTAAAATTAATTCAGAAGCTGTACCTTTTTCAGTAGTAACTGCTCCGCTTGTTATTCCAGTTTCATTACCTCCTGCTACTAAAATTATTTGAGGTTCAATAGCACTATAACTATTACCTCCTACGCCGCCTTTTACCGGAGATATTATTGAAATTTTATTTGGAGCACTAAGTTGCATGTTACTTCCAGAAGTTAAATCTGTCCAAGTACTTGTCATAAATAGACCAATTTTATTGTAATCATCAATTGTAAATTTTCCTAAAATTTGTTGTTCTTTAAAAAGATCTTCTCTATCAGTTTCAAAACCAAATTGATATTTATCACCAGCTTTTAATTTAAAAGTTGCATTTTCAGAATCAATAAAAATTGGACTTCCGCTAGCATTTACTAAATTAATTCCTTGATAATTTTCAGAAAAAGTAATAAATTTATTTGCTGTTTCATTGGTAACAATTTTATGATAATATTCTCCTGCAAATAAAGAATATTTTCTTGTTGAAATATAAGATTCTTTTTTAGCTATAATTTTTTGTACTTGCTTAAAACTTTGATTTATATAAATATATTGTTTTGAATCTGTATCTGGATTATATTCATATAAAATTATTGTATTAGAATCTTCTTCTGTTTCGTCATCTATAGTATACTTTAAATCAGGATAATTACCAAAACTTGAAATTGGAATATAATGATATCTAAATAAATGATCTTGAACTAAATAATATTCAACTATATCTGATAAATCATCATTTGATTCTATATATGTATTATTAATATGATAATATATAATATCTTTATTTATATTAGTAGATGCTAATATATATCCATTAGTTAAACTACTATGGATATATTGATTATTATTACTAAGAATACTCGTTGTTATCTCTACAAAATTACTATCTGTAGTAAAATCGTCCGCACTATCAGGGATTTTAAAATATTGTCCGTTTACTATAGGATTTGTTGTAAGCTCATAAAAAGAAACTTCAGCGCCAGTATCATCTATTTCTGTTCTCTTCATATAACGAGGTTCATTTTGACCAATATACATAGTATTACTAATTTTATAATATTTATATTCTAAATCGGTTTCTGTAAAATATTGATCTCCATATTTATAACATATATCTTTTTCTTTATTAAAAACAGTATAATCATCATCATTTAAAATATATTTTATTTCAGAATTTCAAGAATTTTTCTTTACATAATATATCTGATTATTTTCATCCATAAAACTAACATAAATTTCAGGATTTAAATATTCTTCCTTTGAAATAGAAATAGGACTAGTATCTTTTTCTCCTTGTACTTCAATAGTAATATTAAAACCTTGATTTTCTGGACCTATATTAACTTTAAAATCATAGCCAGTTATTAATAAATTATGATCATTTTTTTTATTACTATGTTCTGTAGGTCGAGATAATTTAAATTTTGTATCTCCAATATTTGTTTCAAAACTATTTGTTTGTAATTTTAAATTTGCATCTGTTTCTTCTAAAAGAACATTGCTAGAATTATAATCTTTAGCAAATAATCCAATTCATTTTCCATTTATACTAATTGGTCTAGCATATTCTCCATTGGAATCTGTTAATCCTCCTGTTATATATAAGGTTGGATTATTAATTCAATTACCTTCTTCATCTTTATTATCAAGATTAGCATTTAATCCTGTATTAGAAATAAACATTTGACCTAAAATATTATTACCAATTTTCATACGAAAACCAGTATGTTGTGGAACTTCTACTCGTCGTTCTTGATCTATAATATCATTAAAAGCTCTAAAACTATTAACTGAAAAATTAGTAGCATAAGCTTTTTCATTTTCATTTAATTGAATGATACTGCTTACACTATTTGCTACAAATTCTCCTTTACCATTGATACCGGCGAGATAAGTACGAGTATCTTCTTCATAGATTGTTTTTGTTTCAATAGTTTGAGTTTGTTCATCATAATATTGTTTTTTTCATTGATCTCCATTATGTCTAAAAACAGTAAAAAGAGTAGGTGCTTTAGGATCTAATTGAATTTCTAATGAATCACCTGTTCGTAAATAAGTTCCTAAATCCGCAATTTCAATATCATCTTTTTTTAACACTGGACCTTTAATAGAAAAATAAGGACTTTCGCCAGAATGAAGTAAAATTCCTGAATCTTTATGTCCAATATCTTTTTCATGATGTCCACTATAAGGCTCTGGAGAAATTTGACTTATTACTCCACTATTTTTTTCTGGTACATAGTCACCAATATAGCGATCTTCAATATCACCGCTATCAGTATAATAAAGACTGCGGCGACCTAATCTTCAACCACCTATTTTACTTACTCCACCTGGAATAAGTTCAATACGGCCTTCATTATAATCGTCATCAATCACTCTAGATGTATTTTTAAATGTTTTTATAGGATTATTGTTTTCATCAACTGTATTTTCTACATCTGGTAATCCAAAATAAGCATTACCCGTTTGAGAATCTAAGAAAATTGATTGAAGACCATGAGAATAGCCAAACAAACCTATTTCTTTCTCATTCTCAGCTCCGCCCGTATAAACTTCAGTTTTACCCATTAATATACCAGTAAAACGATTATTATTATCTTTTTCACCAGCTCCAATTTGCGGAGCCATAATATAACCGCCTTCTTCATCAATAGTAACAGTATTACCATCTCAAGCATTTAATGAAGTTAGTCCAAAAGTATTGAGAGTCATATTAATAGGCGCATAAACAGTAGCAATTAATTGATCTTCACTATAAAGTTCGGCTTCAATTCTATTATTAGTAGCACTACCATCAAAAATATCTTTTGGTAAAACATATATCATAGAAGAGTTATTTTGAGGAATAGTTTCAATTTCTAATTGTCCATTATCAGATTTTTTTTCTTCCAAGAGAAGGATTCAAGGATCATTTTCTTCTGGAACTAACCCGCCTTTTGCAATTCACTTAATTTTAGTAATATTATCAGGAATATTATATAATCTTAATCCTTGATTATGATTATAAATAGGATAACGACCATCTGCATTATAAATAATTTCATTAAGATAAGAATTTTTATCAATAGAAACTCGGTTAGTAGATATTAATTCTGAAACAGGAATACTAGATTGTTCATACTCAATTACTGGTAAACTAAAAAATGCATAATACATTTGGTCATCATTTAATTGTACAGATGCTTTAATATTTTGTAATCTATATTCAGCATTTTCGATTTTAGTATTATTTCAAATTAATGATTGACCATCTAAACTACTATCTAATGCAAAAATTGTACTAGTATTATTTTTTGTCTCACTAATATTTCCCGCAAGATTCCATTTTGGATATCCGGTTTTAAAATTAGTCGCGGCAACCTCTTCTTCTTTTTGATAAACAAAAAGCTGTAAAGGTCCAGATTGTGTTGGAGATCCACTATTAGAATATTCTACATGAGCTAATGTAATATTTTCTTCAAGTCTTTTATTACCAATATTTAGCATACCTTTAACATTATCATTTTCTTCTTTTTGAAGATATAAAGTTAAAGGCTGATAATGTAAAATATTTGTAGGATCAGATAAAGTACAATTTATTTTTGCTACTGTATCTGTACCATTAGTTCCATTGCCACCTTGTTTACCAAAGTAAAAATTAGTATCTTTATAATAGTCTTCTTCTCCAAAATGAATATGACAAGTAATTTGATTTGCATACGCATTTGGATCATATAATTCATCAATTGAAAAACTTAATTCTGGCCCTATATAGCTTTGATTTAATCCTGTACTAGGATTTAAAATTAATGATTCAGAAGTAGCTATCATAGTGTCTTCTATTGGAAGAATTCATTCTACTTGATAATTAGTTCCTTCAACTTCAAGTCCTGAAGGAGTAAACAATTTAGCTTGCAATGGTTTAACTGTTAAAGGATTCTTTTTTGTATCTGAACAAGGTGTTTTACCATATTCATCATATTGAAAAACTTGATCTCCATTGATAATATGGATACGATAACCTGCGGCAATTGATTCATTTTGATTTTCAAATTCTAAAGAAGCTGAACCAATATCATAATAAATTCCATCGCTACCAAGTTGTTTTACGTAACAAGTGATAGTAAAGCCAGAAATTGCAATAGAAACAGGATATTGTATTCTAGTTGCATACGAAGTTTTAGTAGTTGGCTTTTCTAAAATATATGTTTTTATACGTTTTAATAATCCTTCTTTTGAAGAAAGAATATAAGCATCTTTGCTGTAAGCATTTTCTGCAACTAATACTTCATTTAACTCATCTAAAAATAATACGTATCCATTTGCCGCATCATTAACTGTTCAACAATATAAATATTTAGGATTTTCATTTGTCTCTTCAAATCCTAATTCTTGATAATCTTCTGTATTATTTATTCTATCTTCATTAATTAATACTTTTATAGTAGGAGTTCCTGCATCAAAACTAAATTTAGTACCTAAATCAGATTCTAATTTAACATCAGTACTCATATCTTTATTATAAACAGTAAAAGTAAAAGATAACACTGTTTTATCATCAGCGGAAGGCTCATAGACAGCAACGCATTTATAATTATTTTTATAAGCATGATTATTTTCAAGTGTTGTAGTAAAAAGATAATTAGTTTCATTGTGTTCTATTTTTTTTCAACCTGTGCCGCCTAAATAATTATAATTTTTAGAAGCTGTATTAATAATAGAAGAATCTTCTTTAAACCAATAAAAGTTAGTTTTACCATTAGCTGTAAGATCTTCATAAAATTTTCTTAATAAAGTAGCTTTAAATTGAGTTCGAGGATTTTCTGAAGAAAGAACTATATCTAAACCCGCATAAGGCTCAACATTTAAAGTATAATCTCCAGACTGATTATCTAATGGATTCATCGCATAAATTTGTAAATTTCTTACAAAAATATCTGGCCCACCGTCACCATCTAATCCAATAGGTCAGTTATATTCATAAACTGTTTCTACCCCAGTTTCAGAATTTTTTGTATCTGTAAGAAAACCTTCTTTATAAAATAAAATACTATCTAAATGATTAAAAGTTTCTAAATCTATATCAAAAACTGCATATTGAGTGTTTCATGTACTAAATACAAAAGGATTACCCATCATATCATCAGAAGTTAAAGTAAATTGAACATATTTCTGTGCATCATTACCTACAACTTGAAGTCTTCATTGCATATATTCATTTTTAATTTCTTCAGTATTTTCTTTGGTTTTTAACTCTTTTAATAAATTAGTAAATCCTTGAATCGTATTAGCTATAATTTCTTTATCTAATTTTGCATCTTCTACTTTAAAAGATTGATAAATACTATTAATATATTCTATAGTACGATCAAGAATTCCTGTATTATTAGTATTTCAATCAATTAATTCTCCAAGAGGATTAGAATTAATACGTTCACCAAAATATCCAGATGGACTAATTACATAGTCATATAAATTTTGTTTAGAAGATCCTGATTCAGAATTATCTTCAATCGTACCGTTAACAATTTTAGATATATTATCTAAAATTTCACCATTAGTTTCTCCATAACCTTTATTTAAATTATCAAAAGCAAAATTAAAAATTAAACCATATCTAGCATTTGCGCGACTTCTTTGAACTGAATCTAAATTAGTTAAGAAATCTGCTTTTATCATAATTGCGGTAGATTCATTTTTATAAATATTAAATTTATCATGTTGAAATGTAATTGGATTTTCTTCTTCATTAAATCTATATAAAAATTGTGCTCTATGATCTATACCTTCAATACTATCACGAAATTCTGGATGAAAAGAACGTAATCCAAACTGTTTTGTTTTTATATCTTCACCATCTTTTGTTGTTTTTAAAAGATTGGTTCCAACTATAGAATAATTATTTACTGCAGCCGCAACAACACTCGCACTTCTATCTGTTAAAATATTGGCAGATCGACCAATGATAATTTTTTCATTAGAAAAATTACCTTGCGGGACTAATACATAAACTCCCATACGTGGAGAATATACATCATCTGTTCCTTGTGTTACTGCTTCAATAATTCCACCATTATATTCAACTTGATAAAGAGGCTTTCCACCTCTCTTACCAACATTCTTTTTTATAGTGCCGCTAATAGTTTTATCTAGCTGCAATTCATTGTTGCGCTGTGTGACAACAGCGTCTACTGCTCTTAGAATTGCTTCTTGTAATTCTACTTTATTTGCCGCCATACTGCGCTCCTTATCTCTAATAAAAAAACGGGAGAGTTAAAGATATAACTCTCCCGTAGAAAATTCCTTATATCTCACTCTTTTTAAAATAAAAAGTTAGATATGAATTTTATTCGTTCTTGCCCTAGATAGTGCGATGTGCATATTGATAAGCCTTATCAGAAAGTTCAAGTAAGGCATTACGAATATCATCTGCATCTGTTGCATTAGGGAATGTAGCTTGAATTTCAACTCTCTGCTCTGTAACTGAATTATAAGGATTAGACACAGCATTTCCAAAAGATCCTGTCATACTAGATAATGCCATCATACTACCTTTAGTCATGTCTCGCATTAAAGAGACTGCCGCAAGAATATTTTGAGTATCAGTTGCATTAAGTACTAATTCTTTCTGATGTAGAATAGCGGCTTTACCATTTTTATATAATGGAGTAGATTCATTTCAATCTCCAGTATATCCACCAGTATCCATTGCTGCAAGAACATTTTTTTGCAATTCATCTTGATTAAATCATCAATTTTGATGATGTCTTTCTTCTGTTGGAGCTTCACCACCATGAGAATCTGATCCATTTTCTCCATTGCCTTGTTTTTTACCAAATTTTTCAAGACTTTCTCCTGTAGCATAGAAATTATAAGGATAAGGTACACCAGAAACAGGTGTTCCAAATTTTACTCACATATCGTATGGTAATTTTCAACCACTGGCACCATCTTCATCTTGCTGAGTTCCACCATAGCGATCATAATGAACAAAAGTACCTTTTTTAAGCTTAACTATACTACCTTTTTTAACACTCTTAGCTCCTGTTGCATAACCTAATGCATTTTTAGTATTTAAAGCTTCTGCAGTTTTAGCTGCAATAGTTTGATTAGCTTGTTTTAATTGACCAGCTAAGAGAGAAGTACTTCCTTGAGTATTTTTTAATTGGTCTTCATATTCTTGTAGTTTCTTTAAAGCCTGATCTAATAAATCGCCATCTGCACCAAAAGCTTTAAATAATTCTTTAGAAGCCTTGGCTAAGTCTAGGGTAGCATCTTCCGCATTTTTCATAGATTTTGCAATATCATCTGCTCCTGATCCAATAGTAGTTAAAGCACCACCATTTCCGACTAAATCATCTTTTAATTGCATAGCATCATTATCTATTTGATCAATAGCTTCTGTAACTGCGCTTTCAATACGCGGAAGAACATCTTCGGTAATTTGGTTTGCTTTATCCATTCAAGCAACGCCAGTATTTTCTAAGACTTCACCATTCTTATCATAAAGTTTATCCATCATATTCATAGCCGCAGTCGTGGTATCTTCAGTGCCATTTTCAACCATTCAAGTTAAAACATCGTACATACCATTTGTTGTATCTTGAAAATCTTCTTCAAGTCCACCCAATAATTTTTTATATTCTTCATTTAATGCGGCAAGTGCAGCAACTCTAGCTGCTTCATCGTCTTTATACTTATTAGCTATATCTCTTATTTTATTCATGTAATCTTGATAAAGGTTAACAGCTCTATCATTATTAGCAACGGTTTGATCTTTAGTTATTTCATAAGCGTCAAATTGAGAATCAGTCAATTCATCTTGAGCTTGTTTTACATCGCCCTGTTCTGCAGTATATACATAACGATAATTACCTTGAGTGTCACGACGTAACTGCATTTTATTTTTATTACGCTGGGCATCTTCAAGAGCAATTTGTTTTTGGAGAATTTCAAGGCGAGCATTTGCTAATTTAACATCATATTCCGACATTGTAACTTGATTTCCAAGTGCATCTAATTGTTCTTGCATTTGAGCACGTATTTTATTTTGAGTTTGCAAAGACATGCCTTGAGAATCATTTAAAAGATCAATGTATTTAGAACGAAGTTTATCTATTTCGTAAGCTTTTTCTACATCGTCTTTATATGTATCCATATAATCTTTTTGAAGTTCTCAAATTGTACTTTGATCTTCTAAGTCCATTTGTCCAGGACCACCACCTCAAAGTTTTATGTCAATTTTTTGAATACTAGCATCAACTGCAGTTTCATAACGATCAACTCAATGTTCTGCAAGTTCTTCTGCTTTGTCATACATTGCATCTTGAGCTTCTTCCATATTTTCTAAGGCAGCTTGAATAACTGCTTCATTACCAGTTTCTAAGGCAGCTTCATATTCTTTTTGTAAGAATTCGTAATTAGCAGTAAGTTCAGCTAATTGTTGTTGCATAGTTGCACCTTGTTGATCCATTATGGTTAAAATATTATCATAACTATCTTCACCATAATATAAAGCATAAGTATCGCCAATTTGTTCAAGATGATCTAAAACTCTATCATATTCTTTTATATTACGCTCCATAGCTTCAGTTTGCTTATCATAAGCACTTATAATACTATCTTGAACTTTTTTAGCTTCTTCTTTTCATTCTTTAGCTAAATTAGATGCTCGTTGTTCAGCTTCTTTATAAGCTTCTAATAAGGCAGCTTCATTTTCTCCATAAGGATTAGGTTCAGTATTGGTTCCATCCATTCAACCTTTTATATCTTCAAGATCTTCCATAGCTAATCCGAGTAATCCATTACCTAATTTATCTGGACTTAAATTAGCTTGTTTATCTTGAAAATATGCTATAGAAGAATCAATAGCTGCAATTTCATCTTTATCCTTTTCTGGATCTAATTTCTCTTTAGCAGCTTTCTTTTGATCAATAATATCTTGATAAAAAGCATTTGCATCTTCTTGACTTACATTATAAATATGATCAAGTTTATACATAGATTCAATTAAATCATCTATAGGATTATCATCTAAAGATCATTTTGTTAAGAAACCTTCATCATTAAAATCTCTAAAGAATGATTCAAGTTCTGCGGCATCTTCTATTAAATCTTTTAAATCATCCTGAGCTTCCATATGAGCTTGATAAATCGCAATTCGAATATCTTCTATCTGATCTTCAAGATCTTCAAGTGTATTCACTGTTTCTTCAATTTCACTTTGAAGTTTATTATGTCGTTTAGCATCTTTTAAAAGACTTTCGCCATATTCGTCAAACTTCTTAATAGTTTCTTCAATTTCTTTCGCTAATTTCTCATTTCCAGCTTTTGCCGCAGCATTATATTTATTAATTAATTTATTATGAGTTTTATCAATTGCTGCAGAAATTTGTTCATAATTAGAAATAATACCATCTTCATCAAATATTGCGTCAGGAATAAAAGTAACAACTCCGCCTTTTTGAGCCGTTTTTTCTGCGGCCTTATCTTCTTTTTTAATTCTTGCATCAATATCTTTTAATTCTTGTTGTTGGATTTTGTGTTTTTCTTTATTTAATTCAATTTCTTTAGCAAGAAGAGAAAGCTGTTTATTTTGATTAGCACGAGCTTTATCTCCAATAAGACGATCTTCTTCTTTTTCAATTTTAGAAAGAATTTTTTCAGTCTTATCTAATTGAGAATTAACTTCTTCATAATAATCTTTTTCATGATTTTTCTTTTCTTTAGTGGAAATTTCTTTCTTTTTTCCACCGCCACCGCCTTTTTTACCTCCGCCTTT
>Ga0247609_10006892_pt1 | contig 10892 bp, 19 predicted proteins | sample 172DNAGHGlowgp2_FD_193487 | JGI IMG/M metagenome (GOLD analysis project Ga0247609, IMG submission 193487) | Sheep rumen microbial communities from Palmerston North, Manawatu-Wanganui, New Zealand - 1728 DNA GHGlow gp2 | ecosystem: Host-associated > Mammals > Digestive system > Stomach > Rumen ...
GTCTACCGGGCCAAGGAACCGGCAATTGCTAAGCATATGGCAAAGAATGCGGAAGCCATCGCAAAGAATGACGCTTTCGGTTACGGACAGGATAATCGGTATTCAGGGTTTGATGAGTCGCTTAAGGTCAATTTTGACTTTGCCGCCGTCACCACGCCCTGTGCTTTTGACTGCTCTTCGATGGTCATGACTCTTCTTGTTGCCGCCGGAATCAACGTACCGAAAGCCTTTTTCACATGGAATATGCATGACTATATGGTCAAGACCGGGTGTTTCGACATCATCCCATACACCAAAGGCATGACCCTTAAAAAGGGCGATATCGTGCTGAAAACAGGTCATGTCGTGATGGTGGTAGAAGGCAACGAGAATGACTACCCGGAATGGGTTGGGGAGTGCTACGGAGCCCAGTTCGTGCCGGTTTATGCCGGACCCGAGGAGAATGATAAGCGTTGCACGTGGCCTACCCTCGGGACCGGCAACCTCTTCGGAGTGATCGGGGAAGACGGGGCCTTCTTCAAGATCCGCATCGCAGAGAAGCATGTCGGTTACATCCTGAAGCAGTTCGTGCTCCGGAAGACTCCCATCAAAACCATGAAGGTCATCGGTGATGTCTACGTTCGGACGAATCCGGGAGCGAAGTTCCGTCAGATCGGAGTGCTCCACACCGGCGAAGAAGTGGTCGTGTGTGATACAAAGAAGGCCGCCAACGGAGCAGACTGGTATTACATCCGCTTCGGTGACGGCTACGGCTTCTCGTCTTCAAAATTCATAAAGTGACGATACTCCGGGTCTTTTCAACTTTCTTCCCGGTTTATCAGATAAAGAACCTCCTCGGGCGGCGGCATAGAATACGGACTATGTCGTTCGCCTGGGGCTTATTTTTTTGCCTTTTTCCTGAGCACGATCCGCTGCGGCTGCAACGCTTCCAGAGGTGAGTGGTCCTGGAAATCCTTCACCAGATCCGTGTCGAACAACCTCACGTAATGCTGCGTCATCTGTAAGGTGGTATGGCCCAACAGTTTCTGCAACTTCAGAGCATCACCACCGCATTCCACCAGGTACATCCGGGCGAACGTGTGCCGGAACATGTGGATTGAAGTCTTCTGCACGCCTCTGGCCTTATTGTATCGCATGATCGTGTGCCGGAGTGCCGATTCCGTCAGCTGCTCCCCGGTGAGGTTCGGGAATAGATAATCCTCCGGCTTTCCCTTCCTTATGTGCATATACTGCGACAGAATCCTGATCAGGGACGGAGAGAGCGGGATAGCCTGGGCAATTCTCCGCTTCGTGTGCCTGCACATGATCACGGAGGCTTCCAGCATGACATCCCGGTTCTGGATAGATCTGACGGTGGCGGCCCGGATGCCGTTGTTGACCAGAAGGTTAATGATCACCCAATTCCGATACTCTCCGAATTCACACTTCTGAAGGTTCGGCTTCCGGAGCAGTTTATGCAGCTCTTCCTTAGTATAGGTCTCCGGCACGGATTCCTCGCCCTTGTACAGCTTCACGTTAACCTCCGACAGGCCCTCCGATCGGCACCACGAAAAGAAGGTCTTGAGGGTGGCTGTGTAACTCCGGACGGTGTTCTTCGAGAGGTCTGCCTTAACCAGACAATTGACCACTTCCTTTATCCTGGCATCCGTGATCTCCGGCAGCGGGGTGTCTGGATCCAAATATTTCGCGACCGACTGGAAGTGGAAAATGTACGATTCCAGCGTCTTCTCAGCAAGGCCGGCGGCACGTTTATCCAGGATGAATGCCTGGAACGCTTCTAACAAAGTATACTCAATTTTCATAAGTTCTCCCATGGGGTTCAAGAGGCCGCAAGTTCGATTCTTGTCGCTCCGATACGAAATAAGGTCTGGACTAATGCCTGGGCCTTTTTTTGTTGCTCGGAAATGCGGAAATTGGGGCGTACGGCCGCTTGAATTGCAGATATGATAAGATGGTCTATAAGGCTGGAACCCGGTCAGAACAAGGGTTTTCAGCGTTTCTGCGGAGGTCGCTTGAATTTGTCCTGCCGGGCCCCATATTAGGTCATTCGAAGAGGATTCTGACTTTGAAGCCGAACGGGGCAGACTCTCCGGATCCAAGCACTTCATAGTGCGTGATGGTGTACCGGTTCTTCCATGCTGCGTCTACTTCGGCGACACGATCCGCCGGAACATTACCCAGCTGTTCACCGTTGGCATATACTCCGATAGCCAGGCTTCCTTCGTAGTCGTACCGCTCCAGAGTGATATTCACTTCCTTGTGGTACGGAGGATCTTTGAACTTAATCGCCCGGATCAGGGCCTGTCTTGTCTTCCTTCCGTTCTTAAACGACACACCGGCAACATTAAACTCGATCTCCTTGTATCCGGTGACCTTCAGCAACGCTTTCTTAAATAATCCCATAATTCCCTCCATTGAGTCCGTTTTTTCGTACACATGTTCGAGTATCATTCCACCTGTAAGGAGGTGGTGCTAATGAATACTGAACTTGATATGCTCCTGTCGCAGTTAAGCTTTGATCAGAAAAAAGAATTCCTTAGTCTTCTGAGGCTAATTGCCGGAGATGCTGGAGGGCCTCTGCCTTCTTCTCAGCACTCAAACGGCTCATCAGACGCTTGATCTCTTCATCTACATCATTTTCCTGGCCAAACACGAGATAGTCAGGGTCGCAGTTTAATGCCCTGGCTATTCTCTTGATCTGCTCAAGGCCAGGCTCGTAAGTGTTCATTTCAATCTTATTTATAGAAGATCTGCTCTTAAGGCCAATGGCATCAGCAAGCTCTTGCTGGGTCATTCCACGCTCAAGTCTTACCTTCCGAATCCTGTCAGCTATTTCTTTCATGATCTTGTCCTCCTGCCAGTAAAATACCACATGTAGAAAAATAAATCAACCTATACGAAAAAAAAACAGACGCAGAGGAAAATTTTTTTACTAAAGTTGTTGACAAATGTATCTACAACGAGTATACTCTTGCGTGTAGGCAGATATGTCTACATGGAGGACTAAATCGAAAGGAGGTACAATGGCAAATTATCAGATGCTAAAGACGCTCATCGATGAGAGAGGCATGAAGAGGACCTTCATCGCTTCCCAGATGGGGGTCACCGACAAAAGGCTTCACGAACTCCTGAATGGCATCGGGCCGGGATGGAAGCTTCGTGAGGTGGTTGCGATCAGTAAGGTGTTAGGCCTTACTAAGAAGCAGCGGGAAGATATTTTTTTTACAACGGTGTAGGTAGATACACCAACAACAAAAGGAGGTTTTTCAATGAACGACGAACGTTACATCATCGCAAGATTCAAAGCGAAGTTAATCCAGAAGGCAGCGGAGCAGAAGAAGCTCCTCGGGTACAGCGCACGGGTAGATTTGGAAGAGGTTCTGTCTCTCCTGGCGGCAATCGAGGCCACAGCCGTCCTGGACATGGAGGTGGATGAGATCCTTGATCCGAAGGTCTCGATCGTGGAGGAGGCCGAGAATGCGTAAGATCACGTATTACTGCGACCGGTGCGGCAAGGAAGCCCCGAACGTGGTGCAGATCGGCTACAGGACGATTGATCCGGAGACCGGTGATCCTGTCGATTATGAGTTCGGTGCGGAGTTGTGCTTAGACTGCTTTGATCTGGTCGATAAGGCCACGAGGGCAGCGGTCAACAGCAAGCCGCCGGTCAAGGTCAAGAAGACCACCGCTAAGCGGGATATCGACATGCCGAAGGTGCTGGCATTAAGGAAGGCGGGATGGACATTCGAAAAGATCGGCATCGAATTCGGGGTAACGGATCAGACGATCATCAACCGGATCAGAGCATGGGAAGCGGAACAGGGGAAGGAGGACGGCGATGCTGAAGTGGATTAAGCGTGAAAAGACGGTCAACTCCGAAGGCACAACCATCACCTATCAGGCTCTCGCATTGCCCTGGCTGATCATCCAGAGCCGGAAGAGACATATTCCGCATGCTGGGGGGTATGGATCAGGAACGTGGGATTTCACATCTTACCACCTGATCGCTAACGGCAAGGAACACGAGAAGGCATTCCGAACGCTTAAGGATGCTAAAGACTTTGCAGAGGGGGTAGGCCGTGAGAAAAATTAAAGCAATCATAAAGAGACCTGATTGGAAGCCCTACTCCACATGGATCTCCGACAGCCTGGAGAATCTTCAGACACTTGTCGGGGGCTACATTGAGACCGTGACGATCTGCCCACAGACGCTGGATGAGAATGGGGAATGCACATCTCCGGGGCTCGTGGTGATCTGTAACGAAGAAGGCCGTCTGATGGACATGGAGCATTGTTGCACAGTGGACGGAGTTGACTATGTCGGCCCGGTCATCTTTGTAGGTGTCAGAGGGGACGAATTCGATGACATCCCGGTGGACTACAACGTGTTTAGGATTATGTTCCCGGAATTATGGGAGGTGAAGTGATGGGAATTGCTGTATTAGTGCTCGGCGAGTCCGGCTCCGGCAAGACTTACTCTCTGAAGCACATGGATCCGGAGAAGGTAGGAGTGTTTTCCGTCCGTAAGGGCACGCTCCCCTTCCCGGAGGGGAAGTCCTTTAAGATCGCAAAAAAGGCCTCTTACGAGGTCATCTATAAGGTTCTTAAGAATCCTACTATGAAGACTTACGTGGTCGATGACAGCCAGTATTTGATGGTTAACGAGTACTTCCGCAAGGCAAACGATTCCGGGTATCAGAAGTACACCTCAATCGGGAAGAACTTCTCAGATCTGCTCGAATACATCGCCTACCAGGTGCCGGATGATGTGGTGGTCTATTTCCTCCACCATACGCAGATCACTTCTGACGGGCGGATCAAGGCGAAGACGGTAGGGCAGATGCTCGACAACTACTTAACCCTGGAAGGCTGCGTGGATGTGGTTCTGCTGGCTCAGACGGACGGGCAAACTCACTATTTCATGACTCAGTCAGACGGATCCAACACTGCCAAGAGCCCGGAGGGGATGTTCGAACTGAAGATTCCTAATGATCTGAACTTTGTTAATAACAGGATCCGTGAGTACTACGGACTTGATGAGGAGGTGGATAAATGACCTTATACGAACTGACTGCTGAATACCAGCAGCTTCTGGAACTCGCAGAAGACCCTGATATTCCCGAAGAAGCCCTGGCTGATTCGCTGGAAGCCCTTGGGATGGATATCGAAGACAAGGCTGACGGATATGCCAAGGTGATCGCCCAGCTTAATGCAGATGCTACCGCTCTGAAGGCCGAAATTGACCGTTTAACGGCACGGAAGAGAACGATCGAGCGGAATGTTGACCGCATGAAGGAATCCCTTAAAACGACCATGATTCTGACGGGAAAGACCAAGTTCAAAACGGAGCTCTTCAGCTTCGGCATCCAGAAGAATCCTCCGAAGGTGGTCATTGATGACCCGTCCCGGATCTATCCGGAATATCTGATCGAACAGGACCCGAAGGTGGACACCATGGCCATCCGGAATGCTCTGAAAGATGATGCTGAGTCTCCGCTCTGGGAAGGCATCGCCCACCTGGAGCAGACGGAGGGGGTGAGGATCCGTTAATGATAAAGCCGATCCAGACTTATTACAACGGCTATCATTTCCGGAGTCGGTTAGAGGCAAGGTGGGCGGTGTTCTTTGATGCTCTTGGTGTTTCATATGAATACGAGCCGGAAGGGTTCTGGCTCCCAAATGGACAGATGTATCTGCCTGATTTCCGGGTGAAATGCTGGGGGGAGCGTGGCAATCTTTTTAACGAACCATTTGACCTGTGGATAGAAGTAAAAGGGGAGCTTTCTTTCGATGATGCAGAACGCATCGTAGAGTTTTCCGGATTACGCTTTGAGCGTGAAGAGACCTTTATTGATGGTGAGCAATTCTGGGGAGAAAGTGCCTTCTTAGTCGATAACCCGGTATTAATTGTAGGGAACATACCATCCAGAGGGCATTCTTATGATAGTGCCGAACTAAAAGCATATATACAGCCACAAAAAAACTGGTCCACATCACATGCCTGTATGTTTAATTACATGCTGATAGACGGAGATTATTATGCAGCTTATCCGGCTGCTTATAAAGGAAAGTTCTTCCTGTGGGGAGATGATAGTAATTATATCTGGAACGTAGACGAGGTCGAAAGAGCATACGACAAAGCCCGCCAGGCAAGATTTGAACACGGCGAAACGCCGTAAAGGAGGAAAAAGATTGAAACAGTTTAACGGTTACAACGAAACCAAGAGTTACGGAGACATCCGCCAGCTTCCGAAGGGCGGGTACATCCTACGGATCATGAACGCAGAAGAGAAGAAGAATAGCAACGGCAAGTATATTCAGATCTCCTGCGACATCGAAGAAGGCGAATACAAGGACTTCTTCATGGAGGACTACAAGAACCAGGATCGTGAAGATAAGAAATGGCACTGCAATTACCTTCTGAACGAACCGAAGGACGATGGCTCCGAAAAGGACACCTGGACAAAGCGGCGTTTTAAGACCGTGACAGAAGCCCTGGAAGACTCCAACGAAGGCTATCACTGGGACTGGGATGAAACCAAGTGGAAAGGCAAGCTGATCGGCGGCCTGTTCAATATCCGGCAATACGAAGTCAACGGAGAGGTCCGGGAAGCCACAAATCTGGCCCAGCTGTGTGCGGTCTCCAAGATCCAGGCCGGGAACTACAAACTTCCGAAAGACAAGATCCTGGCAACACAGCCCCAGACCGTAACAGAATCCTCCGACTTCATGCAGCTCCCTGCGAGTGACTCTGTAGAGTTACCCTGGTAATGGATCCGTTTGAAGTCAAAGCCGTTCTGAATAGCATGGAGGTTCTGGTAGACACCAGAGAACAGGACACAGAAAGGGCACGGGCACGATATGAGCAGATCGGGAGACCGGTTCGGCGGAGAACGCTGAAATATGGTGATTACACATACAACGCAACTCTGCCGGACGGAAGCCCGGTATATCCGGAAGAAGGCACGATCGAGCCGAAATTCTGCGTGATCGAACGGAAGATGGATCTGGACGAACTGGCCCAGTGCTTCACCAGATCCCGGAAGAGGTTCGAGCGTGAATTCAAAAAGGCCTACGACAATGGCTGCCGGATCTACCTTCTGGTCGAGGGTGGAAGCTGGGAGGATATCTTCCACGGGATGTATCAGATAAGAGTTCACCCGAACGCCTTCCTGGCCTCACTTACAGCCTGGATGATTCGATACAATGCTCAGGTCCTGTTCTGTTCAAAGAAGAACTCCGGAAACCTGATCCGAGAGGTGCTCATGCGTGACCTTAAGGAACGGCTGGAAAGAGGTGAAATAGATGGCTGACGGGAAAACATGTGTTTATTACAAATCGTTCGAAGAATTATACGATTCCCTGCCGACACTTAAAGCTAAACATGAATTCCACAAGGCCTTAATAAACCGGGGGTTATACGGGAAGCCGTTTCCGAAATTAAGTAAGGACACCTACTGGGACGGAAGGTTAGAAGAGGCATATCGTTATGCAGAAGAACTGTTTACTGCGAATGAAAACAAGAGAGCTGCCGGAAGGAAAGGAGGCCAGGCGAGAGGCAAAAATAAAAAAGACCAGGAAAATGAGGAGTGCTTAAAGCATACTTCAACCAATGTTAATGGTAACGTTAATGTAAATGGTAACGGTAACATTAACATTGATACATCTACGGACATGGTCCCTCCTGACGGGGACCAGTCCTCCGATGATGGCGGATGGATGACCGGGGAGGAGTTAAGAAACAATGGCATTTTATGAGTTTAACCCGGATGATGCGATAAGGTTCGCTGACTTCGTTCATATTAAGACAAGGCGAACAGGAGACGAGCTTGTATTCCATCGCTGCCCGTTCTGTGGAGAGCATTCTAATGATAAGAACAAGTTCGCCATCAATCTGAAGACCGGTCAGTATAACTGCTTCCGGGCCACCTGCGGAGCACATGGGAACATGATCACCCTGAGCAAGTATTTCGGCTTCGAGCTTCCCGGCTACGCAGACGAGTATTACAACGCTCGGAAACGCTACGCCAGGCTTCCGCAGAAGGACCGGCCTCAGACCACAGAACCGGCGATCGAATACCTGCGGAGCAGAGGGATCTCAGAAGCTACTGCTCGGAAGTACGAGATTACGACAGATAAGCAAAGGCCGGAACTGCTCATCTTCCCGTTTTATGATGAGAACAATGTCCTGCAACTGGTCAAATACCGGAACACCCTGGCAACGAAAGAAAACGGCCTGGATAAGGAATGGAGCCTCCGGGACAAGAAGAACGACCTGAGCTGTAAGCCGATCCTGTTCGGAATGAACCATTGTGATCCGGCAGCCAGCGACACGCTGATCATGACGGAAGGCCAACTTGACACATTAGCAGTTGCAGAGGCTGGATATCAGAATGTTGTCTCCGTCCCGACAGGGGCAAACGGTTTCACCTGGGTGCCTTACTGCTGGGACTTCATGAGGCAGTTTAAGAGCCTTATCGTCTTCGGAGATTATGAAAAAGGGCACATCACTCTTCTCAGAGAGATGCAGCGGCATTTCTTTTTTGGCAAGATCCTGCACGTAAAGCCGGAGAATTATAAGGACTGTAAGGACGCTAACGACATCCTGCGGAAGTACGGTCCTGAGCAGATCCGGAAATGCATAGACGATGCGGCCCAGATAGTTAATGAGAAGTTCGTGAAGCTGTCAGAGATCCGGCCAAGACCGATCACAGAGATGGAGAGCTTTAAGACTGGCATTGAGTCGCTCGACAGGATCCTGGGAGGCATGTACTTCGGACAGCTTGTAATCCTTACCGGAGAACGTGGAGAAGGGAAGAGCACCGTCAGCAACCAGCTGGCCCTTATGGCCGTCAACAGCGAAGTAAAAACATTTATTTACTCAGGGGAGCTGCCAGACGGGACGCTCAGAGATTGGATCGACTGTCAGGCAGCGGGACCGGCTCACATGATCGAGCATCGGAACAGCTTCGGAGACGCAGATTACACGATTGAAGAAGGCATCCGTGACAAGATCGGGGACTGGTACTCAGAAAACCTATACATCTTTCAGAACAAACAGCTGGAGGATCTGGACAGCGAAGAAGAGGACGAAGAGATCATCGACCTGATCAAAGAGGCCACAGCAGAGGGCTTCCGGATGATCGTGATCGACAACCTTATGACGGCTATGGACGATGATCCCAGGTACGACCTTTATCGGGCACAGACCAAGTTCGTGAAGCAGCTGTCACGGATCGCCAAGGCCAGAGATGTGCTGATCGTTCTGATCGCCCATCAGCGTAAGAACCAGGGCACAATGAGAACGGCTGACGATGTGTCCGGAAGCGGTAATATTACGAACCTGGCTGATGTGGTCCTGATGTTCGGAAAACCGAAGGATAAGGAGGCGACCTGGCCGAGAGAATTAACAGTACTGAAGAACCGCCTGACCGGAAAACTGGGAAGCCCGATCCCTATCTGGTATGACGAAGGATCCAGAAGAACAAGCGATACGCAGCGGTTCGACTGGCCTCTCGGCTGGGAGCAGGAATTTACGGAGATCGGAGAAGTGCCGAATCCGTTTGAGGGAGTTAATTGGGATGACGAAGAATGAAGTTGAGAACTTGTCAAAATGGATGATGCAGCTCTGGCAGACTTACATGAAGTATCTGAAGTTGGAGATGGCTGCCGGCGATTTCGATGCCGTGATGGAAGAGCTGCGTGCGATCTGGGAGGACTCCGGAGAGAACCAGCTGATCATGGACATGTGCACGGCCTTCGCTAACGACCTGGATCGGAGGAACGCTAATGCCTAGGGGTGGTGAACAGGGCACGGTGCATGACCACTTCGGGAAGTGGATCCGGCCGACCGAAGCCGAACTGGAGGCGATGGGCATGCGTAAGCGACCCGCCATGCCGAAGGTCGTGAAGGTGTGCAGACCTCAGCATTACGGATCTAGAGCATGCATGTGGGTGACAGAGTGGGTGGATGATAAGACGTTTGAGAGGTATCAGCAGAAGTACCCGCACATGGAAGTGCTGGTGGATAAGAGGAGGAAGAAGGAATGAGTGACGCCAAAGACATAACTGTGACAGTCCAGGTTAAGGCTGAAGAACTTGTTGATGCGTGCATTAAAGCAATTGTTGAGGGTGGGACGCTTGTCGAGGTCGTGAGATGCTGTGTTTGTAAATGGTGTCTTGATGGAGATGAACATGAGCACTGGTGCAACGGATTCGGAAGCCCTGCAAGATTAGTCACTCTGGAAGACTATTGTTCAAGAGGGGAGGAGAAACATGAAATCAAAAAACAGTAATTACAATCCCAGAAAGATGCACGATAGCATGGATGACCTTATCCGGCGTAAGGATGCGTATACCGTCTTGTCGGAATACTACCACCACAAGACCGAGTGGCAGCACAAAGCCTTGCGAGAGGCATTGGACAGGGTGCCGTCCGCAGACATCGACCTCTCTGATTACTCCGACAGGCTGTGGCGAAATGCTTACGAGCGGGGCAAGGCTGAGGCTGAGCCGAAGTGGATTCCCGTGGAGAATGAACTTCCGGAAGAGGGAGAAATGGTGCTGGTAACTGCACAGCCGAAGAAGGGAGATCCTAATGTGAACAGAGCATACTATGCGGATGGCTTCTGGCATGGATCTGGGAGCATGAGCAATGTAACCGCCTGGATGCCCTTGCCGGAGCCGTGGGAAGGAGAAGCTGATGAAGGATAAATTGTTAATAGTGCTGATGTTGCTTTTTATTATTGCGGTAATCGGTTCTTGGCTGTATGTGCTGATTACTTATGGCGGCAAGCCCATTACAGAGATCCCTTCGTGGGCTGCATGGTTTTTCTTTAAGAAATGAAGGGAGAAGTCGATGCCTGAATTTATGATGATTGAATTTATTGTCA
>Ga0247609_10006893_pt1 | contig 10892 bp, 8 predicted proteins | sample 172DNAGHGlowgp2_FD_193487 | JGI IMG/M metagenome (GOLD analysis project Ga0247609, IMG submission 193487) | Sheep rumen microbial communities from Palmerston North, Manawatu-Wanganui, New Zealand - 1728 DNA GHGlow gp2 | ecosystem: Host-associated > Mammals > Digestive system > Stomach > Rumen ...
ACATCTGTTAATAAGCAAATAAAGAAAAATTCTGTAAATAAAATTGTTGAAAAACCTGTACCAAAAGCAGTTCCCGTACAACCGGCTCCTAAAACAACTGTTGAACAAAAACCACAACCAATAGAAGTTTTGGAACAGGAAGTTAAAACAAATAAAACAGCTTCAAGAATAGTTGATAATACTAATGATGAAATTCTTAATAAGGAAATTAAAGAAAATGAATTAAGACAAAAGGTTGATAACGAAGAAATCGAAAAAAAACCTGTAAAAAATCAGTTTGAAATAAATAACGTTAAATTTATGCCTTTGTGGAAATTAATACTTCTTATAGGTGCAATTGCATTCCCAATAATTGTTATAATGCTTATATTAGGAATGGATAAAAAGATTAATCGTAAAATAGATAAAACCATAAAACGTGAAGAAGATATTCAGCCAACATATGTTTCTTATGAGTCACCAGAGCAGGAAGAAAAGGTATCTGCAGATTCACTCCAGTCCACTTATCAGTCTGTTCCAGATCCGGCTGTATATAACAGTTTTGATGATATGTTAGACAAAGTTGAAACTGAACCGACATATCACGAAGAACAATTTATTCAGAAAAATGAAATAAATAATATCCCTGCAGCTGACAGTGATTTTAAAAATGATTTTTCTGATGAGGATTTTGAACATGATTTCTCACAGGAAGTTACTGTTGCAAATGAAGATGTTGAACAGACAATAGAAGAAATTGCTCAAACAAATAATAATCAAACTTATTCTTCTTCAATTCCTGAAGAAGAAGTTTTGGAAGAAGAATCTGACGATTATATCCAAATGCAAACAGAAAATACAATTCCTAAAGAAAATCCTGTAAAGGATAGTTCGGAAGTTTATAATCCTGACGGATATTTATCCGATTTTAGTGAGATTGATGATAAAGATTTCTTTGATGAATTAACAATGCAGACAATGGCTCAAAACAATGCAAATGGGCTTCCTGAACAATTACCTGCTGATGAAATATTTGATTTTATGACAGAAGATATCCCTGAAAAAGATCCTGTTACAGATAATTATGATGAGTTTAATTCGGAAATTGTCGAACAATCTCAAAGTGTAGTCAATGACCTTCCTGAACAGGAATCTACAAATTATGATGATAATCTGACAATGCTTACAGAAGTTAAATTAAATGATAAAACAGGGTTATATTTAGTTAACTATGAAAACTTCTCATCTTTAGTCGGGCATATTGATGATGATTATTTTGTAATAAAGAAATTTGATGATATTGTAAATGATAAGATTTACTTAAAGGAAACAGAAAAATTAGATAGTACAACAAGATATCTTGTCAGAATAGGAAAAAATAAAATGGTTGTTGAAGTTTCAGATACTTCAATGAGCAGGTTACTTGATTTATGATAAAACGATTTTTAACTCTGTTTTTTTTATGTATATTTTTTACAGGTTGTGGATACAAAGATGAAAAGGTGGTGAGAATAACTTTTTCAACGTGGGGTTCTGTATCAGAATTAAATATTTTAAAACCTATAATTTCTGATTTCGAAAAACAAAATCCTGGAATAAAAGTTACATTACAGCATATACCACAGGATTATTTTAAAAAATTACATCTGTTGTTTGCATCTAATCTCGAACCTGATGTTATTTTTGTAAATAATCTTAATTTACCTGTTTATTCAAACAGATTAATTGATTTAACGGATAAATTTGATGATAAATTATACTATTCTCAAGGTATAAAATGTTTAAGTGTAGCTGATAAAATATACGCAATTCCAAGAGATATTTCAGTATTAATTGTTTATTATAATAAAGACCTTTTTAATAAATACGGAATACCTTATCCCGATAAAAATTGGAAAATAGAAGATTTAAAAAAAACAGCTCAAAAACTGACAGATAAAAACCATTTTGGAATAAGTTTTGAACCTAATATATACTATGCAATGCCATATATAAGGTATTTTAATTCTGATATTTTGGATACTGATTTAAATCTACAAACGGATAAAAAAGAATTTTTAAAAGATATAAATTACTATAAAAATTTTGCGTATAAATATCATATAGCACCTATTCCTTCACAAGTAGGAAGTAAAACTCTTGCACAAATGTTCATAGAAAAAAAGATAGCAATGCATATATCAGGTCGCTGGTTAACTCCAAAATACAGACAAAGTGCAGATTTTAATTGGGATATTGTTAATTTTCCTAATTGTAGTGCTCCGACTGATGCTTCAGGCTGGGCAATAACAAAAGCATCTAAACATAAAAACGAGGCTCTGAAATTCATAATGTTTTTATCATCAAAAGAAAATATTTCTAAAATGACAAAAGAGGGATTAATAATTCCTGCAAGAAAAGATGTTGCAAACTCAAAATATTTCCTTAACGGAAAACCTGATAATTCTGAATTATTTATATATGCAATTGAAAATTCAACTATAACTAATGTAAATAAGAAATACAATAAAATTGTTGATGAATTGAATGATAAATATTTTAGCGAATAATAAAAAGATATAAAAAAATTAGGCAATTATATACAATATTACACAAGAAATTATAAAAATAAACACCCTGAATTTATTTCAGGGTCTATTTCAAATTAAATAGTGTTTTTCGTTGGTTAGATGCTGAAACTAAATTCTGTTGAAAGAGTCAAGTACTTTTATAAATTTTTTTGGAGAAAAATGTACATTGTTGTTTTAAAAAATTTGAAAAAGGTAAAAAAAAATGATATTATAAAAACATGGAAGATTTGAGCAAATTATACAGTGAAGTTCCGCCGACAAAGTTAAGAGATAAGGAAGAACATTTTAGGCATGCAAGAACATCAAAATTTTGGTTGTGGGTTGCAGATAGATTTTTTTACGGTCTATTGGAAAGAAGATTTTGTGCCTTTCGATATAAAGGTTGTGAAAATTTTTTAAATCGTGATGAAAAATATCCTACAATATTTTTTGCTCCACACAGTAACTGGTGGGATGGAATAGTCGGTTATACAATTTGTAACAGGCTTTTGAAAAAAGAAATAAGATTAATGATAGAAGAATTAAACAGATTTCCTATTTTAAGACGTGCAGGAGGTTTTAGTGTTAATAAAAAATCGCCTCAAGCTTCAATGGAATCTTTAAAATACTCTGTCAGAGCTTTAAAAGATTTAAACAGTATACTATATTTATTCCCTCAAGGGATAATTAATCCTCCTGATCACAGACCTATTGTATTTCAAACAGGATTATCCTATGTCGCTCAAAAAGCAGTAAAAGAATACGGAAAAGTTAATCTTATTCCTGTCGCTGTTAATTATTTCTTTTTAAGAGATAACAGACCGGAAGTATGGGTTGAATTGGGGGAAAATATTGAGTTAACTGATGATAAAATTAATAGAAAAGAGTATTCTAAGATTCTTGCAAAAAAATTGGAAGAACTATGCGATAAACAAAAACTTGAAGTTTCTAATGCTCAATTCGACGGGTATAAAACTTTGTTCCAACAAAAATTGGCTTGGTATAGAGAATTTGAACAAAATCTTAAAAAGATAAAAAATAAACGAAAAAAATAAAATTTTTTTGGAGTATAATAATACTATAGCGGTATCGTCTAGTGGTTAGGACGGGAGATTCTCATTCTCCAAACAGGGGTTCAATTCCCCTTACCGCCGAATTTTATGATTCCGTTGGGAGTCTTTTTTGGGGAATTGAACCCGCCATCACTCACGTGATGTGGGGTTCGCCCCTCTCGCAAAACGTGACATTTAGTCACCTTTTGCTCGGCAGAGTCCTTACCGCCGAATTTTATGATTTCGTTGGGAGTCTTTTTTGGGGAATTAAACCCGCCATCACTCACGTGATGTGGGGTTCGCCCCTCTCGCAAAATGTGACATTTAGTCACCTTTTGCTCGGCAGAGTCCTTACCGCAGAATAAATGAGAGAATACAACAAGTGTGTTTTCTCATTTATTTTATAAATAACGTAGAATAGAAAGAACCCCTACAAGCTTTTTGTATATTTATCCTATTAAATTTTGAAAAAATCCTTTAATACAATTCCAAAAAGATTTTTTGGGTTGAACTTCAGAATCAGGAAAAGCCTGAACAGGAGGGTAATACATTTTTATTTTATGAAAATCTTTTATAGTTGCTTGTTTTCCTTCTTTTATAAATTTATCCAGTTTATTATTAACATTTTCACTTTCTGTATTCATTCCAAATTTGCGATAAAATATGTGTGGGACTTCATTTGGGATAAATTGAGGGTCTGCACCGAGAAATATTCTTCCTCCACAACCTAATTCTTCACTCATTTTAGTTGCATATTGCAGCAATTTTTTACCCAATCCTTGTTTTCGTGGTTTAGATAATAATAACAAAACAAATAAATATGGCATTTTTTTATTATTAACAGTTTCTGATGTTTTTATACAATGCATAGTTGAATAACTATTAGAACCATCAGTTTTAAACATAACAACATCATAATCATCTTTGAAAACCGGTTTTGGTCGCCATATTAATGTATCTGGAAGTTTTCTTTTATTAATTTTTATTGGTGGATATTTAAGATAAGTTTTATTTATATTTATCATTTTATGACACACCTGTATTTTTATAAAATATAGTTCTTATTATAGCTTAAAATAATCTAAATCGTGTATATTAAAATAATAAAAGAGTCTGATAATTCAGACTCCAAAAACAGAACTATTTAGTATCATCGAGAGGGAATAATCCGGTATTTATATTATTTTCAACCCAAACAACCGTATATTGATACCTTGGGATTGTAAACGGATTTGTATGAGTAAAATTATCATACTTATTTATTTTTTTATTCAGAAGTTTTAAAAATTTTATAAATTTCATAACTATATTATGAAATTAAACCCCTTACAAATAATCACCATATTATCCTATTTTTTAAATCAAAAGCTATACTTTTCGGTGAAGGTAAGATTAATAGCAAAAAAATTAGCTGTTATTAAAAAATAAATTTATATTTATACAAATTGTACATTTACTTTTTTTAGGTATTTTTCTTCCAATACATTTGCTATTTGTTTAACAATATTTTTTCTTATTTCTATTTCGACAGGTAAATTAGGGTCATAATGTGCTTTATTCATTTGAGCCCCTACAAGAAAATTAATAACATCACTATCTAACAAAAAGTCCATAAGTGTTTTTGCTGCATTTTTTTCAAATTTGCCGGTTTCGAGATATTCTAACGTTTTTGTTAAAGTTAAAATACCTTCAGTAACCAAATCAACACCCTCCATTTTTAATAACCCCGGTAATTTTCCGGTATTTGTCGACATATCTGCAATAACAGGAATGTTTAATTCTCTTGAAATTATATTTGCGGTTGTACCTCCGGAGATTGCTTTTTTCCCTTTAAAATTTATAAAAGTTTTTGCATAATATCCGTCTTTTTCTCCATGGAACGGAGGCCCTGTAAATATTAAAGACTCTCTCGGGTCACGACAATATATAGAAACTATTGATGTATCATCTTTAAGCTCTCTGTTTGGAGCAATTAATTCTACCTGATGTACTAAATATTCACTTAAATCCTTTGATGATATTTCAGGGTTTTGTTCTAATTTATTCAAAATTATTTTTATAAGTCCGCTTCTTTCAAGCCCCAAAGGAAATTGTTTTGAACCCATTGCAACTTGTGTTGCACCATCAGAACAGAAAATAATTCTGTCGTATTTTTCCATAGTTATATTATAAACTTTCATTTTTCTGTTCTTAAAATCTTTTGATTGAATTGTTTGACATTCAGGTTTTAATATCTCCCCGTTTCGTATCCATATAAAATCAGGATTTCCTTCTTCGACAATCTTTGCTTTACCGTTTTCAAAACAATCTATTGCCGAAAAAGTAGAATAACTGATACCTCTTACTTTACATACAGGAAGCGAATTCATAATTATCTCACACGATTTTTCAATATCAGAATGGCTTTCCATAAACTTTAAAAGCATTGTTGAAGTCATACATGCCAGTATATTTGCTTTAATTCCGCTTCCTAGCCCATCAGATAAAACTGCTACAACTCTGTTCATATTAGGAAATCTGTTTGAAGCAAAAAAATCTCCATATGCATTTTGGTTATATTTCTTTTTTTGAGAACATGCAATATCTATAAACATTTTTTATCCTTCTTAGTGAAATAAAATCTCTGATTACCTAATTAGTTTTTGTATCATAACCTTCCGCAATAGAACTCAATAACAATTCTGTTTCAACCATATGTTCTCCTAAAAGACTTGCAATTTCTTGAACTGTGGTTATATTTTTTGTAATAACTTCTCTTGCTTTTTGGGCAATCTTTGTTCTATCTATTTCTGATTTTGTAACATCAGATATGACTGCCCCGATAAGTTGATTATCCTCAATAGTAAATATACTTATGTCATAAACCTTATCTTTAATGGAATAGTGTTCCTGATGTATATCTTTTCCTGTATCAAGTGCCGATTTAAACAACTCAGAAAACGGTACAATTCTGTCTATACAAGCACCAGATAATCCATCTTTTCTGGAAGTAAAGACTTCATACATTTCTTCTGACAAAAACATATGTTCGAAAGAATCGTTTGTTTCAACAATTTCCATATTTGAATCGACAATTACAACTGCAGAAGGCATACATCTTAACATTGCAGCAGCTTTTCTTACGGCTATTTTTCTCATATAAGATACACATTGAGAAGATTCAGCATCTCCGGCAATCAAAGCATTTACAAACTCTCTGCAGCTTGAATACCCGCAGCCTGAACAGTTTAGTTCATCTTCTTCTGTATGTTTGCTTATTCTTTTTAAAGCGTTTGTTATTTGTTCAATAGAATATTCAATTCTTTCAACAGGTTCAGGGATATATTCCATCTCTACTACTTTTTTCGGTTCTTTTGGAACATCTTTACGATATTTAGTATTTGCATATATATCTGAGGTTATTAATATCCTTGATTTTTCACTTGATAAACAAGGCCCGTTTATACAGCCTCCCGAACAACCCAGAGCTTCTACAAAAATCTTATTCTCAATCTTTTCTGGATTTATATTTTGTAAGGATTTATCAAAATCTTCTAATGAACTGACAGCAATAAATGTAACATCATCTTTATCAATTCCTACTCTCTTAATTGTTTCATTCATTCCGCCTTCAAGGGGATATAAAGCACCTTCGTATGCCCCTTCCGGAATAAATACACAAGTATCGTCTGTTTCAATATTTTGAATATCAATAAATTCTTCTTTTATCCAATAATTTAACTCATCAAAAGTCAGTGCAGCCGTCATTAAATCAGGATTTTTATCAGCTTCATTTTTCTTTGCAACACATGGACCTATGAAAACTATTTCTACATCCTTACCCAATATATCTTTTAATAATCCGCAATGTGTCAGAGCAGGAGATGCAACAGGGGTAATATATTTAGCAAAATCTGATTTATATAATCTAACATAATCATCAATAACAGGACATGCAGACGATATAAATAAACCCTTATCTGCCTGATTAAGCATTTTAGCTGTTTGAATAGAAACTTCCTGTGCTCCAAGAGCCGTTTCGGATACACCTTTAAAACCCAGTTTCTTCAAAACTGCTATCATTTTTTCTTTGGAAATATCATACACACCTGCCCAACTTGGAGCTAAAGATACATATACCTTCTTACCTGCAAGTAACAATGTTTTTACTGTATCAATATCACTTCTTACACGTTTTGCACCGGCAGGACAAACCTGCACACAATGACCGCACGCAATACATTTTTCATTTATTACTGATGCACTTCCGCTCTGAATTTTTATTGCTTTTATGTGACACTCTCTGATACATTTATAACAGTCATTACATTCGTTCTTTAATGTATAGACAGGATTCTGTTTTTCCATAAAATCATACCTCGTTTATTACGTACATTAACTATTATATATCCAAACTTATTATTTTTTTGTAGGAATCCAATACTTCTTTAATTTTTTCTTTGGTTACATTCGTATATTCTTTTTCGTTAACAATAATCCTCGGGCCCTCTGAACATCTGTTTTCACACAAAGCACCCGTAATACTTATTTCTGCTTCAAGATTATTTTCTAAAATATATTCTTTAATAAACTCAAGATTTTCTTGATTTCCTTTTGCAAAACAGGCACTGCCCATACAAACTTTAATCTCTGTTGTCATCTTTTTTCTGTTACCTCATCCTTATTTATAAACTGTAAAAAACTTCCTATAAGATTTTCATTCCAAACCTTAACATCTTTCGGAACATCTAAAATACACGGAGTAAAATTCCATATATATTTAATCCCTGCACCTGCAAGATAATTTGCGACTGCTACGGCATTATCTTTCGGAACAGTCAAAATAGCAATATCCACATTAAGTCTTTGAACTAAATTACCGACTTTTGAGATTTCAAAAACTTCTTTTCCATTAATTGTTGTACCGATTTTTTTAGAATCACAATCAAACATCGCAAGAACATTTAACCCGTAATCCTTAAAAGTTCCGTATTTTGCCAGAGCGGAACCTAAATTTCCTGCACCTATAATAAAAGCATCTTTTGTTTGTTTAAATCCCAATTTATCTTCTATTGCTTTTTTCAATATTTTAGCATCATATCCTAAACGAGCTTTCCCCGGTTTATCAAGATACTTTAAATCTTTTCTTATTTGTGAATTATCAATATTCAATAATTGTGCTATTTTTGAACTGGAAATATACTTTTCATCTTCTCTTAAACCGTCGAGAATAAAATGATATAAAGTTAAACGATTTACTACTTTATCCGGAATGTTCATTTTTATAACCCCGTAATTTTTAATTATAATGTCATAATTTATCATAAAAAGATGGGGCTTTGAAAAGAGTTTGGCAATAACAAAGCCCCATACAAATCTAGATAATGCCTTCGTAGGCGTTTAAGAATAATTGTTTTATTTCACTCATAAGCGGATATCTTGGATTAGCTCCTGTGCATTGATCATCAAATGCACGTTCAACTAATATATCAAGATTAGCCATGAACTCATCTTCTTTAACCCCAAATTCTCTTATTGATTTTGGTAAGTTAATTTCTGTCATAAGTTCATCAACTGCTTTAATTAATCGTTCTACTTTTTCATCATCTGTCTTACCGCCAAGACCTAATTCATCGGCAATTTGACCGTATTTGGTCTTTGCACAAGGGAATTTATATTGCGGGAAGATTGCTTGTTTTGTAGGTTTATCGACAGCGTTGAACTTAATAACCTGACGAATTAATAAAGCATTCGCAACCCCGTGAGGAATGTTATACATAGCACCGAGTTTATGAGCCATTGAATGACACAAACCTAAAAATGCGTTTGCAAAAGACATACCTGCAATTGTTGCTGCATAATGCATTTTTTCTCTTGCTACAGGATCGTTTGCACCTTCATTATAAGAACGTGCAAGATATTTAAATACTAATTTTGTAGCTTCAAGAGCGTTAGAATTAGTAAAGTTTGTAGCCATACAAGATACATATGCCTCTAAAGAGTGAACAAGAGCGTCAATACCTGATGCTGCAGTTAATCCTTTAGGCATACCATCAACATAATTAGGGTCAACGATTGCAATGTTAGGTGTCAGTGCATAATCTGCTATCGCATATTTGTAATGAGTTTTCTCATCAGTAATTATAGAGAACGGTGTTACTTCCGAACCTGTTCCTGATGTTGTAGGAATACAAACCATTGTTGCCTTCTTTCCTAAATCAGGAATTTGACAGATTCTTTTTCTTATATCCATAAATCTCATTGAAATATCTGCAAAATTTGTATCAGGTTGTTCATATAATAACCATATAATCTTACCTGCGTCCATTGGAGAACCACCTCCAAGAGCTATAATAACATCAGGTTCATAAGGTTTTACTATTTCCATTGCTTGTTTTATTGTTGCTAATGTAGGGTCAGGTTTTACGTCAAAGAATACCTGATGGTCAATTCCGATTTCATCAAGTGTTTTAGTGATTGTATCTACAGCACCCGAATTAAATAAGAATCTGTCTGTAACAATAAATGCACGTTTTTTACCCTGAAGTTCTTTAAGTGCCAAATCAATCGCACCTCTTTTGAAATAAACTTTCGGAGGAACCTTGAACCATAACATATTTTCTCTCCTTTCAGCTACAGTTTTATAATTTAACAGATGTTCTACCCCAATATTACCTGATACGGCATTACCGCCCCAAGAACCACAGCCAAGTGATAATGACGGTTCAAGTTTAAAGTTATATAAGTCACCAATACCCCCTTGTGACGCCGGTGTATTGATTAAAATACGACAAGAAGGCATTTTTTCAGCATAGGCATTAATTCTTTCTTTTTTACGTTCATCTGTATAAAGAACTGAAGTGTGACCTGCACCACCTTTAAGAACAAGTTCGTGTGCCATTTCAGAAGCTTGTTCAAAGGATTTTGCCTTGTACATTGTCAAGATTGGTGATAATTTTTCTCTTGAGAACGGATCACTCCAATCTAATTTTGCTCTTTCACAAAGAAGAATTTTTGAATCTTCAGGAATTTCAAAACCCGAAAGTTCAGCAATTCTGTGAGCAGGCTGACCGACAATAAGAGGATGAGCAGTTCCTCTTTGTGGATCGATAAACGGAAGTGAAACCATCTTCTTTTCATCTTCCTTGTTTACCAGATATGCACCACGATATATAAATTCTTTTTTAACTTCTTCGTATATATCTTCAACAACAATAACAGATTGTTCTGAAGCACAAATCATACCGTTATCAAAAGTTTTTGACATAATAATTGAAGATACAGCCATTTTTATATCAGCAGTTTCATCAATAACAGCAGCTGTATTACCCGG
>Ga0247609_10006895_pt1 | contig 10891 bp, 8 predicted proteins | sample 172DNAGHGlowgp2_FD_193487 | JGI IMG/M metagenome (GOLD analysis project Ga0247609, IMG submission 193487) | Sheep rumen microbial communities from Palmerston North, Manawatu-Wanganui, New Zealand - 1728 DNA GHGlow gp2 | ecosystem: Host-associated > Mammals > Digestive system > Stomach > Rumen ...
AACGACTGGGTCATCGGACTGGGCTATAAGCTCAGTGACTTCAGGTTGAATCTCTTCGGAGGCGGCGGCAGTCGCAAGACGAAGAAGGCACAGCGGGGCAAAAAGAACGACCAGGACGCTCAGAAGGCCCAGTCGAACCAGAAGTCTCAGAAGGGCGGCATCAACCACGACCTGAACATGCGTGCCGACTTCTCCTTGCGTTCGCAGGCAGCCATCACCCGCGACATCGCCAGTGGTGTCTCTTCGGCCAGCAGTGGTAATGCGGCTTTGAAGTTCTCATTCGCTGCTGACTATACGCTGAGCCGCCTGCTCACCATGACCTTCTACTACGACCGTCAAACGAACACGCCACTGCTGTCGGCAAGTAGCTATCCGACAACAACGCGTGACTTCGGTCTCTCGCTAAAGTTCTCGCTGACTCGATAAGGAATGAGCCGCCTCATTCCTTATTTATCGTATGCGTGCAGGGGGTAGTCGGTGGTATAGTGCAGTCCGCGACACTCTTTGCGCTCCAAGGCCCAGCGGGTGATGAGGTATCCCACGTTGATCATGTTACGCAGTTCGCAGATGTCGCGACTGGCTTTTACCCGCTTGAAGAGACGCTCCGTCTCTTCGTAGAGCATATCAAGACGGTCCCAGGCACGGTGCAGGCGCAAGTCCGAGCGTACGATGCCGACGTAGTTGGCCATGATCTGGTTGACCTCCTTCACCGACTGCGTGATGAGCACTTTCTCCTCGTTGGTCATCGTGCCCTCATCGTTCCATTCCGGCACGCGCTCGTTGAAGTCATAAAGGTCTACGTGCAGCAATGAGTCGCGGGCGGCCGTCTCGGCATAGACCACAGCCTCGATGAGCGAGTTGCTGGCCAGGCGGTTGCCGCCATGCAGTCCGGTACACGAACACTCGCCGAGTGCATAAAGCCGTTCGATGCTCGACTGGCCGTTGAGGTCGACCTTGATGCCGCCACACATATAGTGGGCAGCGGGGCGCACGGGGATGTAGTCGGTGGTGATGTCGATGCCTATCGAGAGACACTTCTGATAGATGTTAGGGAAATGGTGGCGCGTCTCCTCGGGGTTTTTGTGTGTGACGTCCAAGCAGACGTGGTCCAGACCGTGAATCTTCATCTCTTTGTCGATAGCGCGGGCCACGATGTCGCGCGGAGCCAGCGACAGGCGCTCGTCATACTTCTCCATAAATGTCTCGCCGTTGGGCAGTTTCAATATACCGCCGTAGCCGCGCATGGCTTCTGTTATCAGGTATGCAGGGTGCGTTTCTTTCGGGTTATGGAGCACCGTGGGGTGGAACTGTACGAACTCCATGTCGGCCACAGTGCCTTTGGCGCGGTAGACCATGGCGATGCCGTCGCCCGTGGCGATGACGGGGTTCGACGTGGTCAGGTAGACAGCACCGCAACCACCCGTACACATGACGGTGACTTTCGATAGGTAGGTGTCTACCTTTTGGGACGTGGGGCTCAGCACGTATGCACCGTAGCACTGGATGTTTGGCGAACGACGGGTGACGCGGACTCCCAGATGGTGCTGCGTGATAATTTCTACGGCAAAGTGGTTCTCCTTGATGGTGATGTTCGGATCCTTGCGCACAGCTTCCATCAGTCCGCGCTGTATCTCGGCTCCTGTGTCATCGGCATGGTGCAGGATGCGGAACTCTGAGTGACCGCCCTCACGGTGCAGGTCGAAGGTGCCATCGTCCTTGCGATCGAAGTTGACGCCCCACTGCACCAGTTCTTTGATTTGTTCGGGCGCCATGCGCACTACCTGTTCCACGGCCTGGCGGTCGCTGATGTAGTCGCCGGCAATCATTGTGTCATCAATATGTTTCTGGAAATTGTCCAGTTCGAGATTAGTGACGCTGGCGACGCCGCCTTGGGCGAACGATGTGTTGGCCTCGTCAAGCGAGGTCTTGCTAATCATGCAGACCTTTCGGCCGGCACGTGCCACCTTCAGTGCATAACTCATACCGGCCACACCGGCGCCGATGATAAGGAAATCGTACTTGTAAACCATAAATTTTGCTTTTGACGCTGCAAAAATACAAAAAAATCGCCACTCACCACTCAGCACTCACTATTTTTTTTGTATCTTTGCCGTCGAAATGAAGAAAATCCTGACAATGATACTTTCTTTGTGCCTCAGCATACAGGCGGAGGCACAGATTGACAGCCTCGTGATTGAGCCGCTGCCGTGGCCCCAGAACTTGCAGGCACGCATCGATACGATACTGATGACACCACTGCTCGAGACCACCCAGCTGGGACTGATGGTCTATGACCTGACGGCTGACTCCACCCTCTATACCTACGGCCACCGCCAGCGCCTGCGCCCGGCGTCGACCATGAAATTGCTGACAGCCATTGCTGCACTCGACCGTTTAGGTAGCGACTACCAGCTGAAGACCTCGCTCTGCTATCAGGGCGTTATCGACGGTGGGACGCTGTTTGGCGATCTCGTCTGTGTGGGCGGCATGGATCCGATGTTCGACCGTCGTGACATGCAGTCGTTCGTCAACAAAGTGCGACATCAGGGCATTGATACCATCCGTGGCCAGATTGTGGCCGACTTGTCGTTCCGCGACGATGACCGTCTGGGCGAAGGCTGGTGCTGGGACGATGACAATCCCGTGCTGACCCCGCTGCTCTACGATGGCAAAGACTGTTTCACCGAACAGCTGATTCGTGAGTTGCGTCGTGACGATGTTGTCATCATCGATACTGTCTCCATCCAACGACCGTCCATGAAAACCTCTAAGAAGTCTCTCGGCCCGGCACCCTCTACCCTCCACCAGATTGCTGTCCGCAGCCACAGCGTCGGCGAACTGCTGATTCAAATGCTGAAAGAGAGTGATAACCTCTATGCCGAGTCGCTATTCATGCAGTTGGCCGGTTCCGTAGGTAGCAAGCCTGCCACGGGCAAACAGGCGGCGTCGCAGGTCAGACGTTTGATTCAGAAGGCGGGACTGATGCCCGGCGACTATCGGGTGGCCGATGGCTCGGGACTCTCGCTCTATAACTACGTCAGTGCCGAACTTGAGGTGTGCCTGTTGCGCTATGCTTTCGCCCATCGTGGCATCTACGACGCGCTGTTGCCGTCGTTGCCCATTGCAGCTGTCGATGGTACGCTGAAGAGCCGCATGACCAAGAGTCCGGCAGCTGGCAATGTCAAGGCGAAGACGGGGACGGTCTCAGGCATCTCGAGTTTAGCTGGCTACTGTACGGCTCCTAACGGCCATTACCTGGCTTTTAGTATGATTAATCAGGGGGTCAGCCGTATGTCTGACGGTCGCAATCTTCAGGACTTGCTTTGTGTAGCCATGTGTAGTGAATAATCAGTAACGTCATAACGAAAAAACGGAAGAAAACATGAAAGAAGAGCAGATATTAGTCCGCATCACCGGACAGGACCGTCCAGGACTGACGGCTTCAATCATGGCGATACTCGCCAAGTACGACGCACAGATATTGGACATCGGTCAGGCCGATATCCACTCCACGCTATCGCTGGGCATCCTTATCCGCATGGACGAGACCAACTCAGGGCAGGTGATGAAGGAGCTGCTGTTCAAGGCCACGGAGCTACAGGTGAACATCGGCTTCTCACCCATCAGCGACGATGAATACGAAGAGTGGGTGGGTCACCAAGGTAAGAACCGATATATCCTCATGGTTATGGGTCGACAGCTGGAGGCTCGCCAGATAGAGGGTGCCACGCGCATCATTGCCGACCAGGGCTTCAACATCGACGCCATACGCCGCATGACGGGCCGCAAGAGCATCAAGACCCCCGGCAAGCATATCCGTGCCTGCATCGAGTTCTCGCTGCGCGGCGAACCGCATGACCGTCAGGAGATGCAGAGTCAGCTGATGAAACTGTCGTCGGAGTTGGAGATTGACTTCTCGTTCCAGCGCGATGACATGTTCCGCCGTATGCGCCGTCTCATCTGTTTCGATATGGATTCGACGCTCATCCAGACAGAGTGCATAGACGAACTGGCCGAGCGGGCCGGTGTGGGTGCTGAGGTGCGTGCCATCACCGAGAGTGCCATGCGTGGCGAGATCGACTTCAAGGAGAGCTTTACCCGCCGCGTGTCCCTGCTGAAAGGTCTCGACGTCAGCGTCATGCAGGACATTGCCGAGCACCTGCCCATCACCGAGGGTGCCGACCGTCTGATGAGCGTTCTCAAGACCTGTGGTTACAAGATTGCCATCCTCTCGGGCGGCTTTACGTACTTCGGCGAGTACTTGCAGCGTCGCTACGGCATCGATTATGTCTATGCCAACGAACTCGAGATTGACGAGAACGGCAAGCTCACCGGCCGCTATGTCGGTGAGGTGGTCGACGGTCATCGCAAGGCGGAGTTGCTGAAGCTCATCGCACAGGTGGAGAAGGTGAATCTCGCACAGACGATTGCTGTCGGCGATGGTGCCAATGACCTGCCGATGATCTCGGAGGCCGGTCTCGGCATCGCCTTCCATGCCAAGCCGCGTGTCGTGGCGAATGCTAAGCAGAGCATCAACACCATCGGTCTTGACGGCGTGCTGTATTTCTTGGGATTTAAGGATAGTTACCTTGGCGAGCAGGGGAAGCTGTAGCCTTTTTCGACATTTCGACATTTCGACATTTCGATATAACGATATAACGACAGAGCGACATAACGAAATAACGACAGAACGATAGAAGAATGCCCTTCGCAACAATCCTCCTCCAATGGTTCCGTGAGAACGGTCGCGAGTTGCCGTGGCGGCAGACGCGCGATCCCTATGCTATCTGGCTCTCAGAGGTGATCCTCCAGCAGACTCAGGTGAAGCAGGGGTGGGACTATTGGCTGCGTTTTATGCACCGCTGGCCGACGGTCGCCGACTTGGCCGCCGCTACCGAGGACGAGGTGTTGCGCGAATGGCAGGGACTGGGCTACTATAGCCGTGCCCGCAATCTCCGTGCCGCTGCCCAGCAAGTCACTGAAGAAGGAGGTTTCCCTACCACCATAGAAGGCCTGCGCCGATTGAAGGGCGTCGGCGACTACATCGCCGCTGCCATTGGTAGTTTCGCTTTCGGACTACCTGCTGCCGTCGTCGACGGTAATGTCTATCGCGTCCTTGCCCGCCATTACGGCATTGCAACGCCGATAAACACCACTGAGGGTAAGAAGGAGTTTGCCGCCTTGGCACAGAGCCTGTTGCCCGCGTCGGCCAGCTCTATTCCCGACTACAACCAGGCCATTATGGACTTTGGCGCCATACAGTGTACGCCTCAGAATCCGTTTTGTGACTCATGTCCATTGATAGAGACTTGCGTAGCCTGCCACGAGGATAGGGTAGCCGAACTTCCGGTCAAGCTGAAGACACTCAAGGTCAGAGACCGTCACCTCATTTATATTTATATTAGATATAACGGCGAGACCGCCATACATCGCCGTCCCGCCGGTGACATCTGGCAGGGACTTTACGAACCATTGCTTACGGACACTGTCCCGTCGGGAGCTGTAATGTTGCGCCAAAACGTCAAGCACGTCCTCACCCATCGTGTGCTTTATGCTGACTTCTGGCTTTGGGAGCCTGCGGAGCGTCCCGTCTTACCACCAGACTATTTCTGGATTCCCGAACAGGACATCGACCAGTACGCTGTCCCCCGTCTCATAGAATTGTTATTAGAAGAATTATGGAAAAGATAAGCATTGCCATCTTCGTGTCGGGAAGCGGCACGAATTGTGAGAACCTCATCAGGTATTTCGCCGACAGCCCCCGTGTCAAGTGCGCTCTCGTCATCAGCAACAAGCCCGATGCCTTGGCACTTGAGCGGGCCCAGCGTCTCGGCGTCCCAACCGCCGTGGCACCGAAGGCCCAGCTTAACGACCCAGACACGATGATGCCGCTGCTGCGGCAGTACGACATCCGGTTCATCGTCTTGGCAGGATTCCTCCCGTTGGTGCCCGACTTCCTCATTGATGCTTTCCCGCGTCGCATCATCAATCTGCACCCTGCACTGCTGCCGAAGTATGGTGGCAAAGGCATGTGGGGCCATCATGTCCATGAGGCCGTCAAGACCGCTGGTGAAGCTGAGACGGGCATGACCGTCCATTGGGTGACGCCCGTCTGCGACGGTGGCGAGATCATTGCTCAGTACCGCTGCGCCCTGTCGCCCGACGATACCGTCGACGATATTGCCGCCAAGGAACATCAGCTTGAGATGACCTATTTCCCACAAGTTGTCGAGCAGGTGATTAACTCCACGTTTTAACCGACTGTCTAACCCGATGAAGAAGAAAAAGAAAAAAGAGAAGAGCAAGTACAACCGCTCGTTTGCCAATCGGCTGACGCGCTGGATTATGCTGGTGTTGTTGGTTATGATGGGCGGCTTGTCATACATGGCTTTCAACTATGTCAAGTCGGTGATCGTGTCTCTCAGTGGCGAAATGTTCGAAGGTGGTCTCCAGACTTCCAGCAGCTCCATCATCGACGTCATGTCAGACGTCAGTATCGCTGTGGAGAACAATATCTTCGACATCGAGCGGAATATCGACAAGCCCGACCAGTTGCCGCCCATCGTCGAGCGAATTGTCGACGTGAACTTCCGCATACGCAGTTGCGGAATCAGCTTCACCGATAGCTACTATCGCCAGAAGGGGCGCTGGTATTGTCCTTACGCCTGGCGCGACAGCACTTCGGTGAAGAGCTGCAATCAGGGAGGACCCGATAACAACTACCTCGAAGCCGACTGGTTCCTTGAGGCAATCCAAACTGACTCAGCCTACTGGTCGAAACCCTTCTTCGCCGACAATGACGGCAAGACCCCGCTCGTGGCTTATATGTATCCCATCCACGACCGTCAGGGACGTATTGTGGCCACCCTCGGTGCTGATTTGTCGCTGGACTTCGTGACGAAGATATTGCGCGAGCAGGATCAGCAGTTCAACCACGAGATATGGGAAATTAGCTTGGACATCGTCGAAGCGTTCTGCAGTTATGTCGTCAAGCGCGACGGTACCTATATCACCCATCCGGACGAGAAGCAAATCCTGAAGGGTAACTTCTTTGACATCATCAAGGACATCGACCCTCAAGAAGAAAAAAATGCCGCCCGGTTGGTAGAGAGTATCTCGAACGGCGAGAAGAGTGCACACGAGACCCACAATGCGGTGATGGTGAACGACACAGAGTCCTATCTATTCTTCACCCCACTGAAAGACACAGACTGGATGTTAGTCACGATGGTGCCGAAGATTTTGTTAGATATTGTCGGCATCGTCATCGGCGTTCTCCTGCTGGTGGTCATCGTCTTGGTGATGCTCGCCACGTTCTTTGTCTGCCGCATCACCATCAAGCGGGTGGCAAAGCCTGTCAAACTGTTGGCTGCAGCAGCCGACGAGGTGGCCAAGGGGCAGTTCGATGTGGCATTGCCTCATATCAAGAGCCGCGACGAGATTTGTCAGCTGCGCGACTCGTTTGAGAATATGCAGCGCTCGCTGACGGTGTATATTGAGGAACAGAAGGCTGCCGCCAAGGCGAAAGCCTCCATTGAAAGCGAGCTGAAGGTTGCCCACGAGATACAGATGTCGATGCTGCCTAAGACCTATCCGGCCTTCCCTGACCGCCACGATATTGACATCTTCGGGCAGCTGACGCCAGCCAAGGCGGTGGGTGGTGACCTCTATGACTTCTTCATCCTCGACGAGAAGCTCTTCTTCTGCATTGGCGATGTCTCTGGCAAAGGCGTACCGGCCTCATTGGTGATGGCGGTCACGCGTTCGCTGTTCCGGAATATCGCCAACCATGTGGCCGAACCCGACAAGATAGCCTATACGCTCAACGAGGCGATGAGCAGCAACAACGATACCAATATGTTTGTCACTCTGTTCGTTGGCGTGCTTGACTTGGCCACTGGCAGTCTGAGCTACTCGAATGCCGGACACAACAATCCGTTGCTGCTGGCGAACGGTACAGTGACCGATATCTTCTGCGATGCGAATATCCCCATCGGCGTCATGCCAGGCTGGACGTTTACCCCCCAGCAGATACAGCTACAGACCGACAATACCGTATTCCTCTATACCGACGGATTGAACGAGGCCGAGGACATCAATCACGAACAGTTCGGTATGGATCGTGTCTGCCAGACGGCGCTGACGGCTGACGCCTGTCCCCAGCCACTCATTGATGCGATGGCGTATTCAGTACGACTGTTCGTGGGCGTTGCCGAGCAAAGCGACGATCTCACAATGCTGGCCATACAATACAAAAAATAAAAGTATCGCCGATTTCTCATGCACAAAACGACCGAAATGTGCACGTTTTGGTCGTTTTTGTGCATTTTATTTGGCTGTGTGCGCAAAAAGTCGTACCTTTGCACCCGCTTTTTGAAAGGATATCGTTTTATACATTTATATTTATGGCATTAAAAATTGTAGTACTTGCTAAGCAGGTACCCGACACAAGAAACGTGGGTAAGGACGCCATGACGGCCGAAGGAACGGTGAACCGCGCTGCCCTACCCGCCATCTTCAATCCAGAAGATTTGAACGCCTTGGAGCAGGCCCTTCGCCTGAAGGAGCAGAATCCAGGCTCAACAGTAGGAATCCTCACGATGGGGCCTCCACGTGCAGGTGAGATTATCCGTCAGGGACTTTATCGTGGCGCTGATACTGGTTGGTTGCTCACCGACCGTCTCTTCGCTGGTGCTGATACCCTCGCTACTTCATACGCGCTGGCTACTGCCATCAAGAAGATTGGCGACGTTGACATCGTCATCGGTGGCCGTCAGGCTATCGACGGTGACACCGCTCAGGTAGGTCCTCAGGTGGCTCAGAAGCTGGGTCTCAACCAGGTGACATACGCTGAGGAGGTGCTCAGTGTGAAGGATGGCAAGGCTACCATCAAGCGTGTGATTGACGGTGGTGTGGAGACCGTAGAGGCTCCGCTGCCTGTAGTCATCACCGTGAACGGAAGCGCAGCTCCCTGTCGCCCCCAGAATGCTAAGCTGGTGATGAAGTACAAGCGTGCAACTTGCCCGATGGAGCGCCCTGCCGAAGGCACGCCCTACGACAACCTCTATGAGGAGCGTCCCTATCTGACACTGAACCAGTGGAGCGTGGCCGACGTCGACGGCGACGTAAACCAGTGCGGTCTGGCCGGTTCGCCTACGAAGGTGAAGGCCATCAAGAACATCGTGTTCCAGGCTAAGGAGTCGAAGACTTTGACGGCTTCTGATGCTGATGTCGAGGGAATGATCAAAGAATTGTTGGAAGAAAAAATCATTGGCTGATATGAATTTCTGGAGCAGCGAACGCCATCAAGCTTGCTTGAATGGCTGAGTCGCGACAGAAATCTATAATTCGAAGAATTATGAACAACGTATTTGTATATTGTGAAATAGAAGGTACTCAGGTACAGGAAGTATCTCAGGAGTTGCTGACCAAGGGTCGCAAACTCGCCAATGAACTGAAAGTTGAGCTCCACGCCGTGGTGGCTGGTACAGATATCAAGGGCAAGGTGGAGGATCAGATTCTGCCTTACGGTGTCGATAAGCTGTTTGTGTTCGATGCTCCCGAGCTATTCCCCTACACCTCAGCTCCCCACACCGACATTCTCGTGAACCTCTTCAAGGAGGAGCAGCCTCAGATCTGTCTGATGGGTGCTACCGTCATCGGCCGTGACCTCGGCCCCCGTGTGTCGTCATCGCTGACCTCTGGTCTGACGGCAGACTGTACGGAGTTGGAGATTGGTCCGTATGAGGACAAGAAGGAGGGTAAGGTCTACGAGAATCTGCTCTATCAGATTCGTCCCGCCTTCGGTGGTAACATCGTGGCTACCATCGTCAACCCCGACCACCGTCCCCAGATGGCTACTGTACGTAGCGGTGTGATGCAGAAGGCTCTGTACGAGGGTGAGTGCAAGAAGAAGGTCGTTTATCCTGAGGTCAGCAAGTATGTCAGTCCTGAGGCTTTCGTCGTGAAGGTGCTCGACCACCACGTGGAGGCAGCCAAGCACAACCTGAAGGGTGCGCCCATCGTGGTTGCTGGTGGTTACGGTATGGGTTCGAAGGAGAACTTCGACCTACTGTTCCAGCTCGCTAAGGTGCTGCATGGTGAGGTTGGTGGCAGTCGTGCTGCCGTCGATGCAGGCTGGCTCGACCACGACCGTCAGATTGGTCAGACGGGTGTCACCGTTCACCCCAAGGTGTACATTGCCTGTGGTATCTCCGGACAGATTCAGCACATTGCAGGTATGCAGGACTCGGGTATCATCATCTCTGTGAACAGCGATCCCGATGCGCCCATTAATCGCATCGCCGACTACGTGATTGTTGGTACCGTGGAGGAGGTAGTTCCCAAACTCATTAAGTATTACAAACAGAATAGCAAGTAATTATGGCAAACTATTATAGCGATCATCCTGAGATCGGGTTCTACTTGAACCACCCCCTGATGGCTCGTATCGTTGAGCTGAAGGAAAAAGGCTTTGCTGATGCAAAGGAATATGACTACGCTCCCGTTGACCTGGGCGATGCCATCGAGAACTACAAGCAGATTCTCGACATCACTGGCGACGTGGCTGCCAATATCATCGAGCCAAACTCTGAGAGCGTCGACCTCGAAGGTCCACACCTCGAGAATGGTCGTATGATCTACGCCTCTAAGACTTACGAGAACCTCGACGCCACCCGTAAGGCTGGTCTGTGGGGTGTATCAATGCCTCGCCGTTACGGCGGTCTGAACCTGCCTAACGCAGTGTTCTCAATGCTCTCTGAGATGATTTCGGCTGCTGATGCTGGTTTCCAGAACATCTGGAGCCTGCAGAGCTGTATCGACACTCTGTATGAGTTCGGTAGCGAGGAGCAGCGCCAGAAGTACATCCCACGCGTTTGCGCTGGTGAGG
>Ga0247609_10006899_pt1 | contig 10888 bp, 9 predicted proteins | sample 172DNAGHGlowgp2_FD_193487 | JGI IMG/M metagenome (GOLD analysis project Ga0247609, IMG submission 193487) | Sheep rumen microbial communities from Palmerston North, Manawatu-Wanganui, New Zealand - 1728 DNA GHGlow gp2 | ecosystem: Host-associated > Mammals > Digestive system > Stomach > Rumen ...
CATACGTCCTCCTTATTATTTATACACTATTTATCTCTTAGGTGTTATCTCTATGTTGATTGGTGGCACCATAATTCAATTACTGTTACATTTACACATTCAAACAATCTCTATTTCGGGTGCAAAGATACGTTTTTTTTTAGTGTCTTTTCTAATTGTAATAGGTTTTTGTTGATATTGCATTTATTTTTGTTGTAAAACTATTTACAATAGGGGTAAGCATCACTACGGTGCCATCATTCTTTTCAGAAGTTTTCCATCTCCCGAGAGCAACACTTATTGAAAGGCGATTAACCAAATCATTTGCATCAAACATTACTGGAATTATGTCACCTGTTGCTGTTATTTTATAGAAGGTTAGTAAGGTTTTTGTTCGGAACTTTTCTCTTTCTCGATAATTTAATTGAAGTAATTCTGTTTTTGTCATATTAGGTGATGTATAGCTGACCATCTCTGTGACCAAGTAAACATTTACAACATTATTTTCAGAAACTATTTTGGCGACTCTATTTATATAACGATACATGGTTGTTCGCAAAGTGGCCGCAAAACTTATTGTTTGATATGTTCTGTCATCATATTCTATAAAGAAAGTATTCATTATTTCATGATTCTGCATGATATACATGCACGAATGCATCCAAATGAAAGCATCATAAAAATCAGATATTGGTGCTTTTGTTTTTTGGACAATATTAACGAAACTAGTTACAGGAGTTCTAACATCTGGCAAAAGTAATGTGGCCAGCTCTCCTCGCTCAAAAGAATCTGTAGTTCTATAGTAACAATAATCCAAAGCATCAAATACCCATCTTTGTGGCTTGCTAATCACCATTCCGTCAATTTCTTTCATTAACTTATTGACAGTATCATCTTCTTCTGACAAATCTGATTTCATGGCATGGAGGAATCTCCACATTGCGATAATACCAGGGTCAATTAAATCGAAAATATTAATTTCATCTTCATCTTCTTTATCTACAAAAATATATTGTACCGAGAAGTTTATTTCAGGGAAAACAACCGACGAAAAGGTGTTTCGTATCAGTAGTTGATAATCCCATAACTGTTTATCATTATCAATTGTTTGTTCGAACCGTTTATATTCTAGAGCATTACCGTCTTGATAGATAACTATTCGCAATACTTTCTTTAGGCTAAAGGGGTGTTGGTGAACAACTGTGACTCTTTTCTCATTTAACCACTTTGCAATTCTTTCATCTTTCAGCAAATATTCCGACAAATTCTTTTGATATACAGGATTTGTTCTTCCACCTAATGATGTTTGAAGAACAAGCGTAACGCTCCTGTATTCGGACAAGAAGATATCTATACTACCCACGTTGTCAAAAAAACTATTTTCTAATGAAAAATGTTTTATATGTTTGAGTGCGTTATAAAACTTCTGTAATGCGGGAAGTATCATAATCAATTTTTTGGGGGGGAGCTAATAGCTCCTTTATAATTCATTCAAATATTGCAGCAGTCGCTTCACAGTGATTGCACCTTCGACTTCTTTTGTCTGGAATACCATAAAGTAATGGTATTTGGAGCCTGCGAGATCGGCCCACTTGTTGCCGAGCCATATTTTATTCTTTGAGTCTTCATTTACAAAGTGGTCGCCCTTTGCTTCTACAAGAATGACGTTGCCTGATCGCATACTGACAATGAAATCTGGATAGTGATTGATAAATCCATTGATGAAAAAATCCTTCTTCTCTCGGTTGCGATGCCAGAAGAGAACGTTCGGATTTTCTGCAATGGCAGAGATAACATCATATTCAAAGTCGTTGACTGTCTCTTCAGCTGCATACAGGCCTTTGTCGATTCCGATTAGCTCCCCTTTTGTCAAAGCAATAGAGTCCAGGAACGAATAATGGTTGTCAAGCACAATTCTTCCCACACTCAACCATTGTTGGAAAACCTGTTTTTGATGCTCCTTCAGCAATTCCTCAATCTTGTCCTCTATTGCATCGCGTGTCTGATAGATGTTGTCAAAAAGGCTTGATATTCCATCTTCATCAAGACTTGCTATTGTCTTCTCAACATACCGTTTGATGGCAGGTTCCGAGACATTGTCCAACTTTATCATACTGGCGATTTGTCCGCTCAATATGTCTTTCTGAACAGTCGCCGACTTATCCATATATTGCTGACGGATAAAATCGATAGCCTGTTGGTTGTTTCGCCGTATTGGCACATAATCATCACCTGATTGTGCCACATCAATTGTAACACCTTGAGGACGGACTATCGTAAAATCTATTGTGGCGTCTTTCGTCGGCAGGTCAAATCCCTTTGTCAGCATTGATTTCTCCAACGGAATCCATACGTCATCCGAGAAAATCGATGCAGCTGTCTTTGTATAGAAGATGGGTAGGTTCATTCCAGCGACAACTTCCTTATACTGTTCATTGATTGGATAGTACATTTCTTTCGGTGTTATTGCCGCAAGTGGGTCGAGTTCTCCACTATTGGCTTGTTCTTCGATTTGTTTATTATATTCCTCGTTTATCTGTTCGGCCTGTTTTTGCAAATTCTGGATGTCTTCACTTTGAGAAGGATTTTCCAATTGCTCTTTGATTGCCGACGACTCTTCTTCGGTCAAATCTATGCCATTATCAGTTTCCTCTGCTTCTTCTTTTTGTTTTGGTTCGTCAAATAGTCCGGGTATTTCTATTGGCGTTTTTGTATTCTCTTGTGATTCAATTGGACTTGCTTCCCGAAAATCTTTCTTGCTGAATCCGGCCTTTTGCAAAGACAAAATAATAGACTCCACTGTATCGCGGAAATCATTGCTGCTAGTGAACACGTATGAAAGATTCAACAATGGATTTTGATGCTGAACCGTATAGGGCTGGCGAAGAATACGCCCCAAAATCTGCTCCACATCCACACGGCTTGTTTTGTTAGCTAACGTGGCCAAGATATAGGCAAACGGACAATCCCATCCCTCTTTCAAGGCGTTCACCGTTATGATATAGCGCACCTCACAACTTCGGCTCATCAAGTCTACACCTTTCAGCTCATCTTTATTAGCTGTTTTGATTTTGATTTGATTCTCTGGAATACCAAAACTGATAAGGTTGGTTTTTATTTTGTCGAAGGTGATGTTGTCGTTATCCGTTTTTGGCTGGGCTTGGAACAACACGATTGGCCGGATGTATCTGCCCCCTTGCTTTTCCATCTCAATGGCATGTTGTTCTAAACTGTTGCGCATACGGATAGCATTCACGAGCACGTCTTTCGGCGTATTGCGGTTTTCTACAATAACGGGGAGTTTGACCATGTTTTCCCGCTTCAACTGCATGGCATCGACAAAAGAGATGATATTACTGTTATCGCGCGGTGTTGCAGTTAATTCTAGAATAAACCTCGGGCTTAGGTTGTTCAGCAGTTCAACTCTCAAATCTGCCTTGAAGTTATGACTCTCGTCAACAATAACCACTGGGTTCTGTTGCGCAATCACTTGAATCAACGCTGTAGGGTCAGCGCCGTCAATCAGCTGCTCTGGGTGGGTGTAGTAATGCGTATGTTCCAAGAAATTACCATTCTCACGGAATGCACGGGGCTTCAGTTGCTCTGCACCTTTGTCTTTTTTCACCCGAATGGTCTCGATAAACGACTGGGCACTCAGCACAAATATTGTCAAATTGTCGTGCATCTGCACAGGGCTGATACCCTGCCCCATCAGCGCAGCCTCTTTGTCAACAACTACAACGTGGTGAGAGAATAGCGCATCTATTGTCTGTCTGTAGGGATGGGCGGCATCTTGCAGTTTCTCCAAAGTCTGTTTCAAGATGGTGTCACTCGGGACAAACCATGCCACAACCTGATTGGGAGCACTTGTCTGCAATCTGTCCATGATTCGCTTGATTGCATTGCAGGCAATAAATGTCTTGCCTCCGGCTGTTGGAACTTTCAACGTAACTCGCGGTACTCCGCCAACGCTGTTGATATAGGGGTGCAGATAATTGTTGGCAAAGCTATTGACAGACACACCTTTCTCCTCCCAATATTGAGAATATGCGACAGAGAGACTTTTGCTGTTGTTCAAAGTCTCGATATATTGCTCCAAATCGCGGAGTACTTTATGTTGGTATTCTTTTAGCTGCATACGTCAAAACCTGTTTATGTCGCGGGGGATTTTCTTGAAAGTGATGTTCATATGAGCCAACTGCTCTTTGCTGATGGTACAGATGTCGGCGTAAATCACATAATGGTCCGCCTTCTGCGGAACAATATTCAGGGTTTCGTGCGATAGTGTTGTCATCTCGTTGGGCTCATAATAGAAGAAGTACCCTGTGTCGTTATGATAATCCAACAGATAAGGGTGTTGATCCGCTTGTTTACGTGTTAGATATTCATGTGTCTCCGTGTAGTAGATGTATGAGCGTATTTTGTCTGTTCCTACAGCCTCGTTCAAGTTGCCATCCTTTTGAAACAATGGCTCACCAAGCTCGTAATAGTCGAAAGCGCCACCAAGTCCATACATTCGCTCTTTGAATATTTTTGTGCCTATAACTTTTAGACTATTGTCTGCTATTTTGGGGTTACTTATTTTATCATACTTGTCTTTATTATCTTCAATCGCTTTTCTCGCCTCTTCTATAATGTTTGCTCCTTGTTCAAGATTCTTTGGTGTAATTTTTCTTGAATAGATCTCTTCTTTTACCTCGCCATCGAACGAATATCCATTTATTACTCGCTTTATTCTTTCAGCAGTAATTCTATCTGCATATTCCATCATCTCGATTAAAATGAATTTTCTTTCTCCATCGTCTTTATTATTTAACGATAATACAGCTTGTCCTGTTGTGCCAGAACCTGCAAAGGAGTCAAGAATAATACCATCCTCTTTGCTAATAGCCTGCAATATTGATGTTATCAATTCTGGTGCCTTGGGGTAGTTAAACTTTTTATCACTCTCGGGCAGAATCTCTTTAAGTGCATTTGTTCCTTTAACTGTATAAAAATCTTTTTCTGTCCATATTGTTGGGACGGAACTGCCTTCTGTTTCATTCTCACCTAAGATTAATGTTGGCTTACCTTCTTCGTGTCCAACGACTTCCAGTAATCCCTTTTTTATTTTTTTTATAAGACCTTCTGGTAAATATTGTACGCTAAACAAATTTGGATGTCCATCTATTTTGTTTTTGATAATTTTGATATATCCTTCATTCCAATCATTTATTATTCGACTTGGAATCTGTCGCCAAACACATTCTTTCCCTTTACTGGTTACTGGCCAAACAGCAACAGTTCCTTCAGGTGCCACAGAATAGTCATATACAAAATCTTCTTTTTTCCCCGTATATGTCCCTTCATCTATTAATTCTTGTAGGGATTTTCCTACACCAACAAGTGATTCGGATATTGGGTTAATAAAGATTGGGTACGCCTGATTGGGACGATTGGTCTTATTAAAAGTACTTAATGTAAGTCCTTCAAAAGGCCTACGAGGCGTTCCCCCACAAAAATCTAATAAATTTGGCTCAAAGTCTTTATTTACAACAAAGACTAAATACTCATGAAGATAATTGAATCCTCCTGAAGGTTTTCCTCCTGACGTTTGAATTGTGACAGGAACAACTTGTTTATTTGAGAAAATCTCACGACAAACGCATAATAACGTATGTAATTCATGATAACCAATACTAATCACTAATGATGCAGTAGATGACATAAGGCGTTCAATTAACCTTAGTCTGGGGACCAACATGCACGCCCATTTATCATGACGAGTTAAATCTTCCCCTTCGACACCAACTACCTCACCGAGCCATTTTCGGATATGTGGGTCATTCACATTGTCGTTATATACCCATCCTTCATTGCCGGTATTATATGGAGGATCAATATAGACGCAGTCAATTTTCCCTTCATATTCTGGCAACAAAGATTTCAATGCCGCTAGATTGTCACCATGAATTATCTTATTGCCACTATGTGTTTCTGAGGTGTCAGAAGGATTGTCGCCCCGAAAGCCATATTTGTGTTCCAACACACGGAATGGCACTTCCATATGATGATTGACAACCTTGTCTTTCCCTATCCAGTTCAGCGTTGGCATAGTTATTTCTTTTTGTCTTTATGATTATTTATAGTTATTGAACCATTCGCTTGATATATAGTGCTATGATTGGTCTTCTTTATTATCTGATTATTGTGTTTTCTTTTCTTAGCCCAGAGACCAATAATTGCAGCAAGAATCACTGCTGCAGCTCCAATTATTTCACCAATATACTCTTTCATAATCAATATTATTTATAAAATGCTTCCAAGGATAGTGTATCATAATTTGTTAGTTTCTTTATTATCCTTCTGCCAATATATGTTCCAAGTGGAGTTAAATCTATATGTGTTACTACTTCTTTGTTATAACAATTAAGAGCTTTTTGCCAATCTGGATGCAATGAAATAAGAGATTGTTTGATTTCGTCATCCGAAAATGGAGTATAAAGATTTATCAATTGTTCTAACTCAGAAATATGATTTTTCAATCCCTTTACTTGCGTATTTTTCATTAAAAAATCTTTTGAACTATATAATAACTTATTTCCACCGCCACTCCAAAGTACAATGTATATTCCTATATTGTTCATATTGGGATGGTCTTGCATAAAAGAGTTATAGGCTTCTTTTGTAATAGAATGTCTAAATAATAAATCATACCTTTTTCTCATTCCGTCCAAAATAGGCTTATATTGCTTTCCCCATGCCATATCAGTGCAACATTTTTTCAATATAAGATATTGAATATCAAGATTGGAAATATTATCCATATATTTATAAAGCAAGGCACTTTTTTTTAAATAATCATTAACTATATAATAAATACCTTGATATATAACTCTTCGAAGAGTTAATGCTCCTAGAAAAAATGTCTGATTAATTGAAAGATTTGGGATTACTTTTATGCATTCATCAATAAGATGTTGCTCTGTTGAATGTTCCTCAACCTTTAATCTATCTATTAACAAATCAACCAACTCTTCTTTAGTATTCGTATCATCAGTTTTGGCGTATTCTTTTATTGTATCATGCAAAACAAACTGCAATTTTGGTGTTGCTAGTTTTCCAACAACTTGTGGGTTCTCTAGCTTTTTCAGTCTATCTATGAATTGCTCTTCAAAAAGCGATATTTCACGATGAAAAGTGTCAACGGCTTCTTTTGTTACAATAGATAATTCTTGTCTTACAACGTCATGACAGATATCTTTGACGTCTTTGTAGCCAAGTCCATAAATATTGATATCCCCATTTGCTTGCTGGACAAAAGAATCCTTTATTTCAGATATTTCCTGTTTGTTCTTTTCTGACATAGCTATTTAAAGGATATTGTTTCTAAATCTGTTCTGTTGCTTATCGCAAATGTTGTTTTTAGTTATGTTTAATTGGCACCTCTTTCAGTCTAAATGCCTTGGGGTCTATTGTCATTTGGTAAATATTGATTTTGGGGTTGCACTTGCGAGCCTCAGAGATGATGTTCTTACGTATCTCTGGTTCTATTTTGATACCTAAATACAGTGAATCAAAGCACTTACCACCCAAATGAGGATATGCGCGTAATTCTTTCCAGTCAATAACCTCTTTCTTATTCTTGGGCTTATAAGGCAATGACATAGGGGCAAAGCAAGGGTGTTCAAATTCCCCAGCTGGAGAAGGATCGATAAGCAACAATCTCACCTCCTGCTCGTGTTCCCAAGCTTTAGCTTTTGTGGATAGCTGATAACGGAAAAAGTCTTTAGCGTCATGGAAATAATCGGGTTTGTCTATCACATCCCGATATTGAACCTCCATCTCCATTGCACCGATATAGAGTCCGCAAAGGATTCTTGAGAGGTACTTATTGGCTAGTTCCATATCCAAGCCCACACATACACCTTTGTGATTCCCATAATAGCTCCACATCAGCAGGGAGTAGTAATTTTTTGAAAGGCTACAAATCCAAGCACTATTACGGATGTTTTCCGTATCAGTTTTTCCTTTTTCAATTAAGAAATCTTTCGGTGGCCAATTGTACGGATGCTCAGGAACGTGAGAAAAATCGAATAGGGCAGGATGACAATCGAAAGGATCGTTAAGGCACGTGGCATTAGTGAATTGCAGATTGCTATTATGTAGCATCTTCAATCCACCATCGGCATCAAGGTATTTGTATAATATTTTTTCACCCATTTTCTTTAGAATACTCTTGACAACAGTTTTTTAGACCACTTTTTTCAGAGGCATCTGTTGAATCACCTCGCCCATCAGCAACTTTCCGTTCTTGTGTTTGTTGCGTTTCACGCCGTCAGCACCCCAGGTGCCCCATTGCTTGAAGAAGAAAGCTGAACTTTGCTGTTCTGTCTGTTCTTGGATGGAGAGCACCCACTCTTCTTTCATCGGGCGGGCTTGGGGACCACTTTCGCCACCGACAATCACCCAGTCGATATTGTCGAGGTTCAATTCTCCCAAGTCTTCAATCAACGGCTCACAGGAGAGGAACCGTATTGGAGCGGGGAGGTCACGCAGGCAGTCAATTCGGGGTTTGGAGGATTGTGCCTCAACGGTCACACCCAACCATGCATTGGAAGGGACATCGTGCGTATGGAAATAATCGGCCATCCTCTCGGCACGTTTGGTAAGCAGCTGGTAACGATGCTGCGGGGTTTGCCGGATGGTGTCCATCACACGGTCGATAAACTCAAAAGGCACATCCTTGTGGAAGAGGTCGCTCATGGAGCAGACAAAGATGGTATGCGGTTGCCGCCAAGCGAGTGGCTCCTCAAGACAATCTTCATGAAGTGTGACCTGAAAACTGTTGGAATATTTAGCCAACCCCATAGCCTTCAAGCGACGCGACATCACTTCGGCATAACAATGTGCGCAACCTTGTGAAATCTTATCACAGCCCGTGATAGGATTCCAAGTTTTGTCAGTCCATTCTATTTTTGTTGTCTTCGTAGCCATTACTTGTTGATTATTTCATGTGCAATTTTGACTGCATTTTGATTGTTTGATGCACATGCGAAATGGAATATCGGGGTGTTTCTTGTATTGCGCAAAACTAAGGGCTGTTCAGTGACGTACTTGAAAATAGTTTTCATCTGCTGAATGTATAGCTCAGTAATTCTATTGATAGGCTCACCCACCTTTTCAACGACTTCTACTTCGCCGAATAGGGTGCTGTCCTGTCTGGTATTGTAAAAGTATTCCTTCAAGAAAGACTCGTCTTTTCCAAAGAATGTGGTGAGTTTCTCAATATGTGTCAGTTTGCATTTTCTATCAAGCAATCGGTTGACAATAACACCTGTAGGGATAAGTATCCATAAATCGGTGCCAGTGTTTTTGAGCTTCTCAATAGAACCCCAATCCACCTGCATCCCAAAGGGATCAAGCAATACAAGAGCTTTCAGTTTGCTGTTGTTGTGCATTGCATTTGCCAATTCAGACACCTGTTTATTAGCATCGGAATGCCGGAATACCAACTGACGATTACCTCGAATGGGTGATAATTTCTCTTCAAGTTGTCGGCTTGACGCCTGGTCCTTATCAATAAAATAGTAGTAGTCAAACCCTTTTTGAGAAATGTTTAGCACACGTTCAGCAGCTCCTTTATATGGAGATAATTCATCTGTTGTAACATGGTGCTCGTTTAATAAGTCCATCATCAGCTGATTGTCCTCCTCTGGTGCCGTCTCTTGTCGGGAACCGCTGCCAGCAAATCCATCGAAATATATCAGTTTCCAATTATATATTGAACGGTATCTGTTCATGATGGTGAGATAGGCGTTGACATACTTCTCAAAAGCATTGAGTTTCTCTTCCGTCCATGCTCCTCCCCACGAACTGGATGGTTCGGTGACGGTAGCCTGTCGTTCATTATTTGAGCCTGTATCAAGTGGTTTAATCATCATAAGATGATTAACGCGAAAAGGTCGTTTTTATTGCAGGAGTCAGAATAAAACTATTGGGCAGGTGAAATTGTATCATGAATCAGAGGGTACTCCACTAAGCGAGACCGAAGAAGGACCGAAGAAGGGAGATTCGGTGGAGTGTGCTAACTCTGCGATGTCCGTTTCACCAGATGTGTCTGCTATGTGCCTTAGGGTCATTTTCAATGGTTTTGCTTCTTCCACCTCACCTCTTATACCTCTATTTACGACGGTTGCAATTTTTGCAACAGTCGTCTCTTGCCGTAGTTCTCCTTCTTTAAAAATGTTGGATACATGGCGGCTAATGCCAGATTTGTCAATATCAAACAGCTGGGCCATAGCCTTCTGCGTAGCCCAAATGGTTTCGTCCTTGATAACCACTTGCACCTTGCCTTCATCGTCGGGCAGCTGGTATAATATGAATTGTATTTCGTTAGTCACTTATTAATTTTTCGTTTTTGTGTTTGTGGCGTTTCACGCCGTCGGCGCCCCAGGTGCCCCCTTTTGTTTATATTTTAATCTGCAAAGATACGTCTTTTTTTTCAATTATAGGGGGTTCTTGCTGTTTTTTAACGTGACAGAAAAGAATGCGTTAATGTGTAAATGCGTTAGTCTTTTGGTTTGGGGATTCGTTATCTGAATGTGTTTGCTTGTTAATGCGCTAATTCGTAAATCGATTAGCACATTAACATGTCATCGCAGTTACACATTAATAATGCATTAATTCTTCGGTGTCCGTTTTGCAGGAAATGCCTGATACGTGCCTTACAACGGCTCCCTCTCGACGTTTCATTTCCTTGAGTTTATCTTTCTTCAACTCCATACCTACCCCTCCTTGATAATTTCCCAGTGGCCGTATCGTCTGCCGCCCACTCGTTTTATCTTGTTGTCTTCCTGCAACCTATTCATATATCGCACCAACGTCCTTCTGGCTATTCCCAGGGTGTTGGATAGATTGTCCATCGTGG
>Ga0247609_10006900_pt1 | contig 10887 bp, 9 predicted proteins | sample 172DNAGHGlowgp2_FD_193487 | JGI IMG/M metagenome (GOLD analysis project Ga0247609, IMG submission 193487) | Sheep rumen microbial communities from Palmerston North, Manawatu-Wanganui, New Zealand - 1728 DNA GHGlow gp2 | ecosystem: Host-associated > Mammals > Digestive system > Stomach > Rumen ...
TTTCTTCGCGAGGAGCTTCACAATCTGGCGGGGGGCTTCCTGCGTGTTGGGGTGGATGCCCTCGTGGCGGAGGCGTTCGTAGAGGAAGTGGCGGCCGAGCTGTGTCCAGCGCGTGAAGAGCTGCGTGCGGATGTAGCCGTCCTTGGAGCTGGTGTGGTACGTGGTGTAGCTGTGCACGTAGCCGCGGCCTTGGTACGGGGCGAAGAGCACCCACTGCCCGCCCACGCGGTGCTGGATGTGCAGCGCCTCCAGCAGGCGGTTGAAGCGCACGGGCCCCACGCCGTAGTCCTGCGCCATCTGCGTCACCGTCAGCGTGTCCTCGGAGCACAGCACCGCGTCCGTGAACTCCGCCTTGGGCTTCAGCGTGTCGCACAGGGACGTGAGCATCGTACACTTCGCGTCGAGCATGGCCGCACGTGCCGCCACGAGTTCATGCACCCGCTCTTCGCGTTCGCGCTCCGCCAGCTCCAGTTGCTCCCAGCGCAGCACCAGCCGTGCACGCGCCTCATCGTTGAACTTCGTGGCGATGTACAGGCACTCGGTTTTGGTGAGGGAGTAGCAGGGCACTTCGCGCGTTCCTCCGTTAGGCTGAACGATGGTTCTCGATGTCAATCGAAAATTTGATTTACATACTTTCTCCCACGCCGGCGCCATCTTTCGGATGGCTTCCATCACATGAGAATGTTGCTTGCCCGTGAGCTCGGCGATCTCGATGGACGTCATGCGTCCGCCACCATCGTGGGCGTTGCAGTGGTTGTTGACTTGGGTTCCGTTCTCGTTCAGATTCTTCTTTGTTTTCATTGTTTTGAGTTTTTGCGAGCTTGGCAGGGTTTCAGAGCGCTGGCCAGCTGTCTCCGCGGAGACCCTTCCGCCTCACGTCCACTCAAGGGTTAGAAAATGCTTTTGTCTTTCGACGATGCAAAGGTAGGGGTAAAAAAATACCCCCGAAAGAATCGGGGGCGTCAAAGCCTGCGTTGTACAAGTTGTACAAGTAAATACAAGTAAAATACAAGTTTTTGTACAAGTAAACGGGAAAACTACCGCACCTGTTGGTTCCAGTTGGACTCCGACGGCGTGTAGATGCCCGCTTCGTTGAGCACCTTCCACAGATCGCGGTGGCACGACTGCGGGGAGATGCGCTTCGCCGCCACCCACTCGTTGACCGTCGTCGTGATCTGCTTGGGACGCGCCTTGCGCACGGCACGCAGGAACTCCAGCGCTGCCGCCTCGTCGCCCCAGAAGATGGGTTTCAGCTGCTGAACCAGCTCGTCCAGCGCCTCCAGTGCCGCCTGCACCCTGTTCTGTCCGCCCTCCAGCACCTGCGTGTCCAGCGGGCCCACATTATTGTCCAACCACACGAGGCACGAGAGCACCTGATGCACCCGCTCGCGCGAGAGGTGCATGCCGTAGAGCAGACGCGCAAACTGCACCTCATCCGTCTGCCACTCCATCATCAGCCCGCTCGGCAGCGATGCCGCCGCCATCATGATCTCCGTACGCGCCGTGGGCGACACCACCCAGCTGCGCATCGCCTGCGCCTCCTTCGAGGCGGGCAGCTCATGCTTCATCCAGCGCCCCAGCGCCGCCATGCCGTGGTCGCCGCCCATGCGCTGCGACAGCTCCTCCAGCGCGTCCGCAGCATCCAGCAGCTTCGGCTCATCGCTGTCCTCAAGCCTGTACAACAGCCTACGGCGGCACATCATCATCTCGCTCGACACATCATACGGCGCCAGCTTGCGGAACGCCTCGAAGAGCTCCATGAACCCCACGACATCCACCCGCTCCTCGGCCAGCATCATCTCCATCTCGCCGCCCAGATAGTCCAGGCGATGCCACAGCTCGAGCTCCGGCATCATCGGCCCCGTATATTGCCAGCCCTCGGGCAGCGCCGTGGCCGCCGTCGTGCGCTCGTCCACGCAATCCACCTCGCAGTAGAACACCAGGCTGTACGCCTTCGCGCTCTCTATCTCGCCGCGCAGCACCTTCGTGCCCATGCCCTTCATGGCGCTCCACGCCACGTCCAGATCCAGACGAGCCACATAGCCCACCATGTCCGCGCCCACATACGCCGCCACAGCCCGCTCGCTCTCGCGACACGGCGCCGCGCGCAGCACCATGCGGCGGCCTACAGCCGTCTGCACAAACGCCTCCCTGCGCGCCGCGATGTCGTGGTGCGTAAGGCCGTTGATATGGAGTTTGATGTATGGCATGTTGATTGCGAAACCGGCTACAAAGGTAACAACTTTTACCCGAACTCCCGCAATCTTTTGCCAACTATTTTCAATAAAATTTCAATCTCGCTGATTATCAGCAAAGAAACTGCACACGCTTCAATATCAACTATTTACAACATTCCTTGTTTTGCATTTTTATCCCTCTCAACCCTTCTATGCCCTTTATCCACGCGCCCTCCGCCGCATTCCCCTACACACAAAAAAGATGTGCCTCGTCATATGAAGCACATCGGGGGGGATTTGATATCACATTTTGTGATTTCACGCTCCGCGAGAAGCTGACAGCAAAGGGATAATGTTATTTAGTTGAGGGAAAAGTGAATAAAAATGGATTTTTATTTGGTAGTGCTGATAAATCACATTACCTTTGCCCTGAAAAACAGAAGAAAGCATATGAAAATGACAAAAGAAGAGGCTCTAAAGCGTTTCAAAGACGCATTGTTACGCAAGAAAGCTTGGGAAGAGAAATTCGAAGCTAAATATGCTGATGTAGCAAATCTCTACGCCATCGCATAGATGCTATGAACGCTCTTTCCTTAGAATATATCAACGCGAAATCGCCATATCTGGTCAAGCGAGCAGATGATGGCGATTATGTGTTTCAGACGGCCAAGGGTGTCATTTATGGTGTTGGTTTTATAGAAAATGACCCGCTTGGAGGTTGCGAGACTTATCAATTGTCCATTAGTAACCAGAATAAGATCCACGCGTCATATGACCCAGATGTAAAGAACACCACGCTCGTCATCATTGACGAGTTCTTTCGTGAGAATCTTGATGGCCTACTCTATATGTGCGACACCAGTGATAGCCGGGAGGCTGCACGGAACCGGCTGTTCCTGCGGTGGTTTGAGGAATCTGCCGAACCAGAACGATTCACCATAAAGACCGCCAGCGCAACAATAGAAGGTCAAGGAATCTATGCTGCCATCATCATAGAGAACAGAAATCCGTTGGCACAGGCCATCATTGATGATTTTGAAATGACGGCACAGATGCTGACGGCAGACAAATAATCCCACGCGCCATCCATCCACTTTCCCATATTTAGAATCATTCCGCATAAGGGAATACGGATATAACACCCCGATTGCCACAAGGCGCCTCACAGCAAGCCTTGTGGCAATCTTAGTATTATTCGTCTTACACCTTGATCTCCTTCACCTCCTTTGAGAACACGCGGTGGAAGATGAGGGTCTGCTCTACCAACCAATCCAGCGCCTCCTCCGTCTCGACGCTATCTGTCAAGTTGGTGTTATGGAAAATGGCAACAGTCTTGTCCTTGGCTGTTGGATTGGCGTCCCATTCCGGCTCGCACCCTAAAGCTTTGTTGATAGCCTCTTTCTTGGCAACCAAAGCTGGGTAATAGAAATCCACCGCTTGGTTCCTGATATAGAGTTTTACGCCCACGAAGTTCTTTTGTGTGTTGCAGACAAGATTCAATAGAATATTGGAGCGACCGATTCTCACGTCATACCAGTTGTGGGGCTGCGGTTTCTGTAATGTCGGTATCTTACCTGTTGCCTGTAACTTATCTCTGAGTCTCGACCAGAAATCCAATTGGAACTGACGAGGATCACGCACCCTATTGGCATCGAAGAGGACTTGCGTCTGGGGTGTCCCGTCATTGTTGCGATAAGCATTCAGCTCGCGCCCTTCCTCATCCTTCCATTGGCTCCAGCCGTTGGAAGACCCGCCGACACAGAACAGAGCTGCGCCGCTGGGCGAATCAAAGCGGACATCCTGCTTGACGATTCTCTCGCCATTGCGCTCTTCCGTGTATTCTGCCAATTGCTGTTTGCGTCGTTTTCTGCTCGTCTCGCTAATCTTATTCACGTGCGTTGGATTAACCTTGCTGCCCTTCAGCACCGTCAGCGATTGGTCAGACGTATTGAAGAGCCCATGCGCATCGGCATTTCTAGTCAAATGGCAACTGATAACGTTGCTCTGCGGTGCTGTTGTCGCAGGCTCTGGCTCTGAGAACTGCATCATTTGCTGCTTCTCCGCTTTTTTCCGCAAGAATATGTCGAAGCCTGCTGCACAGATATAGTTCTTCGCCTCCTCGAAGATAGGTTCCAGCGTGTATATCTGATGGCGCTTTAGCGGTGGGTACTGTGGCGTCTGCTTATTTTCCGACATGTCATAGTACCCCAGCGTATTCAACGTCTCGTAGGTCTTTGCCTCCAACCATTTCACTTCAGTCGTGGATAGCGTGTCGCCCGTCGAGTGAAACACGATAGCCTCTGTCCAAAAATCTTTTGCTTCGTGATTCCTCAGTCGCTTCACGGAATCATCTGTCTCGCCGACATACAACTGATTTCTGTCTCGGTTGACAAGAATGTACAATGCAGGCTTATTCAGTTCCGAGGCATATTCCGCAAAGAACTTCTTGTCAGCACGGTCTATCACATATAACTCTGTTACTTGTGTTTCACAGCTGATAATTCGGGACACCAGCGTATTATCCGGGACAAATATCTGAAATACTTTTGCCATAACTATGTTTATTTAGCTCCCTTTCTTCTGTTACATTCCTTGCACAGCATCTGGCAGTTCTCAGCTGTCGTTACGCCTCCTTCTGCCCACGGTGTGATATGGTCACCTTCCATTTCCTCCAGCTCGAAGTGCTTTCCACAGATGGGGCAGATGCCGCCTTGACGCTCGTAGGCTTCACGCTTTTGCTTCTTGTCGAACGTGCGGAAGCTGAGGTCGCGCAGGTCGCCGCTGAGGACATAGCTGTAGATGCCGGACTTCTTCATGATTTCGTCATCCTCCATCAGGTCATGTATGCGTTGCTCCAGCTCGGCAGTATCGAATATTTGATTGTGATAGGCGTCGTAGAGCAATCCCCAATCCAGACCCTTCATCTCCTTCCTATATTTAATAAAGGTGGAGCGAACCCACGTCACGATGGCTGAGAAGTAAGCCCAAAGTTGGTTGGCGTTGGCATCGTTTTGATGCAGCGACATATACTCGCTCACTTCCTTGATTCCATCACGACGGGAGGCCCAATGAAGAATTGTGGCTAGGTAGGCCTGTTCGATGGCATTTCCATTCAGCAAGTCGTTAGCCATCTTGTATGCAGGGCAACCGTTCTTGGAGAAGTGGCGGCGGGCATCGCTGATGAATGGCCCCACATAGATGGCGTTCAGTAGTTCCTGGTCGAGCAGGCGCTCGCCTGCAATGTTGATGACGCGGAACCAATCCAGCTTCTCTTTGTCTGTACCTGTGCAGAAATAAACGGAAAGTTCATAATCCAAGAATCGCTCCTTCTCCTCATCGGTCAGCGAGGCAAAGAACAGCACGCCGCGTTCTGGGTCAACGATGTTGAAATCGTGGTAGCGAAACTCGCAGATGCTCAATGTGCGCTGCTGCCCGTCAATCATCTCGTAGCGGTCATCGCCCACTACGCTCCAGTACATGATGTTGAGCGGAAAGCCTTTCAATATTGTGTTGACAACAGCCTGCTTCTGCTTCAGGTCGTAGCGGAATTCACGCTGATAGGGAGGCCTGATATCAAGGCGCCCACCATAGCCCCACACGCCTTTGTCAGCATCGTTCTCGTAGCCAGCCACAAGGTCGCGAACTCGAATTGATTGCAGTTTGATTTCCATATTATTTCTTTTTGCGGATGAGAATGCGGTCATATACAGAGACGAGGTAGCCGTCTGCATTGTCCGCTGTATAGTATGTTTTGCCGATAGGAGGTGTTGTATATAAGATGTTGGCATGAGTATTCACCTTTCCTCCATTCGATTCCCTCCCATTAGTATATTGTTTCGGGTTGACATATCGCTTTGTTGGTTTCGCAATAAACTCATCACGGCCAGATGTCAAGCCTAACAATTCGAACTGATCAGGATTGTATTTATCCATGAAAGTGAGAGGCACTCCCATGATTCCATTATAATCTGCTGGTATATCCTCTGTTTTACCGACTTCTATTGCATCGTAGTTATCATAACGAGGATAATCTGCAGGATTATATCTCCTATATAATATGATATGCTCATGTCTTTTCTTTATTTCTAAATTTGTAAACCAAACAACGCCTGAAACCCTTATCATTCCTTGTTTATGCTCTCCAGCTGTCGCTTTGTCTTCATATCGAGAAATGAAATGAGTTGCTCCACCCTTAAAGCCATATCCGAGCCATACTTTATTTTCCATGAAGTATGGGAACAATTCTTTCTTCGTGATTTGGTTTTGGTTGCCGATTATGATAAACTTCTTCTCATACTCCATCAACTGCGCTACATATTCACGGAACAGCGAGAACGGGGGATTTGTCACCACGATGTCAGCCTGCTTCAGCAACTCAATACACTCCTTGGAGCGGAAGTCACCATCACCTTTCAACGGATGAATACCAATCTCCTCTGGGTCAGGGATATTATTCCCGTTCTTGTCCCCGTCATAAATCAGATAGATGGCCTGTTCACTCTCGTTCTGGCTGAATAGATCCATGTCCTGATTCTTGTAGCAAGTAGTGATGAGGCGCTTCAGTCCCAAGAACTCAAAGTTATAGGCAAAGTACGTGAAGAAGTTCGACACACGCGGGTCATCGCAGTTACACAGCACCGTCTTGCCGCGGAAATGCTCGCGATAGTGCCGCAACTCATTGTTGATGTCCTCCAACTGTGTGTAGAACTCATCCTTCTTCGCCTCTTTGGCAGCGTTAAGGTTCTTGTTGGCCATATTGATTGATAGTCAGTTTATAAACATTGCATCGACTATCAATCGCTAACGCACAAAAAAGCGTGACACCTCTTATGCGCTAAGCCGGGGCATGCGTAGGAATCGGAACCCCATCCTTCCACTAAGAATGCATCACGCCTGTAGGCGCGAATGCATTGCTACAATCGGAAGGATAGAAGATGTCCATACTTGACACCCCTTATCTCTATTACTTCTGAGCGTTTCTTATTCCAATCTGTTTCCTACGCATTTTGGCTTAACGCGAAATAATAGCAAATGCTTTTCTTTTTCCAATAAGAATGATTAGGCCCCTTCGCTAAGGTTGAATCGGCTTCAAAAAGCCTTCTTCGTGGCCCTTTCGGCGACAAAGGTAGCGATTAAATCTGTTTGAGCAAAAATAATGGAGGAAAAGTTTTTCAGATGGGGGAAAATAGGTAGCTAGATTGAAGGATATTGAGAACTAAAAATCGGCAACAAATGGAAATATTTGCCGATTTGTGACTTCCTACCTATATTTTTTATGCGCACAAAAAAGCGGCTGAAAATCATCAACCGCTGAAAAAATAATCGCATTTCAATCGTCCCACAAGCCGCCGTCGCCGACGCTGCTGTCGCGATAGCCATCGCCGTCAGCATCCCTGGCGCCACGATCCCAGATGTGAGAGTCAAAGACATCGTTCTGGGGAATGTTCTTGCGCCATGCGTCAAGCTGGTACTTGCCACTAAAAGTGGGCTTTGGACTTTTGTTGAAGAATCCCATATGCTAAATCTGTTGTTGATATTTGTTCTTCGCCTGCAAATATACACAATAAAGTGAAAAGTGAAAAATAAAAGCACGGAAAAACGCGGAAAAGGGGTAAAAAAGCACGCTTAGACCCTATCTTTGTTACGACGCGTCGCAACGGCCTTCACGACGCGTCGTAATCGCCTTTGCGACGCGTCGTAATTATAATGAGGAATATTCAAGCGATAAGACCGCAGGGGTGCGGGAGGAGAAAAATGGGGGAGGGGAATGGACAAAAGAAAATGGCGTACAGCGGGGTGCTGTGCGCCATTTTCGTTGATGGAATGGATGTTTTTTTACTTGACTTCCTCGAAGTCGGCATCCTGGATGTTGTCGTTCTGGTTGCCGGACTGCTGGCCGCCCTGGGGGCCTGCCTGCTGGCCGTTGAAGCCTGCACCTGCGCCGTTGAAGCCTGCGCCTGCGCCGGGCTGGCCGGCACCTGCCTGCTGAGCGGCAGCGTACATCTTCTGGGCTGCGTTGTTGAGCTCGTTGGTGGCGGCGTCGATGGCGGCGAGATCCTGTGCCTTGTGGGCATCGCGGAGCTTGTTGAGGGCAGCCTCGACTTCGGCCTTCACGTCGGCGGGCAGTTTGTCGCCGCTCTCCTTGAGCATGTTCTCGGTCTGGAAGATCATGCTGTCGGCCTGGTTGAGCTTATCGATCTTCTCGCGCTCCTTCTTGTCGGCGTCAGCGTTGGCCTCGGCCTCTGCCTTCATGCGCTCGATCTCTTCCTTGGAGAGGCCGCTGGAGGCTTCGATGCGGATGGCCTGCTCCTTGCCGGTGGCCTTGTCCTTGGCGCTGACCTTCAGGATGCCGTTGGCATCGATGTCGAAGCTGACTTCAATCTGAGGTACGCCGCGGCGGGCGGGAGCGATGCCGGTGAGGTTGAACTGGCCGATGCTCTTGTTCTGGGCTGCCATAGGACGCTCGCCCTGGAGCACGTGGATGGTCACCTCGGTCTGGTTGTCGGCAGCGGTGGAGAACACCTCGCTCTTGTGTACGGGGATGGTGGTGTTGGCTTCGATGAGCTTTGTCATTACGCCGCCGAGGGTCTCGATACCCATCGAAAGCGGGGTTACGTCGAGGAGCACGATGTCCTGACCGGCTTCGCCGCCGAGGATGGCGCCCTGGATGCTGGCACCTACGGCCACGACCTCGTCGGGGTTTACGCCCTTGCTGGGAGCCTTGCCGAAGAAGTTCTCCACGAGCTGCTGGATGGCGGGGATACGGCTGGAGCCGCCCACGAGGATGACCTCGTCGATGTCGCTGTTGCTGAGACCTGCATCCTGCATGGCCTTCTGGCAGGGAACCTTACAAGCCTGGATGAGGCTGTCGGCGAGCTGCTCGAACTTGGCGCGGGTGAGGGTCATCACGAGGTGCTTGGGCACGCCGTTGACAGCGGTGATGTAGGGCAGGTTGATCTCGGTGGTGCTGGAGCTGGAAAGCTCAATCTTCGCCTTCTCGGCAGCTTCCTTCAGGCGCTGCAGGGCCATGGGGTCTTGCTTCAGATCCACGCCTTCAGCGCTGCGGAACTCATTGGCCATCCAGTCGATGATGACCTGGTCGAAGTCGTCGCCACCGAGGTGGGTGTCGCCGTTGGTGCTGAGCACCTCGAACACACCGCCACCGAACTCCAGAATGGAGATATCGAAGGTACCGCCGCCGAGGTCGAAGACGGCAATCTTCATGTCCTTGTTGGCCTTATCGACACCGTAGGCCAGGGCGGCTGCGGTGGGCTCGTTGACGATACGCTTCACCTCGAGACCGGCAATCTGACCGGCTTCCTTGGTGGCCTGACGCTGAGAGTCGGAGAAGTATGCAGGCACGGTGATGACGGCTTCCGTCACTTCCTGACCGAGGTAGTCCTCGGCGGTCTTCTTCATCTTCTGCAGCACCATGGCGCTGATCTCCTGCGGAGTGTACTTGCGGCCGTCGATATCTACGCGGGGGTAGCCGTTCTCATTGGCTACGGTGTAGGGCACACGGCTGATTTCCTTCTGCACCTGCTCATAGGTCTCGCCCATGAAACGCTTGATGCTGAAGATGGTGTTCTTAGGATTGGTGATAGCCTGACGCTTGGCGGGGTCGCCGACCTTGCGCTCGCCGTCCTTCATGAAGGCGACGATAGAAGGGGTAGTGCGCTTGCCCTCGCTGTTGGCAATCACGACGGGCTCATTGCCCTCGAAAACGGATACGCACGAGTTGGTGGTACCCAAGTCAATTCCAATAATCTTTCCCATAGTTGTATTGTTTAGAGTTTATAGTTTAGCGGTTAGAGTCGATTATGGACTTGCAAAGGGTGTGCCAAAACGGGGAGTTCGCGCGCGTGGGTACCTTCTTTATAGATAGTTTTTCATGGAAACCTTTATTTTTTACTTTCCACTTTTCTCTTTTTCATTTATAATCGCTACCTTTGTGCCATGAAATCTGCCAAAATGACATTATTCATGGTCTGTGTCACGTTGATGGCACTGATTGTGACAGCCTCCTGCTCCACCGACCAGGAGCGCTTGCGCCGTGCAGCGGAGAAGGATTACGGGTACCTGCAGAAGGGTAAGTATGAAAAATTTGTGGGCGAGATAGCCTATGCTGACTCTATGTCAGAGGACTATCGCGCCCAGATGGTGGATCTGGTCCACGAATATGCCGCTGCGCTGCAGCAGCGACACGGTGCTTTTACGGACATCGAGGCCATCGGCGACACCATCGACGGTGACCAGGCGCATGTCTATCTCCTGCTCACGTTTGCTGACAGCACGTCCGAAGAGGTGGGCGTGCCGATGGTGCGCGTGGGGGAGAAATGGAAGATGCAGTAAGCAGCCTTACTTTTGACGAATGAAGATGTTGATGGGGGTGCCGGAGAAGTTCCAGCGCTCGCGGATCTTATTTTCCAGGAAGCGGCGGTAGGGCTCCTTGATGTACTGCGGTAGGTTGGCGTAGAAGACGAAGCTGGGCACGCGCGTGGCGGGCAGCTGGGAGCAGTACTTGATCTTGATGTACTTGCCCTTCATGGAGGGTGGGGGATAGGCTTCGATGAGGGGTAGCATCTCGGCGTTGAGGCGCGTTGTGCCGACGCGTGTGCGGCGGTGCTGATCCACGGCGGCGGCGGTCTCCAAGACCTTGAAGATGCGCTGCTTGGTCATTGCCGAGGTGAAGATGATGTCGAAGTCGGTG
>Ga0247609_10006904_pt1 | contig 10885 bp, 8 predicted proteins | sample 172DNAGHGlowgp2_FD_193487 | JGI IMG/M metagenome (GOLD analysis project Ga0247609, IMG submission 193487) | Sheep rumen microbial communities from Palmerston North, Manawatu-Wanganui, New Zealand - 1728 DNA GHGlow gp2 | ecosystem: Host-associated > Mammals > Digestive system > Stomach > Rumen ...
TAGTATATTTTGAAGATATTAATCTTGAAGACAATGTGTTCTTTGCTCAGGTTTCGGGCAAGGATGCGTGTGATTCGGATAATGTCTGCTATGATGTTCTGAGCGAAGAAAAAGAGAGTACGGTTCTTTTAATGACCAAAAGAAATATGTACCTCGAAAACGCTCTTAAGATTATTCCCGGCATTTCGGTTATTAAATCCGAGGATATCAACAGTTTCGATGATTTTGCGGCTCAGGGCTTTGATTTGTATGTATTCGACGGAATGGTTCCGAACAAACTTCCCGAGACCGGAAACATCATTGTTATAGGATGTGAATGCGACGAAATAGCTCCGATAGACGATATTCTCGATGACGGCTGTATCGTAAACGGACTGGATTCTAAGGTAACAAAGTATCTGGACGGCCTTTCGTTTGCGGTATCAAAATCGTATACATATAACGTTCCGGATTATGCCACACCTTTTTTGGAGGCTCAGGGCAATGATAAAGAAAAAGCACATGATATTGCTTTTATAGGAGAAAACCAGGGAAGAACTTTTGCAATGCTCGGATTTGACATACACAATTCCGATTTCCCTCTCTATATGGAATTTCCGCTTCTTATGTACAACCTGGTAAATGAATGTGTACAAGGCGGAATGGTAACAAATTATGTTTATAACAGCGGTGATTCGGTATCCGTTAACACCAATGTGGACGGAGAACTTCCGATAGTCACAAAACCCGACAGTGAGCAGGTTACGCTCTCGGATTACCGTTTTAACTATAACGATACAAAGGAAATAGGTATCTACTCAATCTCTCAGACGGTAAGAGAAGAAGAGAAAACCGAATTGTTTGCGGTTAACTTCCCTGTTTCGGAGAGTAAGATAGATACTCATCCTTCCATGATTTCTTCGCTCGACGATAAGGTCGTTACCGAAGTAAAAGGTATTTTTAACTTAAGAAACTTTATTATTTTACTTTCACTCTTCCTTCTTGCGCTTGAATGGATATTCAGCCTGAGGAAATAGTTTAGGGGAAAGATATGTCGATATCATTTGAAAACCCGTGGTATTTGCTTTTAATACCCGTGGCGGCGTTGTTTTTAGCAATAACACAGCGTTTCATGTTTACAAGAGAAAAAGGCTCCAAGATAGGACAGATTGTAATAAGATCCATTCTGTTCCTTGCTCTGATACTCGCTCTGTCGGGCTTTTCGCTTAAATTTACAGGCAGAAGCACGACTACGATTTACCTTCTTGATGTTTCCGATTCGGTCAGAGACAGCAGGCAGGATATTATTAATTTTGTCAACGAATCGGTAAAGAATAAGAAAAAGAGCGACAATGTCGGTGTCATAGCATTCGGCGAAGACACCAGAGTGGAGCAGTTTGTATCGGAAAACCTCGCATTCTCCAAATTTCAGACGGATGTAAATACAGGCGCCACCAATCTTGAAGATGCGGTTAAAATTGCACTCTCACAGCTTCCGGATGATTCTGCGGGAAGAATAGTGCTTATTACCGACGGTAATGAAAACGAAGGCTCTTTAAAAAGCGTTGCACCCGATATTATTTCAAACGGATGCGCATTTGAAATCAAAAAGATAGAAGAAAACATTTCCGATGAGGTTTATGTTTCGGATCTTTCAATCCCCACACAGGCCGGAATAGGAGAAAAATTCAACATCGAGGTAGAAGTTGAAAGTAACGTTGCCTGCAATGCCAAAGTTAAGCTTTATGCGGGACGTACTCTTAAAGGCGAGCAGGATGTTCATCTCCAGAAAGGCACCAACCAGCTTATTTTCTCCGATACACAGTCCGACGAAGGTCTTAAGACATATAAGGTTGTTGTTGAATCGGAAAAAGACACAATAACTGTTAACAACGAGTTTGCATCATATACGAATATCGAGACAACCCTTCCCTTACTCGTAGTGGAGGGAACTGAGGGCAATGCGAAAAACTACAAGAAAATCCTCGAATCCATCGATGTCGGATACGATACGGTTTCACCCGGTACCGTACCCGTGGATATGCCTTCGCTCATGCAGTATTCGGCTGTTGTTTTAGTGGATGTATACGAAGCGGATTTACGTGAAGGATTTCTTGATATTTTAAACGAATATGTCAAAAACAACGGCGGCGGCTTAATAATCACAGGCGGTTCTTCTTCATATGCCGTAGGCGGCTACAGGGATACGCTGCTTGAAGAGATGGCTCCCGTATATATGGATATAAACGGTGAAAACGAAATACCCACGATGGCTATGGCAATGGTTATTGACCATTCCGGTTCAATGGATGCATCGGACGGTATCGAAACATACCTCGATCTGGCCAAGAAATCCGCAGCTGCGGCAGTAGATTATTTAAGACCCGAAGACTATGTCGAAGTAATTGCTTTCGATGATGCGTATTCAAGAGTCGTTCCCCTTCAGAATGTAGAGAAACCCGAGGAAATTGAACAGATGATTTTCTCGATTCCCAGTGGCGGCGGTACGAGTATTTATCCCGCACTTGAGGCGGCCGTAAAAGATATTAACGGCTGTGACGCAATGATTAAGCATATTATTCTGCTTACCGACGGACAGGATTACAATTCGGGTTATGACGGACTCATTAAAATCATCAACAATGCAGGCATTACACTTTCATGCGTGGCAGTCGGAAGCGGATGTAACGACCAGCTTTTAAACGATCTGGCAACACAGGGGGGCGGAAGAATTTTCTACTCCGACGACACTACGGACCTTCCGAGAATTTTCGCACAGGAAGTATTTTTAGCATCCAACACATATCTTGTAAACGAGGTATTCACACCCGAAGTTACAAGTAACGACAAGATCATAAGAGATGTCGTAAAAGACGGTATGCCGCAACTCTACGGTTATGTGGCGACTATGAAAAAGGAGAGGTCCATCGATCTTTTGGAATCATTCCAGCATGATCCGATACTTTCGTACTGGCAGTACGGTTTGGGCAAGACAGTCGCATGGACATCGGATGTTAACGGTGAGTGGTCTGCGGAATATTCGTCATGGGACAATACGCCTCTTTTATGGCATAACATCATAAAACTCGTATCCGAAGACAACGGTATGGAGGGTACCTATGCCAACGTGGAACAAAACGGCAACAAGGCTACCATTACCTATACTACCGAGGAATACTCAGCGGATACCAAAGTAATCGCCATAGTTTACGACGAGGAAGGAAACCCCAAGGAAGTTGAACTCGATCCTAAAAAACCCGGTGTATATGAGGCACAGGTGGATACCAAGGATACCGGTATTTATACCATCAATGTTCAGCAGAAAGACAAGGGCGAGATAGTAAGTTCAATCAATACGGCTGCAATCATGCAGTATTCGCTTGAGTACAGATTCTATCCCGAAAATACCCTGCTTGACGAATTTGCCGCAAGCACAGGCGGTATATTTATAGAGAATCCTGACGAAGTATTTAAATACAGCCCGGAGTTCGTAAAAGCAAGATTTAATCTGTGGATTCCTCTGCTTATTATTGCGGCTCTTTTATTCCTCTATGATATTGCGGTAAGAAGATTCCATCTTTCATTTGCGTTTGTGGATAAATTTGCTGCCAACAGGGCAAAGAACAAGCTTAAGAAAGAAGAGAAGAAACGTAAGGAAGCTGCAGATGTTATTAAGGCCGAAGAGCCTGTGGAAAAGGAAGAAGAAAAATCGGGTATTGTTGCTGCAGCCACTACAAAGACTGCAGAAAAGCCTAAATCCGCTCCCAAGGGTAAGATAAGACAATATGTCAATGAAAATCCCCAGAGCGCATATACGACACCTCAGACGGCCTCAAAACCTGTTGCTTCGGCAATGGCAAATCAGAATGCCAAACCTGTTGCAAAAGATGCAGGAACTTCAAAAGAAGTACCTTCGTTCTCGTCGCTTAAAAAGCCCGGTGCAGCCGGCAGCGCAACTCAGACAAATACACAGTCCAGAGTATTTGAAAGAAAAGATGCGGCACCCATTTATTTTAAGGAATCGGATGCAGCGCCCAAGAAGCCCGATACCAATAAAAATGCGAATAAATCGAACGATTCTGTTACAAGTGCAGCTCTTAAGACAAGAGTATGGATCAGAGACGACGATTAGTGTGAGGAAATATGGTAATTTTAGACAATATCAAAACTGAACTTTTATCGCTTAAAGATACGCTTAATCAGGTTAAGCTTTCCTGTGATATCGAAAGAAAAGAAGAAAGAGTGGCCGAGCTTGAAAGAGAAATGCAGGAGCCGACCTTCTGGAACGATGTTGACAGGGCAAACAAATTAAGCACGGAATGCAAGACATTCAAGCAGTCGATAGATGACGTAAAAACTCTCGAAAACCAGTTTAACGATATTCTGGAATTCATCGAAATAGCAGGTGATGAAGAGGGTATGGAAGAAGAGATTGTTTCCGAGTTTGAGAAGTTTAAATCAAAACTCGAAGACATGAGAATATCCATGCTTTTATCAGGCGAACATGATTCATGCAATGCTATTTTACGACTCAATGCGGGTGCCGGCGGAACCGAGAGCTGCGACTGGGTTTCCATTCTTTACAGAATGTATACCAGATGGGCAGAAAAGAAAGGTTTTCAGATTGAAGTACTTGATTATTTAGAGGGTGATGAAGCGGGCATTAAATCAGTGGCATGGCAGGTAAACGGTCTCAATGCATACGGATATTTAAAGGGAGAAAAAGGTGTTCACAGACTGGTAAGAATTTCACCCTTTAACGCGCAGGGAAAGAGACAGACATCCTTTGCGTCTTTGGATGTTATGCCTGAACTTGAAGATGACAATACGGTTGAAATCAATCCCGAAGATTTAAAGATAGATACTTACCGTTCGTCGGGTGCCGGCGGACAGCATATCAACAAGACTTCCTCGGCTGTCAGAATCACTCATATTCCCACGGGAGTTGTTGTAGCGTGTCAGAATGAGCGAAGCCAGTTCCAGAACAAAGACAAGGCCATGCAGATGTTAAAGGCCAAGCTGTTAATGCTCATGGAAGAAGCAAACGCGGCAAAACTCGACGATATCAGAGGTGAAGTTCTTGAAAACGGTTTCGGAAGCCAGATAAGATCATATGTGCTTCAGCCGTATACGATGGTAAAAGATTTAAGAACAAACGAAGAATCGGGCAATGCGGCAGCAGTGCTCGACGGCGATCTGGATCCTTTTATCAATGCTTATTTAAAGTGGAAAAGCCTCGGAAACTAAAAGATTATTCTGCGGATGTTTCTTCTTTTACGGACTGCTTTTGAAGGAATTCTTCATTCAGCGTTTCATAAAAGTAGGCATATGAAGTATAGGCATACGGTACCACCCAGAGAAGACCTATGCCGAGTGAAAGAAGTCCTAAAAGATATAATGGAATAAATGAAATCTGAAGTCCGATATATTTAAAGAAATTCTTTTTGTTCATCAAGGAAAAAGTTATAATCAAAACCCATGTGAGTTTTGTGGACGGATTATCGCATATTACGAAATAAACCGGAGCAAGATAAGCTTCGATTAAGTATACTACAAGGTTTCCGGCAAGAAACAGTATGAGACTCAACAGGAAACTGTGTATTGTATTAACCGAAAAGAAGAAAGTATAAATAAGATAAGGCAGCTGAAAAATCAGACTTATTATAGCCAGAATTAAAGAAAGACCGATGATTGTTTCGGTAGAACCCTTAAAGCCCGCAAAAATATTTGCCGGGCTTGCTTTTTTTGTGGTGATAAAAGAAAGAAAATAACGGCTGATTCCGTATCGTAACAGTCCCCAGATTGAATTTACGGTTATAAACAGTGCAATATAAAAGAAAAAGGCAAATATGTCCGTACCGAGAATTCCAAGCTGCATCAGAACTTCGAACACATTTCTCGCACTGAAAAAAAAGAAGGTAACAAGACAGGGGATGAGCATATTTCCCAAAAGCCTTTCTCTTGCATAACTTCTTATTTCTCTGTTTGTTCTTACTTTTAAAGCATTGTCGGACATTAAAATAAACTCCATTTATTTGCCCTGTGTTTCAGGGAGCATAATCGATAATTCGTCTTTTACGTTTGCCAAATATTCGTCAAAAGACATTCCGTACATTTCTTCCATAACGGCATTGTATCTGTTTCTGACCTGAGGATCCGTCTTAAATTTGTAAACGCCGAGAGCTATCATACCGCCGTTTATAATAAATGCAAGAATGGCCAAAACCGTAGCTGCCTGTGCGGCAAAATGTCTGACCTTTAATCTTCCTTTAGAAAGATGCGAAATAATCATCGCAATCGGAGAAAGAATAAAGGGAAATAAAGACAATCCAAGCACGGCCGATAAGAAGGATAATCCCGAAACGGTCAGTGCACTGTATGCTGTTTTAGAATGTTTTGTTTCGATTTTTACGTATTCCATAGTTTTGAATTATAACACAATTTTATTGTTTGGGAAATGTGATATTTAAGTCCACATCTCCTTCGATACCGTCGATTCTGCCCTTGTCGGAATACTGCCATACGGTGATTTCGTAAGGGAAGTAAATCTGTGTATCATAAAGTGCGAACCACTTGTCGTATTCGCCGAGTTTGTTGACTTCAACTAACTTCGTGAATGTATTTAAGTTGCCGTAAATGGCGGGATTGTAGCCTGCGGCTTTAATGGCATCCATAAAAGCAATCGCGCATTCGGTACGTGATTCCTTTGACTGGTTGTAGCTTCTTGCCTTGTCGTTATAAAGGTCTTCGACATCGATGGCGATGGGATATGTGATATTGTATCCTTCGATTTCATTTAATACATATTCGGCTTCTTCCCTTGCCTCTGCAGGATTAATTGCCTGCGTGAAGAAATAAACGCCCACATCGATACCTGCGGCTGTTGCGCCTTCGACATTTGCCTTAAAGTTTTCATCGGTAACGAGTTTTCCGGTTTCGTATCCGCGAAGGCCGAGTCTTATCATGGCATATTTAACGCCCGAATCGGCTACCTTCTGCCAGTCGATATCTCCCTGGAATTTGGACACGTCGATACCTTTTACGGATTTGGTTTCACCGTCAACCTTGTATTCGAGAAAACCTTCGTTTGCGATGATGTTCTCGTTTTCAAAATTAGCCTGCGGAATCGTATGGTCTATCTCTACGAATTCGTAGTGATTGTTATTGTAATAAACGAAGTATTCGGGATACATTTTTCGAAGCATGGAAACGATACCGTTGCTGTTTTCAGCTGTATCCTTAAGCTCCGCATAAAAACCTGCGGTAGCCTGTTCTGCAGCATCTTCCCTGGCAAGTTTTACCATCTCGTCGACTTCTTCCTGAGTATATGTGATTTCAACCGCGGGAGCTTCTTCGTTCTTCTTGACTTCGTCTTTATATAATCTTACTGACTGATAAGCAACTGCGAGAGAAGCAAGAGTGATAAGGCTTAATAAAACTATCGCTATAACGTATCCGAGTACGCTTTTCTTTTTCTTTTTCTTTGGCTGCAGTTCGTTAAACTGTGATTTGTCGCTCATTTTTAATCCTCTTTAATTTAAGCTATTCTTATGTTTCGCAAAATATGTGTTTTGAAAAAACTCCATACTTAAAAATATTATACAATAATCAGACTCTTTTATCAATTATGATGAAAGCATGTCTTTTATGATTAACCATGTCGGTCAATATTATTTCCGTCTTTTAAATCGTGTTCTTTTATGATAAAATCTTTATGTTTGAAAAGAAATTCCGGAGGTTTTTTAATGGACGCATATAAAAAAGAATTTATTGATTTTATGGTAGAAAGCAAAGTACTTAAATTCGGTGATTTTACGTTAAAGAGCGGAAGAAAATCACCTTTCTTCATGAATGCGGGTGCTTATGTGACAGGATATCAACTTAAGAAACTCGGCGAGTACTATGCCAAGGCCATTCACGATGTGTACGGAGACGATTTTGACGTACTCTTCGGACCGGCTTACAAAGGCATTCCTTTGTCGGTTACAACGGCAATTGCATACAGTGAACTCTATGGAAAAGAGATAAGATACTGTTCGAACAGAAAAGAGATAAAAGATCACGGTGACACAGGGATTCTTTTAGGATCGAAGCTTAAAGACGGCGACAGAGTGGTTATTATCGAAGACGTAACCACATCGGGCAAGTCAATCGAGGAAACATTTCCCATTATCAAGGCTCAGGCGGACGTTACAATCGTAGGCCTGATTGTCAGCCTTAACAGAATGGAGAGAGGTCTTAATACCGAAAAATGTGCACTTGACGAGATTAAGGAAACATACGGCATTAACACGGCAGCCATCGTATCGATGGCGGATGTAACCGAAGCTTTGTACAACAAAGAAGTTAACGGCGAGGTTATTATCGATGATACCATCAAAGCCGCTATCGACAAGTATTACGAGGAATACGGCGCTAAATAAGACGGCAGGTAATTAAATGTTTAAACTTCCGAATGCGAATTATAAATTTACGGATAAAAAAATATCGCCACTTTCGGTAATGAGCATAGTGCTTTCGTTAATTTCGTTTGCAGCACTTTTAGTATCGCTTATTATGTCGTTTAAACTGGCAGGACAGATAGAGACAAGAGTGGGAATAACGGCAATACTTTGCCTCGTATTCTCGCTTACGTCTGTTGTGCTCTCCATCAGAACATATTTTCAGAAAAAAGTTTATCATGTTTTCTCGCATATAGGCCTTGCTGTCGCTGCGATAAATCTTGTTTATTTAATGTATGTTTACGGACTTGGTATGATAGGATAAGGATTGTTATGACAGAAAGATACGAATTATCAAAAGAAAGAATTGAAGAAATCGTAACGGAAGCGGAAGGACTGTGTGTTTATGGTCCTTTTTTCGTCTCTGTTTCAAGATATATTAAGGGACTTTTAAGTATATACGAAGATATAAAAGTTAACGGTCCCATAGGCAACAAATCACTCGAAGAATTAAGGAAAAGAAATGATTTTCTATATGGTCCGATTTACCCTGAGGCGGTAAAGGTTTCGACCATAAAAGAATCGGATGTCTTTTACGAAGGGTATGATAAGTCGTTTTTAAATCCCGATTATGCATACAAAATGTATGGAGAAACCGGTACGTATTTAAGTGCCGTTTTTGCTGAAATTTTCGGAATGATTCCATATGTGTTTGAGGGCGATATAGAAGAAATTATAATCAGAATCGAACTTCTTCTGGAAATTTACGGTACGGTTAAGAATACTTACGAAGACGGAGAAGAAGTTAAAAGTGACACCCTTAAGGATATTCTTTATTACTATGTCTTTGACTACACCGAAGATGAGTCCTTAAAAAGAATCAACAAGCAGTTAACAATAGACAATGCCTATGCCAATAAAATCATTGAAAATTATGATTTATCCGATGTAAGAACGCTCTATGCGTTCGGCGAATATGTCGGAAAGAGCGAGGAAGAAACATTTAGTGCTGTTGCTGCTCTTGATGAAAAAGACATCGAGATAATGAGCAGTACTTTTACGGAAGGCTTCAAAAAAGGATTTGTTGTTTCCAAAAAAGATTTGTCAAAGAAAAAGACGGTTAACTTACGTTACAGATTAGGCTTTGAAAGAGTTGCCAAAGAAGCGATAAAGCAGTTTAGAAGCATTGGCCTTGAAAGCGTAATATACAGAGCGGGATATGACATCTTCTCAAGAACGGGTATTTTTAAACCCGGTTATTACGGCGGACTTGCCAATCCGCAGTTTGACGAAGATCACAAGGAGGATATGTCGCTTGTATTAGACGGACACCTTGTTACCAGAAGAATCGAAGGCATCAAGGCTGCGTATGAAGAGTTAAAGAAAGAAGCCGAAGAATGGGCCGGTCCCGCATGCATGGAAATCTTCGGCGAAGATTCTTTTGTTCCTGCCGAATGTGCGCATGCAGCAAGATACGGCAGCAAAAAGCAGGAACTTATCACAGACTATAGAAGAAAGAGTTCCGAGATTACCAACGAATACATTAAGAGAGAAGAGAGATCTTTTACGATTATCGCATGGCCTGTTCCCGCGATAGGAAATTACGATGAAATCCTAAAAGAGATAATCACCGTCAATACACTTCCCACGGATAAATATCAGGCAATTCATCAGGCATTAATCGATGCGCTGGATAAATCAGACTACATTCATGTTGTGGGTACAAACGGCAATAAAACCGATTTGAAAGTTAAACTGGCAGATCTTAAAAATCCGGACAAAGAAACCAAGTACGAGAACTGTCTTGCGGACGTAAACATTCCGGTGGGCGAAGTATTCACGTCTCCCGTACTTAAAGGTACCGACGGTGTGCTTCATGTCAAAGAGGTATTTTTAAACGATCTTAAATTCAAGAATATCGAACTTGAAATAAAAGACGGCAAGATTGATAAATACACCTGTACCAATTACGAAGACGAAGAGAAAAACAAAGGTTTTATAGAAGAGAATCTTTTATTCCATCATCCGACGCTCCCTGTCGGAGAGGCTGCAATCGGAACGAATACATATGCGTATGCGCTTGCAAAGAAATACGATATTTTCAACAAACTCCCGATACTTATCGCAGAGAAAATGGGACCGCATTTCGCATTCGGTGACACCTGCTATTCGCAGGAAGAAAGTGTAAAGGTATTTAATCCCGACGGCAAGGAAATGATTGCCAAGGAAAACGGCGAACCCTACACATACTGTCATACCGATATAACAATTCCCTATGATGAACTGGGACTTTTAGAGGCTGTAACATATGACGGGGAGAGAATAAAACTTCTTGAGAACGGAAAGTTTGTTTTGGAAGGCTGCGAAGAGTTAAATATACCTCTTTCGTAGGAATATAGCAGATTAATGATTAAATATATATAGTGAAGAAAGCAGGGATTATAACAGTTTTACGGAGGAAATTA